>QRFC01002320.1_pt1 | contig 14082 bp, 15 predicted proteins | sample 1861061 | NCBI WGS metagenome assembly QRFC01 (sample SAMN09711282, study PRJNA482702) | Human gut metagenome, whole genome shotgun sequencing project.
TTTTGGTGCATCTCTAAAAGATTTAGGCAAGCGTTGGTTTTCTGTCGATATTGTAACAGAACATACAGCAGATGATTTTATTTCGCGCCTGTAAAAGGCTGAATGTTAAAAAATATCCCCATTCGAGTGGCGACAAGCGCAGAGCGATACTGCGGTGGGGAACAAATATAAAAAATAATAGGTGTAACTACTTGTAATATAGTGGTGACGCTGTATTGGTGATATAAGGAAGTCAGTCAGAATCTTCTGATTGTGGAATTTTCTTACAAATTCAAGATTTAATCTCTTCAAAACTTACGGATTTCCGACCAGGAAATCTTTCTTGGAGAATATCCGAAATATAGTAAAGATGCATAAATATCAGTAAATCAGTATGTTATCTAAGCTTGTTGATTCCGCAAAAAATCAGAATTCTGTAGTTGTACAACTAAGACCCTTATAGTTGTACAACCATAACTCCAGAGTTGTACAACCATAGCACATATAGTTGTACAACTGCAGACTTACGGTCGTACAACTATAGGTCATTCGTTCTGCAAAGAGCATGGAATACGATATAAATCCGGCAGATTTAGCTCCTTATGGCTTTCTAGATTGAAAATTTTAAATTTGCGATAATTTAGAAATAATATTTGAAAAATAAATATTCTGCGACGCCTCCCCATCTCCAGGCGGTCCCATCCCGCAGAATATGGCGAAGACCTTTGATGGTCCGCCAACCATATAGCGCAGCGGTTCCGAGCACCGGAGGGCGGTTTCCTTCTTCTTCCCTGAGGGGAGAAGACCGAGATGAGAGGTGGTGCCTTCCTTAACGGTAAGGAAGGACGGGTAGGTTTTCGAAAGATGACCAGTGCAGAGCGATACTGCAATGAGGAACAAAGAGATTGCTAAAATAAAAATGATTACGTAATGAAGAATTTCTCTTAATTCCTTGGTGTTTACGTCAGAAAGTCGTATCTTTGCAGCAGTCTTTATTATAGGAGGTTATACAATGATAGAAATAAAAGAAACATTAGTTATTAAAAGCGATTCCCCAAAGGTAGCAGAGTGGGTGAAGCGTATGAAGGCATATAAGGCAGCTCAGCTGCAAGATATGGCAAAACGAGGATGCGAGGTTTGTGAAATTGCTATGTAATGGATGCATTTGAATATAGATTTACAAGCAAAACGGGTGATATATATATCGTGCGAATTCTGAATGATGGAGCGAGATTTTTGTCATCCGAAATAATTTCCGCCTTAGAAAAGTCTGATGTTGAGGTATGGGGAATATATCTCAACAGAGTAGGTAGTTATAAACATGTGACAGGGATTCGGGATTTATCACTTATCTCTAATCAAATTTATAGCTTCTTCAGGTCTCATGACAATGCGATATTGTATTATGTATGCGATGATATAGCCGATGTTCCGATGAATGCTCGTAAAAAGGCAGAAGGCTTTTCGGTACAGTATTATCGTAACAGACTTTTTACAAGTTTGTTTCATAAGCTTCAAGGGTTATTAGATATGAATGTTGTTGATTTACCAATTTGCATTGATGCTTGTGGTAACGATATGTATATTCATATAATGGTTCGCGAAGAACAATTGGATGTTGCTAAGAGAATCAAGCAAGACGTGCTTGATGGTTTTAGCAAATAGGGTATTGCTCTTTTTTCCATTTTGGAACATATGGTCAATGGCGCTCATAAGATTTCTGCCATAACCCTGATGGGCACCTCTCCCGAGGTAATCCTCTCAGAAGTAGAATAAAATCGTATTCCTCATTCGAGCGACGACAAGTGCAGAGCGATACTGCAATGAGGAACCAAATATAAAATCATGAAATCTTATTTCTCAATAAAGCCAGGAGCAACCTTCTTATTAGGTAGCTCCCAGATCCTCGTCTATCATAAAGACGATGCTATATGGGGATAAGAAACATTATAATGTTATGATAGCAATTCCAAATAAGAACTTCACAGCTGATGGCATCCGTTTGGTTCAGCTACTCAATAGCACAACGAAAGTCAAGATGCTGAAAGTATGTGACAAGCTCGACCTATACGTCAGTCCCAACTTGAAGAAAGATGAGACTGCTAGGCGAATAGCCCAGGAAATGTTGGATAACCCGATAGAGATCTTGAGCCGTTTGAACAAGCAGGAACTCCAGATAGTAGATGAGTTTGTAAAAGGCGATGCCAATACTTACGTAGTACGCAAGATGCGCAAGACCCAGTACAAGCTTCAGAAGCTATTCTTGGTAGCAACCTACGAGGATAAGGAAAGCCAGGAATGGTACATGCTGATGCCATCAGAGTTATCCAAAGCCTTATCCACCAGTCTGAACTTCTATTTGGATATGGCAAACAAAGGCGTGAAAGCCCCGTCTGCCAAGCAACTCCGAATGATGTCCGCTCTAGGCCAATTCTTTGGTGGTAAAGAACTTTAGTGTTTTGTCAGTTAAAATCAAAAGAGTCTAATTCCTTTATTCCCAGTAAACACCGGGAATGGAGTTGTATTATCATAGGGGGGCGATGCTTATAGTAGGTGTTGAAGGTATATTATAAAATATAAGTTATTATGGCTAGCAATATCAAATTTCCAACAATGTTAACGGGAATATTGGAAACTCATCATGATCGATGTGTGCAAATGGTTGATGATGTATGTAGGCAAGTATTAGCATATTCTAGTATTCCTGCAGATCAAAAATACGTTTATAAGTATAGAGGTAGGGATAGAACAAAAGTAATAAAAAATATTTCTACATCTACTTATAATATAGGTAGTACACCTGTTGTAGAGCTTAAAATAGATGAGTACAAATGCGGTTTAACTGATATGTATTTAGATGAAGGTAATCAGAATCCACGTGATATATCTGATACCGATAAATTAGGTAGTAGATACAATTATGCACTTCTTTATCCTTTTATTCAAGATACAGATAACGGATATACGAATCGCTGGTTAGTTGTTATTTATGATACTCCTGATAAAATGTCTGATGATATTATTAATACCGTAAAATGTGTTGTAGGGCAAATCCTAAAGTTTCCTTTTAGATATATCATCCCAAGAGATTTTATAGAAGGAAGTATTGTGCCTAAGATTGAAGTTCAATTTAGTAATTTAGAAAATGGAGAGAACCAGAATGTAACATTACATAACTATGTTGTTTCTAATAGGATTAAAAAGCAAAAAACAATAACTTATGAAGATGTTCCCGTTGATGATGTTTCTGAGCTTGTAAATGAAGATCGTTCTGGATGGAAAAAGAAAATTGTACGTATTTTTAAGAATAAGGAAAATAACAAAGCTTATCAAAAATATGTATTTGATACAGCTGATGATGGTGCATTAAGACAAGCTTATGCCATAAAATATAGTTATGTATATCCAATAGAAGAGGGAGATAACGTATCTGATGATATGTTTAGACGTCGGTGCTTTACAGAAGTGATAGAAAACTATTTGTCAAATGGACGTGATTAATAGTATTTTTAAGCCGCTTTTAGACTTCTTGAAAGAAGATAATACTACAATGTTTAGTATTCTATTAAGCATATTGGGTATAGTCATAACTATATTCACTGTAGTGTATTCTTTTATGGAGACAACATACCAAAAAATTACTCTTTTGGAAATAGAAAATAAAAATGCACTAGAAGCAGATCCTGTACGTAGTTCTTCTTTAAAATTTAGTAAGCTTTATTTGATATTACTCAAGAAGTTTAATAGAAAAATAAAGTATTTGATATTCATAAACATATTCCTTCTTATATTATATGGATTTTTTTCGTTTGGTTTAAATAAAGAATGGTTTTGTATTGTTTATAATGCATTGTCTATTCTATATTTGCTGTCTTGTGCAACGGTTCTGATTCAATATATGGGAGATTATAATAAAAGATATAAATGAAACTCATATTAATGAGTTGGTTTGCGATAAGATAGTTTTGTCAGAAAAATGGTAGAGAAGCATCGATTTGTGGTATAAGCCCATAATCAGGCGGTCCTATCCCGCAAAACCTGGCGTAGACCTTTGATGGTCCGCCAACCTAAGAGCGTAGCGGTCCCGAGCTCCGAGTAGGGCGGTTTCCTCCCTCGCTCCTGAGGAGAGAGGGCCGGGGGGAGAGGTGGAGCCTTCTTTAATGGTAAAGAAGGACGGGATGATTTTAGAAAGACTCCTTCCTTAACGGTAAGGAAGGACGGGTAGGTTTTCGAAATAAATAACAAGATTTATGCACGACATACAAATCATAATCATGGCTGGCGGCGTAGGCAGCCGCTTCTGGCCAATGTCAACCCCCGATTACCCAAAGCAGTTCATTGATGTGATGGGTGTGGGCCGTTCCCTCATTCAATTGACAGTAGATAGATTGAAGCCAATCTGTCCTGTCGAGAACATGTGGGTAGTGACAAACGAGAAATACATCAGCATAGTCAAGGAGCAAATCCCTGACATGCCAGTAGATAACATATTAGCAGAGCCGGAGGCTCGCAATACCGCTCCATGTATTGCTTATGCCTGCTGGAAGATCCAGAAGAAGCATCCTGATGCCAACATCGTGGTGACACCATCCGATGCCTTGGTGATCAATACCTCGGAGTATCAGCGAGTGCTCAGCAAGGCTTTGAGCTATACATCCGATAAGAACGCCATCGTTACTATCGGTATCAAACCAAGCCGCCCGGAAACAGGCTATGGCTATATCGCTGCAGCAGAGCCAACATCCGTAGATGAAATCTACAAGGTAGAGGCTTTCAAGGAAAAGCCAAACCTGGAGACAGCCGAGCAATACCTTGCCGCTGGCAATTACTATTGGAATGCCGGAATCTTCGTATGGAACATTGATACCATCAGCAAGGCAATCCGAACCTTCCAGCCAAATCTTGCCAGCATCATGGACGAGATGGCACCTTCTTTCTATACCGAACAGGAGAAAGAGGTGGTCGGCAAACTCTTCCCAACCTGCGAGAAGATAAGCATTGACTATGCCGTAATGGAAAAGTCGAAGGAAATCTATACCTTGCCAGCCGAGTTCGGCTGGAGCGACCTAGGCAGTTGGGGCAGTCTCCGTACCTTACTCCCACATGATAAGGATGGCAATGCCAAGGTAGGCAAGGACATCCGCTTGTATGAATGCAAGAACTGTGTGGTTCATGCAGCCGATGAAAGTAAGATAGTAGTTCAAGGCTTGGATGGCTATATCGTAGCTGAGAAGAATGGGCAACTGCTTGTTTGCTCTTTGAAAGAGGAACAGAGAATTAAAGAATTTGGAAAGTAATATATGTCAAATCAAACATCAGATAATAATAAACGAATAGCGAAGAATACCTTGCTTCTTTACTTCCGAATGCTCTTAATGATGGTGGTCTCGTTATATACGAGCCGAGTCATATTGAATGCTTTGGGAGTAGAGGACTTCGGTATCTATAATGTGGTAGGTGGCGTCGTGGCGATGTTCACAGTCATATCAGGATCGCTGTCTGCGGCCATAAGCCGATTTATCACATACGAATTAGGAAAGGGAGATCAAAGTAAACTCAACAGGATATTCTCTGCTTCTGTAACCATACAATTGTTACTGTCTCTGATAATCGTTGTATTGATAGAGTCAGTAGGTGTGTGGTTCTTGAATGTTAAGATGACGATACCTGAAGATAGAATGGCTGCTGCCAATTGGGTGCTGCAGTTCTCTATCATAACCTTTGTCATCAACCTGATTAGTGTACCCTATAATGCGGCAATTATTGCACATGAAAAAATGTCAGCTTTCGCCTATATCAGCATTTTGGAAGCCGTAGGTAAGTTGGCGATAGCCTTTTTGATTATGTGGTCGCCGATAGATAAGTTAATTTTCTATGCAGTACTTATGTGTCTTGTTGCCATCATGGTACGTTTTACCTATGGACATTATTGTAAGAAACATTTTGAAGAATGCAACTATCATTTCCATTGGGATAAGGAAATTCTGAAAAGGATGTTTGGTTTTGCTGGGTGGAATTTTATTGGTGCATCATCTGCAGTATTGCGAGATCAAGGTGGTAATATCGTGATAAACCTCTTTTATGGTCCTTCCGTGAATGCAGCTCGAGGAATTGCCAATCAGGTGAATGGAGCCATTATGGGATTTGTCTCTAATTTTATGACGGCATTAAACCCTCAGATAACCAAATCGTATGCAGCAGGGGATAGTCAATATATGATGACTTTGATATACCAGGGTGCTCGATTGTCTTTCTATATGCTCCTTTTACTGTCGTTGCCAGTGTTGGTCAATACGCATTATATTTTGGTCATTTGGTTAAAGTTGGTGCCTGAGCATACTGTACTATTTGTGCAGTTAATATTGGTATTCGCTATGTCTGAATCAATATCTAACCCTCTTGTTACAGCAATGCTTGCCACAGGTAAGATACGTAACTATCAAATCGTGGTTGGTGGATTACAGATGATGAATCTTCCTATTTCATATATATGTTTGCGTTTGGGATGTATGCCGGAAAGCGTATTGATAGTTGCTATCGTAATCTCACAATGTTGCTTGGCAACTCGCCTTTATATGCTGCGTGGTATGATAGGTTTGTCTTCTGTTCTATATATGAAGAAGGTCTATTTTAATGTCATTGTAGTTACGTTGCTATCGCTTTTTGTTCCTGGTTTACTTTCTAAATATATGGAAGAGTCGTTTCTCTCGTTCGTTTTTTTATCATTAGTTGCTATGGCTTGTACGATAATAGTAGAATTCTATGTTGGCTGCAATGGTAAAGAACGTGAGTTTGTTGTTGATAAGGTTAAAGGACTAAAGAATAAAATCTTAAAGAAATGATAGATGTAAAAAATCCTGCAGATTGTTGCGGATGTACGGCTTGTGCTAGTATATGTGCTCATGATGCAATAAAGATGAAGCCTGATGGGTTGGGCTTTCTATATCCCGAAGTGGATAAGGAAAAATGTGTGGATTGTGGCTTGTGTGAGAAGGTTTGTGCCTTCAACGATCATTATGATACGAGTTTGAATCTCGAAAAGCCATTGGCTTATGGTGCTCGCCATAAGGATATGAATGAAGTTGAAACCAGTCGAAGTGGCGCAGCATTTATTGCTATTTCTGATTATATATTGGAACATGGTGGAGTCGTTTACGGCGCTGGTTATACTGATCATTTCCGCGTGGTTCATAAACGTGCTACTACCAAAGAAGAACGTGATGAGTTTAAAGGTAGTAAGTATGTACAAAGTGATATGACAGGTGCTTTCCGTCAGGTGAAAAAAGATTTACGTGATGGATTAACGGTGTTATTCTCTGGTACTCCTTGTCAAACTTCAGGCTTGAATTCTTATGTTGGAAAGCGATTGAGAGAGAATCTATTCTTGGTTGACATCGTTTGCCATGGCGTTCCAAGTCCATATATGTGGCGAGATTATATAGCTTACTTAGAAAAGAAACAAGGTTCGCCTATTGTGTGGGTGAATTTCAGAGATAAGCAAAAGTATGGTTGGGCTGCACACCATGAAACGTTTAAATTTTAAAACGGGGAGGCAAAATGAGCTTTACATATCTATTTTATAAACATATTATGTTCCGCAAGTCATGCGGGAATTGTCATTTCGCAAATACCAAACGTCCAAGTGATATAACTATTGCAGACTTTTGGGGATGGGAGAAAAGTGATCCTAACTTCAACGCAGATAACAAGGGATGTTCGTTAGTATTACTCAACACAGAGAAAGGACATAAGCTCTTTGAAGCTGTTAAGAATAGGATGAATATCATACCTGCCAATCTTGAGAATTGTATGCAGCCTAATATGCTGAATCCTTCTATGAAACATCCCTAACGTGAAAAATTTGAGGAGGAATACGAAAAGAAAGGATTTAACTATGTTTATTTCAAATATGGTGAAGAAGGGTGGAGATACAAGGCGCGATTATTAAAAAACAAGATATGGAATCTTTTAAAAAAATAATAGAATGAAGATAGGTATATTAACTTTTCATTATGCTCATAATTATGGAGCTATGCTTCAAGCTTATTCTTTAGTTACATTCTTGAGACTAAAGGGATATGAAGCCCAAATAATAGATTATAGGCTACCATTTATATATGATTTATATGAGTTGTTGGACTTTAAAGGATTTTTCAAGAGGTATAGGCGAAGAAACAATGTTCTTATAGCCTTACTCAAATCCGTCAAAAACTTCTCAAAGCATAAAAATAAATCTCAGAAGTGGTATCGTTTCGAAGATTTTTTGGATAATTCGTTAATAAAAACGTCTCGTGTTTATAGTTCGGAGGAAATTAATACACTTAACTTCGACTGTATAGTTTGTGGTAGTGACCAAATTTGGAATGGTTCTCTTACAGGACAACTGGAACCTTTATATTTCTGCGAAGGTCTTACTGCTCCTAATAAGATATCGTATGCAGCAAGCAATGGCAATGAAAAGGTTGAGATGAATGAATGGGAGCTTTTCAAAAACTATATTTCTAATTTCAGTAAAGTGAGTGTTCGCGAAAAAGGATTGGCCGATTTCTTGCGTAGTAAAGGAATAGCAAATACTGTTGTTTTAGACCCTGTCTTTCTGTTGGATAAGCAAGTATGGCAAGGCGTGTGTAATTCTGTTCCTGTGAAGCGATACTTACTGACTTATTCTTTTAATGAGAATCCTGAATTCTTTGTTGAGGCCAAGAAACTTGCGGATAAAAAACATTTTCAGCTAGTGTGTTTTTTGTTTAAGAGAAATGAGTCTCTTTCGGCTGATATTATCCAAATAGTTAATGGTGGACCAAAAGAATTTGTATCTTATTTCAATGAGGCTTCTTTTGTTGTAACCAATTCATTTCATGGTACGGCTTTTTCGGTTCTTATGCAGAAACAGTTCTATACTGTTCCTCCATTAAGAGGCAGAGAACGTGTGGATTCTTTATTAAGTGTTTTGGGATTAAGTAACAGAATTGTAAGTGCCGATTTTGATGATACGGCTATAATAGATTATCATATGGTTTATGATAAATTGAATTTGTTGCGCAAGAAATCATGGAACTTTTTAACTGAATCATTGTCTGTATGATGAAGAAAGTACTATTTGTGGAAATTTCGCTGAATCCTAATTTAGGGGGGATTGAACGAGTTACTTATACTGTCAGTAAAGGTTTGGAAGAACAGGGTGTACAATGTTATTATGTATATTCTAATTATGATTTTGAAGAAATTCCAATAGAACGAAAGTTGAAAATTAACTATGCTGATTCGTCCGATGTTTTCAATAGAAGACTTAATGATTTTATTAGTTTGAATAATATCGATATTGTGATTAATCAAGACTTATATTCCAAAAAGATATTGAAGTTCTATAATTCATATAAGAAACTGTTGGGATTTAAATTAGTAAACTGTTTTCATTTATCTCCTGACTTTTATGAATATCAAAAGATAAATGGAATAAAGTTTAAAACTAAAGTCTGGTTTTATAAACATATTATTCGTGAAAATTGGTTTGTTCACGAGAGAAAACAAATGTATAAACTTTGTGATAAATTCGTATTGTTATCAGATAGTTTTATTCCTGATTTTGCTAAACGTTATAAATTAAAAGATCCAAGTAAACTTGTTGCAATCTCAAATCCTTTGCCTTTTACTGAGGAGGATAGTGTAGACTTGTCAAAAAAAGAAAAGATTGCTTTAATTGTCTCTCGTTTCTTTGAAATACAAAAGAATTTAAAAGCATCTTTGAGAATATGGAAGGCGGTGCAAGAGGAAGGTTTTCGTGATTGGAAATTAGAAATAGTGGGATATGGAGAAGACGAAGAGATGCTGAAAGAGTATGCTAAGGAGATAGGACTAACTAATTATGAATTTATGGGGCAAAGTGACGATGTTGCTTCATACTATCGAAAGGCTTCTATTTTTATGATGACTTCCAACTATGAAGGCTTTGGCATGACGATTCTTGAAGCACAGTATTTTGGATGTGTGCCTATTGTTATGGATAATTTTTCAGTGGTTCATGATTTAATCGATAATGGAATTAATGGATTTTTGTCAAAGAATGAGAATTGTTTTATTATTGACTTGAAAAAAATACTTAAAGATGATTTAAGCGTTTTTGCATCGGCTGCAATAAAAAGAAGTGGAAAAACAAGTATTAAAAATATAGTAAAAAAATGGTTGTTTCTATTTCAAAAAGTGTAATTATGAAAAATAAAGTATTGTTCTTGATTTTGTTATTATTGCAATTTTATGAGTTGATAATATTTACAGCTCATTTTTGGTATTATGTTTTGATATTGTTACTTGCATATTTTTTAATCAATGGATATAAATATAAATCTGCTATAAAAAAATATATAGCTTTATATTGTCTTTTTATATTTGTGTCGGCTGTTAGTTCTAGTATATTTAATAAACAACCAGTTTTAGGTACTTTTGTAGAAAGCTATCCGTATTTAGGGTTGTTGTCTTTTTTCTTACTTCCGAGTTTGAATATAAGGCAATCTAAATTAATAGAACAAGGAATGGTAAAATTAGCAATATTATTTTGTGTTTGTTATTTAATCCAGTATGTTTTTTTTCCTACTATAATATTTACAGGAGCTTCAACTACTGGTTTGTTTGAAGATGGTGCTGTTCGGATAAGAATGGCGGGATCTGCCTTATCCTTTTTCTTGTATTTATGGGGACTATCAACTTTTTTGGAAAAGCGAGAGAAAAAGTATATTTTTATATCACTTTTAGCATTGTTAGTTCCTTTTATGATGGGATTTAGGAGCCTTTTATTTCTTGTAGTTGTATGTACTGTTATTTTAATAATCAAGAAAGAAGGATTTTCATTTAAGATAGTTTTGTATGGAGCATTAATGATTATTTTAGGATTTGCTGTGTCTTTTCTTCCATTTGTAAGAGATAAGATTGATTCAATGATAGAACGCCAAGGCTCTGGACAAACTTTTTCCAATTCAGATTATATTCGTTTTATAGAATATGATTACTATATGGAGAATGTATTTTCTAATCCATTAGAACGTTTCTTTGGTGGTGGCACTCCAGTCTATGGAACGGCATACTACAACGAAATAATGTTGGCATTTGACAAATTGTTGTATTGGAATGATTGGGGAATAATAGGACTTAGTTGGATAATAGGTGTAGTACCAGTTTGTATTTTGATATTCTTGGTTTTAAAATGTTGTTTATATCATTTAAATGGACATTACTTTTATTTGAAATTATTACTTTTACTTTTGTTGTTGGGTAGTATTGCTACATCAATGGAAATATACAGAAATGGTAATTTAATAATAGTAGGGCTAATTATGTATTTAATGGAACAAAATAAGTATGAAAATCTTAGCAATAAATAATTATGATTTAGAGTGGGCTTATAATGAGCCAGGTAAAGTACCAATGCATCAAACATGGGGAGTAGATTATATGAGAGAATTAGGGCATCAAGTTGATACGATGACTTATATAAATAGAGGGGGGCAACTTAAATTGTTGAAGTTTAATTTGTCTTTACTTAAAAAAGCGTTCTGTTATGACGTTATAATATCTTTTTATTCACCATGTATTTATGTGTTAGCATATTTGAAGGTTCTTGGAATCATTAAAGCTAAACTATATACTTTTGTTCATCATCATGGAAAAAGATTATATGTACCTAAAGGCTTTGATGGTTTAATATATCTTAGCAAGAATATTAAGGACTTAGATGATAAATTATATCATCTGAATAATTCATATTTGATAGACTGGAATCCTCAGCTTGCTTTTTATGAGGAGACTTATCAGGAGATGAATGATACCAAGAGTATACGTTGTAGGACCCCAATATTTATATCAACGGGCAAAAGTTAGTAGAAATCATCAGTTGTTAGTTGCTGCTTGTCATGATTTACGCTGTAAGGCCATTATTTTTGATAAGTGTATTATTAGTGATAATTATATTTCTGGTGAAGTTCATCAGGGGTATCCTTATATGTTGAAGAAGATGAGCCAGTCGGCAATAAACATTGTATCATGCAAAAATAGAGGTACTAATACTGGTTTGTGTGGTTTGACGTCTGTAATAGATGGCTTGGCATTGGGTATGCCACTTCTTATGTCTGATAATACTAATATTTCTTTTGATATAGAAAAGGAAGGATTTGGACTGTATTATAAGGCAGATAATTTAGAGGATTTGAAAGAGAAAATGAACTATATGATCTCCAATCCTAAAGTTCTTGAAAATATGGGAAATAAGGCTAGAGCTTTTGCTTTAAAGCATAACTATTCGGATTATTGTTCAAAGTTAATGGATATTATTTTAAAATAAATATAGGTCAAATTTTGGACTTACAGTGGTAGAATAGTACTGCCTTATTATTCAATGTCTCTAATATAGTGTTATATTTTATTTGTAGTATAAGTATTTGATTTTTTATAATTTATTTAAATGCAATGGTTTTGAAATATTCAATAATAGTTCCTATTTATAATATTTCCTCTCTTATTGATCAATGTGTAGAATCATTAGTGAATCAGACTTACAAAAAATTGGAAATAATTCTTGTAAATGATGGATCTAAAGATAATAGTTTGGAAATAATAAAAAAATGGGAAAGGAAAGATTCTCGCATAGTTGTAGTTAATAAACCCAATGGGGGGTTGTCTTCAGCACGTAATGAAGGTTTGAAATCAGCAACGGGTGATTATGTCCTTTATGTTGATGGAGATGATTGGATTGATGTTGAAACTTTGGCTGAGGCCGATAGATTCATTGCTAAATATGGTCTGGTTGATATGATATGCTTTAATTATTATGCATATTATTCAGAAAACGACAAGAAACTCATCTCCTATAATTCTAAAGAAACAATCTGTTCTGGAGAGTTCTTTTTTGAAAACAGCACATTTAAAATGACTGCATGGAGTAAAATTTATAAAAGAACTTATCTCGAAGAGATTGGGCTAAATTTCTTGGAAGGTCGGTTGCATGAGGACTTGTCTTATACCATACCTTTATGTATTTGTGCTAATAAAGTGGGATACATAAATCGACCTCTATATTATTATCGGCAGAATAGAAAAGGCTCAATAATGGCAAAAGTGGCATACAAAAATGTGTTGGACTATTCGCATGCATTATGTTTTGATTATTATTTTCTTAAGCCACGAGTATTGTCTCCTTACTTCAAACATTGGCTCATGGATAATTTTTTCAAGTCATGTTTTACAGGTCACGTAAGCATTAGGTCTGTTATTAAAGCTTTCAAAGAAAACAATGTATATGGAGTTTTTGAGGATATGAATACTGAAAGAATGTTTTGGTTGAAAGTATTCTGTTACCATTATTATATGAAAGCTAGAGTACTTGGAGGACAGTTGAAAAGAAAGTTGAACTAACATAAAATTCTGATATGATGATACAATACTGCGTTAAATTAATATTTAATCGTCTGTAAATCAATAACTTATATTAAGAAATGCTTATGAAAGCTTAACTATAAAAGTTGGTCAAGTCGCTGATTTTCAGTAACTTTGTAGATCACGACAAATACAATATTACATGAATACAGAACTTGACCAATATAGGGATATCTTTAAAGATGCAGTTGAAGATTCTGCTGCAAAGATAACAAAATATTTCGAGAAAATACTCATCGAGGTGATAATTTTGTTTATGGTAATACCAAGAAAGATAAATTTCACCCAAATGGGGAGGTATGGCTCGCATGTTGAGCTAACCTAACGCAACGCATTCGGCTTGAAAAAGTCGAAGTGCATTGATTGGCTCAAACTTAATGTCTCACTTATCAAGCACTTCTTTGGTAAACAGGGAAGATGGGCTATTGCCATAGATCCCAGCTACATCAGCAAAGCTGGCAAGAAAACTCCACATATCGGTCGTTTTTGGTCGGGATGTGCACAGTCTGTTAAACATGGTCTCGAAATCATGGGTATTGGACTCATTGATATTATACCAAAGACTGCATGATGTTAAGAGTCCACCAGTCGCTAAGTAATAAAGAACTGAGTCTTAGAAACAAGACTATGGTAGATTTCTATATCAGCGTCATTAAGCGTTACCGCAAGGAACTTCTCAAA
>QRFC01002332.1_pt1 | contig 14033 bp, 10 predicted proteins | sample 1861061 | NCBI WGS metagenome assembly QRFC01 (sample SAMN09711282, study PRJNA482702) | Human gut metagenome, whole genome shotgun sequencing project.
GATGAACTGATCGAAGTAAAATTCACAGATAACAAGAAAGATATCATTCTGGTAACCAAATACGGCCAGTGTATCCGCTTTAAAGATACGGATGTCAGAAGCACCGGAAGAGTATCCATGGGTGTTCGTGGTATCAACCCAGTCAATGACAAGGAAATCCCGATTTTCGTTTCGGATTACGTTCTGATGAGCTACGGAACGGGTGCAATTATGGCAGTTCCGGCACACGATACCCGTGACTATGAATTTGCGAAGAAGTTCGGCATTGATATAATCGAGGTTATCAAGGGCGGCGACATCTCGAAGGAAGCCTACACGGGTGACGGCGAGATGGTGAATTCGGGCGAGCTGAACGGCATTACGAACAAGAAGGACGCTATCGAAAAGATGCTCGGCGTACTTTCAAAGCTCGGCTGCGGCGAAAAGGGTGTACAGTACAAAATGAAGGACTGGGCATTCAACCGTCAGAGATACTGGGGCGAACCTATCCCGATAGTACACTGCCCAGACTGCGGAATTGTTCCCGTACCTTATGAGGAATTGCCTCTGGAGCTTCCTCCCGTTGAGAACTTCCAGCCCGGTCAGGACGGCGAAAGCCCGCTTGCAAAGATAGATTCATTCGTACACTGCAAGTGCCCCAAGTGCGGCAAGGACGCACGCAGAGAAACAGATACAATGCCCCAGTGGGCAGGCTCAAGCTGGTACTTCCTGCGTTACTGCGACCCCAACAACGACAAGGAATTTGCTTCACAGGAAGCGCTCAAATACTGGCTTCCTGTTGACTGGTACAACGGCGGTATGGAGCACGTTACCCGTCATATGATCTACTCACGTTTCTGGCACAAGTTCCTTTACGACATAGGCGAAGTTCCCACTCCCGAGCCTTACGCAAAGCGTACCGCACAGGGTCTTATCTTAGGTCCGGACGGTGAGAAGATGAGCAAGTCAAGAGGCAACGTAATCGACCCGAATGACGTTGTTGACGTATACGGCGCAGACGTTCTTCGTGTATACGTTCTGTTCATGGGCGACTATGAGCAGGCGGCTCCCTGGAACGACAGCAGTATGAAGGGCTGTAAGCGTTTCCTTGACCGTGTATGGAATCTTCAGAATATGCTTGTCCGTGGCGATGAATACTCAGACGAACTGAGAACATCAATGCACAAGACGATAAAGAAGGTCAGCGAAGATATTGAGAAGATGAGATTCAACACGGCTATTGCCGCTATGATGTCGCTTATCAACGAGATTACCGCAAACGGCAAGATTAACGATGCCGAGATGAAATCGCTGCTGATACTCTTGAATCCCTTTGCTCCCCACATCACCGAGGAAATGTACAATTCGCTCGGCTACGGCATACTGAACGAAGCGCAGTGGGTAACATACGACGAGGCGCTCTGCGTTGACAGCACCGTTGAGATAGTAGTTCAGCTGTGCGGTAAGATAAAGGCTCGTATAAACGTGCCTACAGCTGCCGACAAGGACGAACTGCTGAAGATGGCAAAGGAAGCTATCGCACAGTCGCTTGAGGGCAAGACGATCCGCAAGGAGATAGTTGTTCCCGGCAAGCTCGTAAACATTGTTGCAAACTGATAAATCACAACAGAATACAGTTAAACCGCTCCCGGAGTGTTACGGGAGCGGTTTTGATATATGTGGTAAATTTACAAAAAGCGACCATAGAACTATTGACATTATAAACAAATCAGTGTATAATATAGTAAAGTTAACTTTTTTATAATCCTATGTAAGCGTAATAATATAATCATATTTTATCTAAACGGCAATTAGATTATGAAGCATATAACAGTGCCAATGGATATTCTTCGGAACATTGGGCAACGATAATAGGCAAAGAGAACGGAAAATATCAAATTATAGATCCCTGGGATGGCACTAAGCGCAATTTAGATCAAATGGAAATTTATAAGAATAACGGGTCGGTTCTTGATTATGTAATTCTTACAAATGAATATTAATAAGCGAAAGGACATAAGCCATGAAATCTCTCAAAATCACAGCGATAATCTCAGCAGTACTCATTATTTCGGCAGGTTGCAGTTCTGCAACAAAATCGGATAATGCTTCCTCTGCAAACTCATCGACAGCTTTACAGGAAAGCTCTTCAACCGTAAGTCTGCCGGACTCTTTACCCGCAGATACCGAGCAGGCACTGGAACTTGCAAGCCGATACAGCCGCCTTTACAACAAGCTCTTCCCGATAAACGATATCAACAAAGATATAGTTGACACCTCGCAGAGCATAACAGCAGACAGAACGATAAACGGACACAAGACGACACTTACATTCTACAAAGTGATAAAAGATGCACCCACTACAAAAGATGAATTTGAAAGCGAACTTGACGAAATGCTTACACCTGAGATGAAGAGTGAATTTCTTGCCGATTCCGAAAGACATTTTGAATACAAAGATAATAACCTGTATGTTGCTTCAAGGGGTGCCGGCGGTATAGGAACGGGCATGGATAAGCTCGTTCTTGACTCTGCAAAGCAGGACGGTGATAAACTTACCATCAATGTTACCTCTTTCGGAAGTAAAGAAAACTGGGGTACAGACAACGACATCAAAGACAGCACTGAAATAACGCTTGAAAAAACAGCAGACGGTCTTCGTATCGGCAAATGCGACATAAACGCCGTTACTTATTTTTCTTTCTATGACAGCATCACCTACGAAGATATAAGCGTTTCCCTGAATTAACCGCAAATATGCAAATATCAGAGCCGCCTGTCAGGCACATAACCTGTCAGACGGCTCTATTTTGCCTATATGCTTTCAAGTGCGTAGCCTTTGCCTCTTTCATAGGTGATAGTCACGTCGGCTTTGCTATCATCGAGCTTTTTATTGAGCCGTGAAACCGCCGTGAACAGTGCATTTGCGTTGTCGGAATACGGCAGACCCCACACATTCTCATAAAGCTCGGCTTTCGGCACGGTACTGCCGATATTACGGGCAAGCATAAGCAGTATCGAGAACTCTTTCTGGGTAGTGAGCAGGTCGTTGTCGGCAAAATATGCCGCCATTGAAACCGTATCAAGTCTGAGCCTTCCGAACGAGATATAACGCTTGTCTTTCCGTACTGAGCGAAGCCTTGCCTCTACCCTTGCTATCAGCACCTGAATATCGTAGGGCTTCGGCAGATAATCATCGCCGCCTGCTCTCAGCGCCGTTATAATATCATCGTTTTCGCTGAGTGCGGACAGGAACAGTATCGGAATATCGTATTTTGCCTTTATCTCACGGCAAAGCGATATTCCGTCACCGTCAGGGAGCATTATATCGAGTATCACAAGATCGACATCGTTATTCGACAGCATATAACGGCACTGCGCCGCATCTGCCGCCTCAAGAACGCTGTAATCCTCCATAGAAAGACACGAACTGTTTATCTTCATTATATGCGGATTGTCCTCTACAAGCAGAATCGTACTCACTTTGCATCTTCCTTTCCACACGGTACGGTAAAGCGGAACACCGCTCCGTTTTCACTGCTGTCTGCGGTTATTTCGCCGCCTGTCGATTCTATAATATCACGGCAGATATAAAGTCCCAGCCCGTTTCCGCCGTCCGTGCTGTAACCTTTGTCAAACAGATGTGCAAGCGCCTCACGGGATATTCCCGTTCCGGTATCGGATACTGTGAACACGGCGAAATTATCACCTTCGGCGGATTTTTCTGCCGAAAATGTCACTGTTCCGTTCTCGGTATGCTTGCCCGAATTTACAGCCAGATTTATAAGCACCTGAAGCAGCATTTCACGGTTTGCTATTATATCGGGGCAGTTATCCGCACTTGTGACAAGCCGGTTGCCGTGCTTTGCAAGTATAGGTCTGCAAACCGCCGCCGCATCGGAAAGAACGTCCCTTGCGGCAAATCTGCTCAGCTCCATTGCGGTGACCTCGTTATGAGATACCGAGAGCAGCTTTGTCACCATATCGGACAGACGCTGAGCCTCGCTTGAAATCGTTTCAAGATTTGACAATGTTTCATCGTTTACGACATTCTTTTCTATCTGCTTTTCGGTAAGCTGTGCGTATCCGCTCATTACCGTAAGCGGAGTTTTCATTTCGTGGGCGATATTGTGCATAAAATCGGTTTTCAGCCTGTCGAGCTTTTCAAGCGTTTCATTCATATGGGTGACCTGCGATTCACGCTGTTTCGATTCGTCAAGGCGGCGCTCTGTTCTTGAAAGATTTATAGTAAGCATGACCGCATTACAGAACACGAACAATATAGTCGCATAGGAGCGGATATAGAATATCTTCGTGAAGTAGGTAAGCCCTTCTATTAAATAAACGACTGTGGTAAGTACAACGGTTGAGCATACTATAATGCTGTCAATGTAGCCCATAAGCCTGTGTTTTACCGCCGTAACACAGATATATACAGAAGAAAGAATCAGATATACCGCCATAACAGCGCCTGCAACAACAGTAAAATACGTATAAACGGTTGACGGTGTAAAGATGTAGAACAGCAATATCGCACCTGCAGAGCATACGGAGGTCACAACAAAATGCTTATGCGGTCTTAATCCGAGTGCGGCAAAGGCGTAGAGCAGTATAAACACGAAGTAAAGTATATTCGTGATGTATTCGAGTTTATGCTCAGTGTACCAGTCAAGATAGGGGAACAGTACGCCTATCTGCTTGCTTTCGTATATGAGATAATGCAGAGCCGCAGTAAGACAGGTGAGTGAAAACCACATCATACTGCGTTTTCTGTTTCCGAGAAGGAACATTCCGAAAAAGAATATTGCCATAGCAAGCAGAGTTCCTGCAATAAGTCCGTCACAAACGGTCTGTGCCCTGTCGTTTGCGGATATAAGCGGAGCTTTTGCAAGGTACAGCTTTTGTATCGTGCCTGTCCTGTGATTAAACCATGCGTGACGGATTATTATCTCCGCAGTATCTGCCTGTGCGGTGAAATATAGCGTGTATCTGTCTGTCGCAGGGACAAATTCTTCGGCATTATCGGACACCTTACCGACCTCGCTGAGCAGTTTTCCGTCAATATAAACCTGTTGTGCATAGGTCGCCGTTTCTCCGTAAAGTCCGTAGGTAACACCTTTTTCAAGGGGCAGTACTATGCGGAATGTGGCATATTTATCATCGGGATTACCCTGCGATATATCGCCTTTTGCAAAATCGTCCGGGGTATACAGCCGTCCTGTGTAATATTCGCCGGAGGATATATCTATACCGACACCTTGCTTTGACAAATCGACATCAGCTATTTTGTCTGTGGACGGTATATCGACAGATTCCGGCATTGTGCCTGCGGTAAGAAGATAGAAAAACAAAGAAACAATTATTATAAACAATACGCAGACAAAAGCTGTTTTGGTATTTCTCCGCACATTTCCGTTCATACTATCACCCTCTTGTATTTTACTCCGCTTTTTCGGCAGATACGGCTTTCTTGCCGAATTGTAAGAAAATTCTTATTCTATTCTAACACAAAAAAGGAAAGCCGACAAGGAGAATACGCAAAATAAAATATTAACAAGCAAAAAAACAGACTGTCGAAAAAACTATATATTTTTTAATGGGGTTTGGGGCGTAGCCCCAAGCAGGGTGAGGGCGGCAGCCCCACACTCAGCCCCGGCACGGATGCCAGGCGTGTATGCACAAGGGCTTTGCACGATGCAAAGCCAACCAAGCATACACAGCCTTTCACACGGGGGAAGGGGTTTTCGGCAAGGATGCCGAAATAAGGACACACCAAGCTTTAAGCATGGATGCTTACAAGTGGTCGAACAAAGTCGGTGCAGGACGCACCGACAACAAACGACCACGGTTGCAGAGAGGCGAAGCCATCAGAGTGTCCTAAAGGGGATAGGGATAATAAATCAGAAGTATATTTCAAAACAGACTTTTTCTACAAGCAGAAATGCCCCCCGCTTTTAAACGGAGGTCATTTCTGCTTGATTCAGTTCATTATATCTTCAAGTCGGACAGCTTTATCGACATGGTCATATATCTCTTTTTCTGATTCTGCACTATATTCAAGGTAGATATCTCTGTACTCCCGTGCGTCCGCTATAGCTTTAAGGCAGGCGGGTTCTTTATCGTGAGTTCCTGCTTTCAGGCATTCGGAAAAGCTGTTTATCGCTCTTATATATGCCTTGTTTTTCTTGTCATTCGTATCGCAGATAAGCGGTTCGGCCTTTTCGAGATATATCGGTCTTATATGCGTGTGATTCCATATACCGTGCTCGTCAAGCATAAGCACGGGGACACCGAAAAAGCTGACATATGAATCGTTGGAAGGTGGATTGCTAAAGTCCGCATCAGCGGCTATAACGCCGATAGCGTTGTCGGTTATGTCCCTTACTACAGTACCGCAAGAAAACTTTATCGGAAGCGCAAAGCATTTTTGCTCGAATCTGTCTTTTCTGTATTCATATGTATCGTTTTCTTCTTCCGGGCTCATTTCGCCGCAATAGAGGTAATCAATATTTCCTTTGTTGTTAAACTGTATCTCAGATACCGACTCGCCGTAAGAAAAGACTGTTATCGCTTCAGCGAGTTCGTCGGTCGTATGCTGATTCCGGTGCAAGCGGATTGTTTTGGTGAACTCATCGCAGCTGTTTATAAGTTTTTTCTTGTATATAGTACAAGAAAAATTGCCTTTTGAAAGATACCTTTGTGCAAAGAGTATTGACATTTTGTAGTTCAAGAAATAGTTTTGGTAGAGTTTATGCTGATCCTCAAATACATAGAGATAACTGCCGGATGAGTTGTCCTTGATTCGTTCAAGCTTTTTGCTCTCGTAATTTAACCTCTCTCGAATCTGCTTTTGCAGATTATCATCGCTTGTGCTGTCGCTCAGCTTTTGTAGTTCCTCCAGCTTTTCGGTATAGGAAAGCGTGGAGTTCCAGAGCATAGTCGCTTTTTCGGCATCGCTTAGCTGATATTGTTTTTTGCTTAGTTCTTCTCTTATATAAGAGCTGGGTATAAGTCTTTCTGTAAGTTTCATTGAATTCACCTCATCAGTACGTCGGTTCAAAGTTTGTGTTACTCTGTGATTCGCTGATTATGCCTTTACTGACCGCTTCGTCAAGAACAATCATATCCTTCATCCTCCTCAGTGGGTATATAATTTTCCGGAAACGCCATATTTTTGTTAGAGTTCGTTACTATGTTTTTCGCTTCTTTTAGATTCATTTCACCTGTCAGGACACCGAAAACAGACGGTGCGACAGAATTGAGGTATAACTGCAGGAAAACGACGAGCATTTGTGCTGTTTCGTTAGGGAATAGTTCCAAATAAGGATAGTCGACAATTATTTGATATTTTATGTCGTGATTTTCGTCCTCAGTCATGCGAAGCTGCGGGCAGAAAATAGCTGATCTTCCTTCATCGTTATCGAAATTTGGCGATTGCTGCTGTATTGATATTTGTTTTTTTTCCTCGTTGATAAAATTTAACAGCCGAAACAGTGCAGGGAAGCGTTCGAGATTTGAGGCTACCAGTTTTTGCCCTACTGTATTATAGTAGGCTCTTGCTAAAATACAGTTTTCAGAAAACGTGATAGCTGATTCGATAAAGCCTCCGGGGCTGTCCTTGCCTTCTGTGACGAACAGAATCTCTATATTGTTTTCATCATCTTCTTCAGGCTCTGAGTGCATAATCTTTAGCGTATTGAGATAATTTAATATTAACTCTACGGCTTCTTCTTTATTCATAGTAAGGCGCCTCCTTAAAGTAGAACGCTTATGTTCACAAGACATATTATAGCACAGAAACTATCTGCTGTCAAGTAATCCGGAAAAAGTTTTCAAGTTCTTATCTTCTTATTACAGCATCGGGTCGGTGTACTGTAATTTTAGTGCATTAAATAGCCAACGATTTACTCGACGGCTTCTTCTTTATCTATACGCACCTCCTTGTAGAATGCTTATGGCTGCCATACAATGATTATAGCACAGACAATTCAAACCGTCAAGTGAGAAGTTTGTGAAACTCACGAAAATAGTATTGATTGACATAATTCAAAAAAGAAGTTATAATTAATGTAAATTCGGTTTCGTAATAAGAGAGGAATATTGTTATGACAACGTATATGTTTAAATCGTTTCCTGCCAATCGCAGTTGTAATATTAATCTGGCTGAGATAGAAAAGCAGTACCATATTTTCACCACTGCGGTCGATAAGTGCAATGCAGGTATCACGTTCAGAAAAGACGGCAAGAAGTTCAGTGTTTACGCAATTAACGAATCCAGCGTAACGCTTGTGCTTACATCGGAAACGGAGCTTTCCTCGCCTGCAAGAACTATGTCTGCTTTCAGCAGAGAGCTGCTCAGACTGAACATGGAACTCAAAAAAGAGAAAAATACAGAAAAAATTATTGACGATATGGTTTACAACCATTCTCTTTTCAGAACCGAAATGATTGATAAGAATGCGGCTCCTGTCCAGACTATCAGAAACATAAGTTCGACCGAGCTGATAAAAGCCATTGTAGATCTGCTATTTTCTTCTGATACAGGCTACAGCACAAATCAGAAGAAAGAAACAATCGATGAGTTGAAAAAAATTATGCTTCCTTATATAAAATAAACGTTGTATCATCAGGCTTGCCGATACGATACATACTTTGCCTTTAAGCCGGCTCATCCCGACCCTGAACGGTCGGGATGAGCCGGCTTAAAATTACCTCTTGAAAAATCAGAATCAGTGTAATGTATTCCGTTGTCTTTCCGATGATTTATAATAGAGCCGCTTTGCAAGATTTAGTTTCAAAAACAAGACGTTGACCGAATAAATCAAAGGCCGCAGAAATGCGGCTTTTCGGTAAACTACGAGTCAGGCTGCCATAATCTAAAGCACGCATACATATTTGTTAGGTTAATCTGACAGTAGGGCGGGTACATCACAACTCTGTTTATCATCCGCACATTTCCCGATAATCCGGAAAGCACTTTCGAAATAGTAATTGTGCGTATTTACCGAAGAATACGCTACGGAATTGTGCAAAACGGAAAATTTTCAGAAGCTCTTGAAAAACAGATTGATTTATGCTACAATCAAACTGCCGGAAACGTTTTCGGTAATTTAATTCAGACAACAGGTGAGCCATTGACTATAAAGGATATTGCCAGACTTGCCGGCTGCGGCGTGAGCACGGTTTCACGGGCGCTTAACGGCAGTAATGAGATAAGCGAACAGACCAAAGAACGCATAAATGAGGTTATCCGTCAGTATAACTATACGCCTAACGGCAATGCACGCCGTATGCGCAGGAGCGCAGAAAAGACCATACTGCTCATCGTTAACGGCAGCAGTAACCTGTTCTTTTCACCGCTCATCGAGCAGATACAGATAGCGGCTTCTTCAGCAGGATTCCAGATTGCAGTGAATCACATTGACGAGCAGGAGGACGAGGTGCAGTTTGCGTCAAGGCTCTGCACGGAGTTAAGACCTGCCGGGGTGATATTTCTCGGCGGCGATATGCGAAACTTCAAAAGGAGCTTTGCACGGATAAAACTGCCCTGTATACTGAGTACGGCAAACGCTGAGGAGCTTGGCTTCGAAAACCTTTCCTCCGTCAGTGTTGACGACTATGAAGGCGGCAGGGCGGCGGCAGAACAGCTGTTCGACCGTGGTCACAAAAAAGTCGGGATACTCGGCGGCGACCTCAGCTCCTACGGTCCTTCGGGATTGCGTTACGGCGGTTTTTGCAGTGTATGCTCTGAGCGGGGTGCGGATATTCCCGACAGCGAGCTTTGTGCATATACGTTCAGCTCTGCGTATGAAGCGGCAGTGGCTCTTTATCACAAGTGCAAGGGTATGACGGCGGTATTTGCCATGTCTGATATTATCGCCGTGGGCGCTGTACGGGCATTTCTCGATATGGGTAAGCGTGTGCCGGAGGATATTTCGGTGCTTGGCTTCGACGGAATCGAACTGTCTGAATACAGCAACCCCAGAATAGCAACATTAGCCCAGCCGATCCACCAGATTTCAAGTCTGTCTGTGCGTATGCTGGTGAATATGATCGAAGACGGTGCCGAGGCGAGCCATGTAACGCTCAGGGCGCAGTTCAGGTCGGGCGGCTCAATGGGCAGAATATAGATTTTGTTGGAGGTCAATATGAGAAAAAGCGGTATTTTACTGCACATTGCGTCATTGCCGAACAAATACGGCATCGGCACGATGGGCAGGGAAGCCTATAATTTCGTTGACTGGCTCAGAAGCGCCGGTCAGAGTCTGTGGCAGATACTTCCGCTGTCACAGACGAGCTTTGGCGATTCGCCGTACCAGAGCTTTTCCATATATGCCGGAAATCCTTACTTCATCAGCCTTGAGGCACTGGAGGAGGAGGGGCTTCTGAAGCATAAGGAATATGCAGATATAAACTGGTGCAAGGATCCGAGATATATCGACTACGCCACGATGTACGAGAACTTCTATAAAGTGATGAGGCTCGCATTCGGGCGCTTTTCTAAGGGCAGGAATGGTAACGTTTCCGAAGAATATAAGACATTCGTTGCCGAAAATCCCTGGCTTGAGAATTACACGCTGTTCATGGCGCTAAAGGACGCACACGGCGGTAAAAGCTGGTGCGAGTGGGAAACACCGCTTCGCCTGCGTGACGTAACGGCGATATATTCCGCAAAGAAGAAGTACGCAAAGGATATGGAATTCTACGCATTCCTTCAGTTCGAGTTCTTCCGTCAGTGGTACAAGCTGAAGAAGTACGCAAATGACAACGGGATACAGATTATCGGTGATATTCCGATATACTGCGCCCTTGACAGTGCGGATGTCTGGTGCGAACCGCAGCTGTTTCAGCTTGACCGTGACAGAGTGCCTACCGTCGTTGCGGGATTCCCTCCGGACGGATTCTCGGAGGACGGGCAGTTGTGGGGAAACCCCATCTACGACTGGGACAGAATGAAGCAGGAAAACTATCGCTGGTGGGTCGGCAGAATGAGCTTCGCAAAGAAGCTGTATGATATTGTCCGTATAGACCACTTCATCGGTTTCAACAGCTACTATGCCATACCGTTCGGCAGCAAGACCGCACACGGCGGCGAGTGGCACGATGGTCCGAAATACGATCTGTTCAATGTCATTAAGAGAGAAACAGGAAAGGGTGGTATCATAGCGGAGGATCTGGGAATAATCACTCCGTCTGTGAGAAAACTTCTCAAGCAGGCGGCATATCCCGGAATGAAGGTACTGCAGTTTGCTTTTGACCCTACGGGAAAGAGCGAGTATCTTCCGCAGAACTACACATCGCAGAACTGCGTTGTGTATACTTCCACTCACGACAGCGATACGGCACTTGGCTGGTTCAACAACCTTGATCGTAAAACAAAGCAGTTCGTGAAGGAATATCTCGGGGTGCGCCATGCGACTGAACTGCCCGAGGCATTCATCGACATCGCCTGGAAAAGCACCGCAGATATGGCTATGACTACAATGCAGGAGCTGTGCGGATTTGGAACCGAGGCACGCATAAACGTTCCCTCCACCATCGGAAATAACTGGCGCTGGAGGACGCTGGAGAGCGACTTTACCGCTCAGAGTGCGGCGTATCTCGACAGACTGACCGAAATAAGCAACAGAAAACCTCCCGTTAAAAAATCAAGAAAAAAACGATAATGAAAGGAGCATAATATGAAGATTGAAAATTTCAAGGAGAAGCTCGTTTCCCTCTGTGAGAAGGAATATCACGCACAGCCAAGGGAGCTGACGGCAAATCAACTGCACTGCGCAGTTTCAAAGCTCGTTATGGAGGAGCTTTCTCCTGTGTGGGACAAGAGCCGTACGGCACACGATAAAGCACGCAAGGCAAGCTATCTCTCCATGGAGTTTCTGGTGGGTCGTGCAATATACAACAACCTGCTGTGTCTTGGGATACTTGACAGCACAGCCGAGGAACTGAAAGCACTCGGCGTGGATATTTCCGAATTCGAGGAGGTCGAGGACGCCGCTCTCGGTAACGGCGGTCTGGGCAGACTTGCGGCTTGCTTCCTGGACAGTGCGGCAACGCTTGATCTTCCGCTGGACGGCTACGGAATACGCTATAAGTACGGCCTGTTCAAGCAGGGCATCAAGGACGGATTCCAGACCGAAACCGCAGACGATTGGCAGAGATACGGCGACCCGTGGAGCGTTCGTCGTGAGCAGGAAACGGTTGTGATACACTACGCTGACGGTGATGTGAACGCAGTTCCCTACGACTATCCCGTTATCGGATACGGCACTGAGAATGTAGGCACTTTGCGACTCTGGCAGGCTGAAACCGACGATGAGTTCGATTTTGACCTGTTCAACCGCAGTAAGTTCACCGAAGCCGGCGAAAAGAAGCGTGCCGCCGAGGACATTTCCCGTGTACTTTATCCCAATGACGAAACAGAAGCAGGAAAGATACTCAGACTGAAGCAGGAATATTTCTTCAGCGCCGCCGCAGTTGCCGATCTTATCAGAAAGCATAAGGCGATTTTCGGCACAATGGAGAATTTTGCGGATTACAATTGCATTCAGATGAACGATACTCATCCCGTTATCGCTCTGCCGGAGTTTATCCGTGTGGTAATGCGTTACGAGGGCTGGAAGTTTGACAAGGCTTTCGAAGTGGCGAAGAAGGTGTTCAACTACACCAACCATACCATCATGCAGGAAGCACTTGAGAAGTGGGACAGCAGACTTATCGAACGAATAGTCCCCGAAGTGTACAGCGTGATGATAATGCTCAACGAGGCATTCGAATCCGAAATGCACCGCAGGAATGTTCCGCAGGATAAGCGTGCGGTTATGCGTCTTATAAAGAACGGCACCGTGCATATGGCAAATATTGCGGTATTCGGTTCTTCCTATGTGAACGGCGTTGCGGCTATACACACAGAACTGTTAAAGACTACCGTGCTGAAGGACTGGTACGAGCTGTACCCCGAGAGATTTCAGAACAAGACAAACGGCATCACACAGCGCAGATGGCTGGCTTTGTGCAACCGTGAGCTTTCCGCACTCATTACCGAACTGCTCGGTGATGACAGCTGGGTAACCGACCTTGACAAGCTAAGCGGCCTTAAGAAGTATGCAGACGATGAGAGTGTGCTTCGCCGCTTTATAGATATAAAGCACGCTAAGAAGCAGCAGCTTGCCGACTTTATCAAGAAATCGGAGGGAATTGAAATCGACCCGAAATCCGTTTTTGATATTCAGATCAAGCGTCTGCACGAATACAAGCGTCAGCTTCTGAACGCATTCTCGATACTGTATCTTTACTACGAAATCAAGGACGGAAATCTCAGAGATTTCACTCCCACTACATTTATTTTCGGTGCAAAGTCCGCACCCGGATATTATCGTGCAAAAGGCATTATCAAGTTTATTAACGAGGTAGCAAAACTTGTGAACTCCGATCCGGATACAAAGGATCTGCTGAGAGTGGTATTCGTGAGCAATTACCGTGTTTCCTATGCGGAGAAGCTGGTGGCTGCGGCTGATATTTCCGAGCAGATCTCCACGGCGGGTACAGAAGCGTCAGGTACAGGCAATATGAAGTTTATGCTCAACGGCGCAGTTACGCTCGGCACACTGGACGGCGCTAACGTTGAGATTGCTGAGGAAGCCGGTGCAGAGAACGAATATATCTTCGGTGCGACTGTAGAGGAGCTGGAGAAGATTATGCCGCATTACGTTCCCCGTGACATTACAGAGAGCAATCCGAAGATTAAGCGTGTGGTATCTGCGCTTATTGACGGTACCGTTTCCGACGGCGGAAGCGGTGTGTTCAGAGAACTTTATTTCGCACTTATGGAGGGCGCAAGCTGGCACGTTCCCGATAATTACTACCTTCTGGGCGACATTGACAGCTATGTTAAGGCAAAGCTGGCAGTAAACCGTGACTACAGCAACGAACTTGCGTTCGCAAAGAAGTGCTGGCTGAATATCTGCTGTGCGGGTAAGTTCAGTTCAGACCGCACCATCGCTGAATATGCGAAGGATATATGGCATATCGGCAAGGTGTAATTTACCGAGTTT
>QRFC01002333.1_pt1 | contig 14027 bp, 15 predicted proteins | sample 1861061 | NCBI WGS metagenome assembly QRFC01 (sample SAMN09711282, study PRJNA482702) | Human gut metagenome, whole genome shotgun sequencing project.
GTCGGTCTAAATATATCATTCTAAGAAATTAAAAGTTAGGAATATGAAAACTAATAGATATATCGTTATAGCGTTGCTTCTGTCGATTTTTGTATCGTCTTGCGAAGACGGTTTTTTGAAGCAAGATCCGCAAACCAGTTTGTCGAGCGAACAGGTTTTTGAAAAACCAGAGAATGTGCAAGCTTTTGTTTATGGGCTGTACTATCAATGGCGTGCGACTCGTGTGAATCGGAAAGGTTTTTACACGATTTTAGGAACCGATGAGGCTCAGCAGGGTGAGTATCAGGTAAGGACAAATGCTATGCAGGCGGCGTTCGATAAATATGACGGATATTATGATTCTGAAAATACTTCTATTGCAGAGGCTTGGAATATTCGTTGGCCGGTGGCTGTGCAAGCAAGTGAGGGGTTATGGCATATCGATCGATTGTTGAAATCTGCTTCTGCCGATGAAGCCGAGCAGTATAAGGTGTTCTTGGGACAGATATCTTTTTATCGGGCATGTATTCTTTTTGAGTTGACTCAATATTGGGGCAAATTACCATTGCCCAATATCGTAGACGGCCAGAATCAGTTGGGGCCGCGCAAAGAATTGCAAGAAGTCTACAAGATGATTACAGATGATTTGAAGGTATCTCTTACTTACTTGTCGGAAAAAAGAGCGGCCGATGGACGTATCCCTACGATTTGGGCCGCAAAAATGTTGTTGGCGAAGGTATATATGTCGGCTCCTGTGGAGTCAGGATATAGAGATTTCGGTGAAGCGCAGATTTTGCTGGAAGATTTGAAAAGCAGAGGCGGATTTGTTCTTGAAAACAATTATGCCGATTTGTTCGATGCCAACAAAGTAATGGGAAATTTACCGTCTCAGGCCAGTACAGAAGAAATATTCACGTTTTATTTCAATAATGTATGGCCCGATTCTAACGAGGCTCAATGGTATGCAGGCACTCGTGCTTGTTCCGGAGATCCCAATTGCATGTATGGAGGATATGATTTTGTTTTACCGACTGATTATTGCGTGAATATATACGAGCCGGGAGACTTGAGAAAAGATGCCAGCATACGCTCCGATTTTATTTATAAGGGCAAACAGCCTGTTCCATCTGCTGGTTTTGGAGAAGACCAATTGAAGCCCCATTTCAAAAAGTTTGAAGATGTGCGTATCGATGGAACTAAGTCTTTTTATTATACGGGTGGAAATATGTACTACTTCCGTTATGCCGATGCGTTGTTGATGTTGGCCGAATGTATGAACGAGACAGGAAATACGTCTGGTGCTGTTACATTGGTGAATACGACTGTTCGCTCTCGTGCTTTCGGCGGTACGGTTCCGGCTCAATATGTTTGGGACACGTGTATGTCTGCCGAAGAATTCCGCACGAAAATACTCGATGAGCGTATGCGTGAACTCGCTTGCGAGGGTTGGCGGCGTATGGATCTTGTGAGAACCGGACATTTTGAAGAGTATATAAAAGTGAGAAACCGTTGGCAGGCTTTGGCTCCGACTATTGGAACTCAACATCGCTTATTCCCTGTGCCTATGGTGGAAATAAAGCAAAATCCGCATTTGCAAGGTGATCAAAATCCTGGATTGAATTAAATTGATTATATATTCTCTATCGGCAGGATTAAGAGGTCTGTTCTGCCGATAGAGAAGTAAAAATAGACCTCGCCATAAAAACACTTATCGAATATAAAAGTATTTCGATTATATGTTCATAAATTATGAACAAAAATGAATATAGACATCAACTTTTTGAAGAATACTTATCACTTGTTTTACTTCACATTTCATTGACATTCTTTAGTTTCTTATAACTAAAATTGCAAACAGTATTAAATTTAGAATTGTAATTATATAGTACCAAAATGGATATGATTTATATCTACACTTTTTTGAACTAAATGCGTTCAATAGAGCAAACCATAAAAACATGTCTATTATCCATAACAATGCCAAATTATCATATAGTGATTTTTTTATAGGAATTCTAATTTTAAAAAGCAGGCACAATTTAATTGCGATTACATCCACTATAGAAAGAAGAATCAAATGTTTGAGATACTTCTTTTCATACTCTTTCAAATGTATAGTACTCATCAACAACACTCCTTTCAACATAGCAGCACTGCCATCTTTTTTAGTTCTATTAATCAATCATCTCATACTCTACTGTCCAAGTTTCAGGATAATCAACTTCGATTGAAGCAATATAATCCTCCGTCTTTCCATAGTCTGGAAGTTTTTCAAGACAATTTTCTGGCATAAGCAATTCCGGAAATTGTTCCAATATTTTATTACGTACAAGATCATATTTAATCTGATCGTATCTCGTATACGGCAACAATAAGCTAATGTAATCACAGTCATCTGTTCCCCACATGCACTGTGGACTGGTTCCTACATCACATACTTTAAAAAAGTATTCCAGTAATGCCACAATCTTTTCTTTACTAGAAGAAGGGTAGAGTTTTAAGGTATAAACTGGTGTCAATACACAACTGTCGGAATTTCTAGTAACATATTTATATCTATTCTCATTTTTATCCCAAGTAGTTAAACTATCTAGCGATACATACAAAGGTATGTCATCCTTTATTTCTAGCTTTTTTAATTCCAATGATCTCATTTTAATTTTCTCCTTTCATATATTCTAAATCGAGTAAAAATTCTTTCTTCAAAATGATTTCGTTTGCCGTTCTTTCTACAATTTTTTGTAGACTACATATTCTGCTATTATCAACCATTGACAAGCAATTCGAATCTTTTAAAACATTCTCCAACTCAGCTTTATACTTTTTTAGACCTTTTATTTTATCTTCAATTTCGACAGTGTAACATTCAATTAAAGATTCAAGTTTTTCTTCAATCATTTGTAACTCCAACATTCCCTGACGTACTTCTTCATCTTTCTTTTCCATAATCAATCTCTCTTATTTTCATTTTCATCATCCGACTCATCTGTTTTTAACATCTGATGTACGTGCATACCATATCTAGTCATTTTTCCATTTAGAAACGTGATCCATTTGTAAAGTGCAGCCATGCAAAGTGCCAGGACTATAAGTAGTCCTGCACCTGCCATGACAAGCATTATAAACTCTTCATTGATTTTCATTTCATTTCACCATTATCATCAAAACCAAGACAGTTTAAAATGCTGTAAAAATCATCTATATTTTTTGATTTATCAGCAAACTGGAAACACAACCATCCATTTTGAATTTTCACAGAGCGACCCATTGTTTCTTTCAAATTTTTAACGATACGCTTGCGTTCTTCCTTGTCTGTACTCGATTCATTATCTTCTTTTACAGGCTCTGTCATATTTGCATCAATTACCAATTGTTCGATTTCATCTTGCTCGATTTCCTTGGTATCTTTACGTACACGTTCATACCCCTCAATCTCATGGATGAATTTCTCAACTTTTTTTCACCGATTCGATTTCCTAATCGCTGAGCGATCCATTTTCGTTTTTGTATGCCTTTAGGCTTTTCACCTGCTTCAGCTTTTCCATTCCAAACTTTCAGATACAGTTCTACTTTTCGTTTGAAATCTTCTTCCTGTAAAGGTCTAACTTCATTCAACAAAAGAATCATTTCTAATTCTTTTGTTTCATTTTCTGGTGTAGGCAAAACAATTACAGGTACCATTTTTTGAGCATCTGGATACAATTCCGCATTTCTTAACAATGCATCTAGACGGAAGTGACCGCCTAGAAGCATATATTTCTTGTCACTTCCGTGACGATGTAATTTGTTGCGATAGACATGTAGTGGTGTATACACCATACCTTGTTCGTGAATTTTCTCAGCATTTTCAATCTTATCTTCTTCCGAATCCTTCGCATCATTCAGTGGGTTAAAATCAATTTCATAGATTGAAACATTTTTTGTTGGTAATTCCTTTGTACGATCCACGAAACTATCCACTGTGTTATATCCATTGTCATTGAATCCAATCATTAAATCTTCAAAACCTGCCATGATTTTCTACCCCCTTAATTAGTCCTTATTCTCCAGTAATGCGATAATTTCTTCACCTAGTGATTTATAGGCATTACCTACATTTGTATTTGTCAACACAACCTGTCTGTTCATCATACTGGCATCCTGTGTTGGCTTTTTCTGATACGGAATAATCGTTTGAAATATCATGTCATCCATGTGTTTTCTAAACCATGGAATTAAGTTTTTTTCTGTCTTTCCACGAGGTGAAACCATCGTGAATAAAACTTTCAAATCCACATTCTTTTTGTTTCTCTTTGCAATCGTAATTGTATTTTTTAGAGAAACAATCATTCCCTTAATAGATTTTCTATCAAGTTTCACTGGAATGATATTCAAGTCACTGGCTAGTAAGGTGTTTGTACTTACTAAAGTCTGAGCTGGTGAATTATCAATCAGAATGTAGTCATATCTGTCCTGCACATTTTCAAATGCACATACTAGGCGATCAACCGCAGAACGTGTTCTATCATCGGATAAATTCTTATCAGCCTGGCATAATCGAATCGAAGCTGGCAATAAACTTACGTTCATGTGTTCCGTAGGTACGATTACATCTTCAATCATGTCAGGATCATCTAAAACTTCACATAGGTCACTGGCAACATTTTCAATCAAGCATTCGTCCAAAACATTGATAAAATTTGTTCCACTTTCGATTTTTTCATCCATCGCCTGTAATTCCTTGATTGTCAAAGGCTGTCCTTTTGCACCGATACAGTCAGTTGCACTAGCCTGCATATCGGCATCCACAATCAATACCTTTTTTCCTAGCATCCCAAAGTAAGTTGCTAATTCAATAGCAGTAGTCGATTTTCCAACACCTCCTGATACATTTGAAATGTTAATAATTTTTGCAGTTTTGTTCATTTTAATTTCCCCCTGTTTTTCTAATCTGCATATGCAATTAGGCTTTCCATAGATAAGCCATAGCCTAATAAAGCTCGTTTGTAATCTTCGTATGGTTTTCCAAACGAATAGTCATTTCCTGATTCTAAATTTCTTCGCTTGATACCAAGCAAATGCACACAATATAAAATCTGTTTTGACAAAACATCCATTCTTGAGAGAATTTCAAGATCGTGTATTAAAATATCGTCATATGGTGTTGAGCAATTAATCGTCAACAAATCCATAAAATCTGTATCCTCATCAATTTTGTATAGAGGAACTTTTTTAATTCGGTAATACCCTGCTTTGAAATACTTTGAGAGTGTATCCAAATGTTTTTTTGTAAGTACTTTTGTTTGTTCATAGTTGATTTTCAACATATAAATCATCCTTTCTGTTCACACATTTATTCCACAAGTAAGCCAAGTCCCATTGCAAAGTTTTTCAATGATTGCACATATAATCGTTGCATATATCGTTCTGTGAGTTGTCCATCTGCTGTCATGCTTTTGTATGAAAACCCTAAAATTCCATGTCCAATCAAAACACGAGCTTCATTAGGCAACATCTTGTTAATCACACGAAATGCCTGTTGTAGAGCAGCGATTACTTCGTCATTTTTAGAAATACGATGAATCATTTTGTGTTGGTAATCTTCGTGAGAATCCGAACTAGCGGAAACAAATGAACTAGATACCTGAATTGAATCTGCTAAGAAATCATCCTGATTACTTAGATCGAGTTCTAAATTCACAAATTTCAAACATGGAGAATATTGAGCTTTGTTGATAAAAAAATCACGATTATCAAATTTCAGTCCATCCGCTGTAGTAATTCTGATAATATATTCTCCACCTCGAAACTTTCCTCTCAGATCGAACTCCACAAAATCTTTGATTTCAGTCCATACACTCCTTCCCTTGTTGCACACAATTCTCATCTCCTTCTACAATAAAACTTGCAATTCAAGCTTTGGCTTTTAACTTTTCAACTAAATCCTGATTCTGCATCAGCATTGTAATTTCGGCCAATTCACCATTATTCAAGTCAGCTAATGAGCGACTGTCATTTGGTTCTTTATACATGTTCCAAAATGCAGATCGTGATAATTCAACATCGCTGTTGGAAGAACCATCTCCGATCAGTTTCATATACTCATCTTTTGAAAAGCTATGATTGAAAATATCATCTAACTCATCAGACTCATTGTGATTCATTTCATCTTTTTTTCCTTGTTGCTGTAGTATTTCTGAAGCAGATAATGGCACTACCTCATTTGCAACATATGTTTTTTCTTCTTCCTGTTTTTCTTCGGCCAGTTCTTCTTCCTCTGATTTTTTCTCGTTTAGCTTTGCACCTTCATAATTTGCCTGAACGTTCATCAATGTAACTAAAAGATACTGTTTCATATTTCTAATTTCTTTCTTTGGATTTTTTTTCAAACATTCCAACAAATAATCAATGTGATTGAAATCTAATGTTTCAAAACATTCACGTACTTCATCTGAACTATATTTGAAATTTTTAGATGTGATTGATGCATCATCAGACAACAGCTTTTCAGCAATGATTCTACTTATCAATTTCAAGAGCTGTTCATCCTCTGGATGTTGTTGAATCAGAAATTGAAATCCAATCTGACTTTGAATTTTTCCAATCACAGAACTTGCACTGCGGTTTTCTTTTTCTTTAGATAGATTTTCTTTTTTATATCTTTCTATCTTTCTTTCTATCTTAGTTTGTGTTGGATTTTCCGTATGCGGGTTTTCCGACTGCGGACTATTTAAAGGCTTTTGACCGTATTCGGGTTTTCCGACTGCGGTTGCGGATTTTCCCGTATGCGGATTTTCCGCCTGCGGTGTTTTTTGACCGTACTCGGATTTTCCGACTGCGGTGTTTTCGACCGTACTCGGATTTTCCGACTCCGGCATATCATCTGCTTTTAGAAAGAACGGATTATCTTCTGGAGATTCGAAAATATACCATTTTGTTATTCCAAAACTACCATTTTCATTTCTTCCCTGCATGATATGTAAGTATCCATTGTCCTTTAATTCCTTGACTGTTGAGAGTACTAAATCCCGTCCACCTTTAATTTGAGTTACCAATCCATTTACTGAAATCTTCCAATTCTCGTTGCGAGATTTTAATAAAAATATCTTTCCTAAAATACCCCATGCTTTGGGTGATAGATTCAAATCGTCATAATACCGAATAGGAAGTGTCCCATATCTATTGACAGCCGATACCACTTCAATTTCAACTCCATCAAATTTAAAATAATCCATTATAACCTTCTCCTTTTCTACAACCTGCATTCATACTTGTTTACCTCCAATCCCTTTTTCATCGCCATTTTTTCAAAAAATTAAAACCGACAAGATCTAGAAACTCGTTCTATTTCCTGTCGGTTGTGTATAGTATTTATTTTTTTAAAATTGAAATTTTTTGAAATTAGTTCGATTGTACAAATATATATGGTGCCAGTTTAAACTCAAAGTTCTGAATTTACTTTATATAAAGGAATTCAGAACTTTTTTATTTTTAAATCTCTCATTTTTGGCAAACTTTTTTTAATCAAGGAGAATCAGAAACGATTCCCCTTTTTATTTACTCAATAATTCTTTTATGGAATATCATTTTCCCCTAACCTTTCTACCTTCATATTAACAAGTTCACTCATTCATCTTAAATAATTCACAAAATTGCACAAAAAAAGAAGCTTACAATTAAATAAACTTCTTTAAATAATCCACATCTAGAACTAGGATTTTATGATATACCATTGTTATGACACCTTGTTGTCTTAATCCACGTAAGATACGATTTACACTATTTCTTGTAGATACACCGCAAAAACCTGCAATATCATCATTTGTGACTTGAAGATCAATAAAGATCCCCTTTTTAACTTCTCTTCCGAATAATCCAACCAGATAATAAATAAAAGCACATACGGCACCATTTTTACCATTCATAGTCATTAATTGCTGGCGATAAATGGCTTCCGACAACTTCTTACGATAATATGCATCCATATAATCTCTTAACTCTTTGTTTTCACTTAAAAATTTTGAAAACAATTTGCGATTCACACGATAGAATACAGCCATATCACTTTCAATACGAATATGAAAAGATGCTGAAGTAACCTTTTTTATTTCATCTTTTAAAAGTGAAAGCACATCGAAACCTTTTAAATACATAATGTTAAATTCACGACCATCACTTAATATAATACTCGTTTTTACTATTCCATCTTTTAATATATAAATATCTGCCTGATTATGACCATCTATCATTAAATATGAATGTTTCTTTTTTTCGATCGTCGCAAGATTCTTCCCCTCAAAAAAATCTAATACAAACTCACTCATAAATTACCCTTTCTAACTCGTTGTCTATTGAATCATAATTAACATACGTCATTCATTAACGTTTGTTATAGATGAATCTAACAATAAAGCTATATATTTAATATATCATATTCTATCCACTCTTGACTAAATTCAGTTAATTTTTACAAACCCTTACTAAAATGTACAAACGTTACAAAATATCAATATTTTCTCCAGACAAAGCCTTATTCATGCTTCTTACAGCACAGAATTTTCCACACATACTACAAGTATCACTGTGATCTTCTTCTGGCATACGAGATTGACGAATTGCTTTTGCAGTTTCTGGATCTAGCGCACACGCAAATTGAGCATCCCAATCTAGATTCTTTCTTGCATCAGCCATCTTGTCATCAATATCTCTAGCTCCAGGAACACCTTTGGCAATATCTGCTGCATGGGCTGCAATCTTAGAGGCAATAATACCTTGTTTTGTGTCTTCTACATTTGGTAAAGCCAAATGTTCTGCAGGCGTTACATAACATAAGAAAGCTGCACCCGACATAGCTGCAACAGCACCACCAATAGCTGCCGTAATATGATCATAGCCTGGCGCAATATCTGTAACTAATGGGCCTAACACATAGAATGGAGCTCCCATACAAATTTGTTGCTGAACTTGCATATTTGCAGCCACTTGATTCAAAGGAACATGTCCAGGTCCTTCAACAATCACTTGAACATTATGATCCCATGCACGTTTTGTTAGTTCTCCCAAACGCACCAATTCTTCAATTTGACACACATCTGTCGCATCCGCTAAACATCCTGGTCGACAAGCATCTCCTAAAGAAATCGTTACATCATATTTTTCGCAAATATCCAAGATTTCATCATAAAATTCATAGAATGGATTTTCTTCCCCCGTCATTGACATCCACGCAAACACTAAACTTCCTCCACGAGAAACGATATTCATTTTACGTTTATGTTTTTTAATTTGATCAATCGTTTTTCTTGTGATTCCACAATGCAAAGTCACAAAGTCAACACCATCTTTGGCATGCAACTCAATCACATCCAAAAAATCCTTGGCCGTTAATGTGTTTAAATCTCTTTGATAATGAATCACACTATCATATACAGGAACTGTACCAATCATAGCTGGACATTCGGATGTTAATTTTTGACGGAATGGTTGTGTATTTCCATGACTTGATAGATCCATAATAGATTCAGCGCCTAAGTCTACGGCAGCCATAACCTTTTTCATTTCTACATCATAATCTTTACAATCTCTAGAAACACCTAAGTTGACATTGATCTTTGTTCGTAGCATGCTACCAACGCCTTCAGGATCTAATGATTTGTGGTTTTTATTAGCTGGAATAACAACCTTTCCACAAGCCACTAACGCTCTTAGTTCTTCCTCTGTCATTTTTTCTTTTTGGGCTACAATTTTCATTTCTGGCGTAATAATACCTTTACGCGCAGCATCCATCTGAGTGGTATATGTAGCGCCTGTACTTACTGTACTTTCATTTGTGTTCATTTTTAATTCTCCTTTTCCAAATGATTTTTTAACGTGACAAAAAGTGGTGCTCCCATCTTGCCACTAAAAAAGTGAGCAACCAATATAGGTATACTCACACTAAAAAAGACAAAGTATTTCCCTACGTTGGCATTATCCAAATCAGGTTATAGGTCGAAAGTCATACTTTCCTCTCAGCCTGTACTACAAGCTCCCTTTTTTATTTACATTAAAGTTATACACCAATTCTAAAAGATAGTAAAGATTTATGACATTTATTTTCTAACAGGCTTTTCTTCCTTATCCCAAACACCAATTCCAGTGATTGCACAAACCATTGAGAAAATTGGAACAATAAAGATAAACCAAGCATATGGAATATAGGCTGTGCTACATCCAAGTACGCCCATGACATAAATTGTCGCAACACCCCAAGGAACGATTGGTGCTGATAAAGTACCAGAATCTTCTAACGTTCTTGACAATACTTTACGCGAAATATTCATATCTTCATATGTAGATTCAAAAGTCTGTTCCGTCACAATAATAGATACGGTTTGTCCACCAGCTGTTAAAAAATTTACAATGTAACAATATACCAAAGTGACAAACACCAAAACCGTACGATTCTTTATGAACTTCAATAAAACATTTTTAGCTAAAACATCCAAAATACCAAAAGACGTAATGACAGCTCCCATTACACTAGCCACCATAAATGTAACCAACAATTCAGACATCGAAAGAACACCACCACGGTTCAACATTGGATCTACTATAGATACACCTGTCTCAATACTGAATCCATTAAATGCATAATTCATTAAATCTACAAAGTTTACACCTTGAAACACCATCGCAAAAATAGCCGATACTACAACTGCAAGTCCCATACCTAACAAAGATGGAAGTTTAAATACAGAAATCAAAATAACTAAAATTGCTGGCAAAATCAATAAGATATTGATTGTGAAATGTTGACTTAAAGTATCCATAATTAATTTTTGTTGGGCAAGATCCATACTTCCACCACTATAATAAAGCCCCGCAATTGTAAATAATACTAAGGCAACTACAGCTGCTGGAAGCGTAGTGTACTGCATAGAGTGAATATGATCATATAAAGGCACTTTACTTACACCGCTTGCCAAGTTGGTCGTATCTGATAATGGAGACATCTTATCCCCTAACCATGCACCAGAAACAACAGCACCCACTACCAATGGTACAGGAATACTTGTAGTAGAGGCAATTCCTACCATCGCAAGACCCATTGTGGCAACTGAACCAAATGAAGTTCCCGTAAACTCACTTGTGAGTGCACAAAGCACAAAAGCTAGTGGTACTAATATTTTTGGAGATACAACTTGCATACCATAATACATCAATGTGGGAACAGTTCCACCAGCCATCCAAATTCCTACAAGCATACCCACCATAATCACAATTAAAAATGTAGGCATACATTCTGCGGCTGTTTTAATTATATTTCGTTCCACTTCATTCCATGGAATATTCAACAATCGGGTTGTGATCACAGATACAATAACACCCGCAAAAACAGATAGTGTTGTATTACATCCCATGTTGATCATAATAATAAGTACGGCAATAATTACCAAAAATGAAACAACCGCAAATAGCGTTGTTGGCTCTTTTCTTTCATGATTCATATCAAATTCCTTCACTTTCTTTATAATAATTCTTCTTTCAAAAAGTCTAGAGCACCTTGCATTCTAGCTTCTCTAAACGCAAACGATTTAAATCTGTGCTCTGCCCCTTTGACAATAATACATTTTGCTCTTTCCTTAAAAATTTCTTTATATTTATAACTACATTCACAAGAAGCCGTAATATCTTGATCTCCATGTATCGTACATACATTCTTATCAAACAAACTGGCTTCTGAATATGGATCTAATGTACAAGCGTCCTGATAAAACTTTAGGCTCAATTTTAACCCTTCTACATCGGCACATCCATCTGCTTCAATATTCGAAGCATCTTGATTACACAAAGTTTTATGCTCCTTTAAGTTATAAACTAAATCTGGAGCGGGACACCACAAGGATAAAGCTCGAATCTGATCTTTACACTTTCCTGCCACCATACTGGCTACACACCCTCCTAGACTACATCCATGAAGTGCAATTTTTTTAGTATCGACAAAATCCAAGGATCGAACATATCTCAACATGGCTTGTGCATCTAAAATTTCACTTGAAACGGTCATATCTTCAAATCTTCCATCACTTTCACCACTGCCATTCATATCAAAACGAACACTGGCAATACCAGCATCACATAGTCTTAAAGACAATTCATTATGTACAAAATTAATTTCATTTCGATCATCACAAAAACCATGAAGAAGAATGACCATAGGCACTTTTTGACTTACATCATTTGGAATATGAAGCATACCACGAAGTGTTAAACCATCTCGCTTGATTTCTACATACTTCTGCATATATATTTCCCTCCGTTTCGGGTATAATACCACAAAAACAACAAAATGTTTACTATTTTTTAACACTTGTGCGTATTATAAACACAAATTAGCCTTTCTGTTCACAAAGAGTCTATTTTTTTCTGAAAATAGTTGCACTAAAGCCATCCATTTTTTTACTTTCATACATAGCTGAGTCCGCTCTACAATATAATTCATCAAAACTTAAATCTTCTTTCCCATCAAAGAAACAGGCACCAAGACTTAATACAATTGGATGATTTTGTATAGATTCAACATGGATCTGTTTCAAATTTTCAAATAAACGTTTAAAGAAAGAATTTGCACACTTACGATTTGTAACTCCCGGAATATATAACGCAAACTCATCTCCACCCAAACGCATTACTATATCTTTATCACGACATGATTTTTGAAGCGTATGCGCAATCGCGATAATAACCTCATCCCCCGCCATATGCCCATATGTATCATTAATCAATTTAAATTTATCACAATCCACTAGACACATCATTCCACTAATTTTATTATCCAAAACACGCTCAATCATCTTTTCTCCACTTCGACGATTTGAAACACCCGTCATCGTATCCGTTTGAGCTAGATATAATAATTTATCTTCTCTTCTCTTTTGTTCGTCAATACATTCCACACAATATAATACATGTAATAAACGACCATCCTCATCATAATCTACTGGAATATAACGTCCACGACACCAACCAGAAATATTACCATAGAAAACACTATCAATTGATTTCTTACCTCGCAGTCTTTCATCCAATGTTTCTAGATCCATAAACTCAATTTCTCGATCCACATAATCTTGTTGACAAAACTTTTTATGAATCTTATAAATATGATCACTAAAACAATCCTCTACATCATTTATTTTGTCGACTTCTAAATATTTAAGAATTTCCGGTTCCGTTTTCACAATATGATAGTTTTGCGTTTTTACATTGATATAGTGCATTGAAATATAGATTTGAGCCAATGCCGAATATCCACTCAATTTAGCCTCTTGTTTGGACTTATTTTGAGAATTACGAATCTTTAAAAAAGATACAACCAACGTTGCGATCATGTCCAAAAATATTGTCAGACTTGAATGTTTATCAAGCGGCGGATTATCAACGCCAAAAAAACCACTAATTTCATCTTTATAGCGAATAGGACAAACAACTAAACGCGTAACATTTTGCACTTTCAATGTATTATACGTATACGCATGATTCTTTTTAATTGTTTCTACATCTTGAATGATCACATTTTCTTTCTTGTCAAAAGCTTTATACCACCAATCAATAATATCCATGTCCACACCTTGTAAAAAATCAATTTCCGGTTGAATACCTTTACTACACCATTCATAAGTATTGTTTGTCACATGCTTTTTTTTATTATCTTCAAAAATATAAATGCGATCACACCCAATGTGTTTTCCAAAAAAACGAATAAACTCATTGAGCTGCTCATCCGGTGTATCAAACATAAGTGCAGAACGTAATGCTTCATTGATGACCAACTCATAGCGCATAATTGCCTGCATAAGTTACCTGCCTTTCTTTAAGAAATATTTCAATTATCTAACCACATTATATCTTTTAAACGGTTATACATCAGTTATATTTTAGAAAATTTAGTCAATTAAACAAGAAAAGAACCACATAGTTGGTTCTTACAGATTGTTGACAAAAGCCTATACCTTTTCGTGAGGACATAGGCTTTTTATTGTATATAGGCAATTTTCGAAAAGAAATTGTCTTTTTTTTGTATATTT
>QRFC01002337.1_pt1 | contig 14012 bp, 10 predicted proteins | sample 1861061 | NCBI WGS metagenome assembly QRFC01 (sample SAMN09711282, study PRJNA482702) | Human gut metagenome, whole genome shotgun sequencing project.
TACCGGTTCATCTTCGTAATTAGCAGGTTCTTCATGGATAGTTGCCATCTTTACACCGTTGAGATAAATGATATTACCGATACGCTCGGCCACATTTTCTCCCGCAGTGATCTTGGCATAGGTAACTTCGCCGTTTTCCAAACGATATTCCACATCTGCCTGTTTACCAGTAATTTCAGTAGAATACCGAACAGTCTGCGCTTCATTAGAGAGGTTGATTGCCGAAGCGACAGGCGCAAGAATGCTTGCCATGATGGAAGCCGTGCATACTATAAAAATATGCGAGTAGAAGCAGCTCCATTCCTTCAGGAAAATACAATAGAGACTACCGGTGCCGGAGATACTTTCTGTGCAAGTACTTTAAATTATGTACTTGACCACGGCCTCAATGATCTCACAGAAGAAAATCTGAAAGAACTTCTTACTTTTGCAAATGCTGCTGCATCTCTCATTACCACACGAAAGGGTGCACTTCGCGTTATGCCAACCCGCGAAGAAGTCGAAGCTTTTATTGAAAGCCGCAAATAATTTTTCAAAACTTTTCTAACTGAATATACAAAAGGTCCCGGACGATTTTATCTGAATCATCCGGGACTTTTTTCGATTTTTATTTGATCACGCGAACCTTAGATACACCTTCAATTGCTTTTAATTCATCAAGTGCTTCTTTAGATGCTGCACTTTCCAGATCAATGATCGTATATGCATAGCTTCCACGACTCTTATTTGTCATATCTGCAATATTCAGTCCTTCACTTCCAAGGATCTTGGTAAACTGACTGATCATATTCGGGATGTTTTTGTGACAGATGGTAATACGTCCAACTGCTATACATGTTCCCATGTCACAGTTTGGGAAGTTTACAGAATTTTTGATATTTCCGTTTTCAAGGAAATCTCTGACTTCTTTTACAGCCATTACTGCACAGTTTTCTTCAGATTCCGCTGTGGATGCACCAAGATGTGGTGTAACGAGGATTCCTGGTCTTCCAGCCACAAGCGGATTTGCAAAGTCTGTTACATATTTCTTAACCTTACCACTGTCAAGAGCTTCGATCAAAGCTTCTTCATCAACAAGAAGGTCTCTTGCAAAGTTCAGAAGAACGACACCCTCTTTCATCTTTGTGAAAGCTTCTTTGTCGATCATCTTACGCGTATTATCTGTCAGCGGTACATGGATCGTGATATAATCACACTGGCTGTAGATTTCATCCAGAGATTTGCTGTGTTTGATGGTTCTTGACAGATTCCACGCTGCATCGATGGAAATAAACGGGTCATATCCGTAAACTTCCATGCCAAGATGTGTTGCAGAATTTGCAACCATAGCTCCAATCGCACCAAGACCGATGATACCAAGTTTCTTTCCACTGATCTCACATCCGGCAAACTGCTTTTTCTGTTTTTCAGCCAGTTTGTCGATATGTTCTTTGTCCTCTTCATGAGCAACCCATTCGATACCTCCAACGATATCACGGGAAGCCAGAAGCATGCCGGCAAGAACAAGCTCTTTCACACCATTTGCATTGGCACCTGGAGTATTAAATACCACGATACCATTTTCTGCACACTGCTCAACCGGAATATTATTAACACCTGCGCCTGCACGGGCAATAACCTTAACGTTCTCAGGAAGCTCCATATCATGCATCTTTGCACTTCTTACCAGAACTGCATCGGCATCATTTAATTCTTCTGTCTGTTTGTATTCCTCACCAAACAGGCCAAGGCCTGTCTGGGATATAGGGTTGAGGCATTTATACTGGAACATTATACATTTTCCTCCTCGAATTTTTTCATGAATGCAACAAGCGCTTCGACGCCTTCTTTTGGCATAGCATTGTAGATACTTGCACGCATACCACCAACTGTTCTGTGGCCTTTAAGGTTTACAAGACCTGCTGCTTTTGCTTCTTTTACAAATTTTGCATCCATATCCTTGTCACCTGTAACAAAAGGAACATTCATAAGAGAACGGGAATTTGGCTCTACAGTACCTTTGAAGAGTTTGCTCTGATCCAGATAATCATAAAGGATCTTTGCTTTCTCGATGTTTCTCTTCTGCATTTCTTCCAGTCCGCCCATCGCTTTGAGCCATTTGAAAACTTTGCCGCATACATAAATGCAGTAAGCATTCGGAGTATTGTAGAGAGATCCTGCATCTGCATGTGTTTTGTATGTAAGCATGGTTGGTGTTCCCGGAAGGACATCCTCTGTAATAAGATCCTCACGAATGATTGCAATAACCATGCCTGCAGGTCCGATATTTTTCTGAACACCGCCGTAGATAATGCCATATTTACTTACATCTACAGGCTCAGATAAGAAACAGGAGGAAACATCTGCTACCAGAGTTTTGCCTTTTGTATTCGGAAGTGTTTTGAATTTTGTTCCGTAAATTGTATTATTTTCACAAATGTATACATAATCTGCATCCGGGCTGATCGGAAGGTCGCTGCAATCCGGAATATAAGAGAAAGTTTTGTCCTCAGAAGATGCAATCTTATTTACCTTTCCATACTTCTGTGCTTCCTGATATGCTTTTTTTGCCCACTGACCGGTAACAATATAGTCAGCAACTCTGTTTTTCATCAGGTTCATTGGAATCATGGCAAACTGCTGAGAAGCACCGCCCTGAAGGAATAATACCTTGTAATTGTCCGGTATCTTCATCAGATCTCTGAGATCCTGCTCTGCATCATCAATGATCTTCTGAAACTCCGGGCTTCTGTGGCTCATCTCCATGACGGACATTCCAGTTCCCTGGTAATCCATCATCTCGTCTGCTACTTCTTTCAGCACAGGTTCCGGCAGTACAGCCGGTCCTGCAGAAAAATTATACACTCTGCTCATTGTTCTTCATATCCTCCTCATCAAAAACTTCATTCAGACTTGCGCCTGCAGGTACCATAGGAAATACACTGAGATCCTGATCGATCCAGCAATCCAGTACTACAGGTTCGTCCATAGCCAGTGCCTTACGGATCGCCGGCTCTACTTCTTCCATCTTCGTGACACGGAATGCTTTCGCTCCCATGCCCTCAGATATTTTCACAAAATCCACGGCATCGTCAAGAACGGTGTGTGAATATCTGTGGTCATAGAATAAGGTCTGCCACTGACGTACCATACCCAGCACATGATTGTTCATAACAATCTGTAAAAGCTGTTTATGGCAGCGTACTGCTGTCGCGATTTCATTCATGTTCATTCTGAAACAGCCATCGCCGGCAATGTTGACAACTGTTTTGTCCGGTCTCCCCATCTTTGCACCAATCGCAGCTCCAAGTCCGTATCCCATTGTTCCGAGACCACCGGAAGTCAGGAATGTACGTGGTTCTTTGTACTTGAAGTACTGCGCTGACCACATCTGATGCTGACCGACATCTGTTGAAATAATTGCGTCACCTTTGGTGATTTCATAGAGTTTCTCTATAATATATGGTCCGGTAAGCTGGGAATGATCATAAGTCAGAGGATATTTTGCTTTCATCTCCTGAATATGTTCGATCCATTCCGGATGCTGTTCTTCCGGGATCATTTCAAGAAGTCTGCGAAGAACTTCTCTTACATCTCCGATTACTGACGCATCTACCAAAACATTCTTATTAATTTCGGCCGCATCCACATCAATCTGCAGGATCTTTGCCTGTTTCGCAAATGTCTTTGCATTTCCTGTAACACGGTCGCTGAAGCGTGCACCTAATACGATCAACAGGTCACACTGAGTTACACCAAGGTCGGAAGTCTTTGTTCCATGCATACCAAGCATTCCGGTATACAATGGATCTTCCCCTGAAAAAGCACCTTTTCCCATAAGACTGTCGCAAACCGGTGCCTGGATCTTATGTGCCAGCTCACTGATTTCTTTGGAAGCACCGGAAATAACAGAACCACCACCGACGAAAATATATGGTTTCTTTGCTTCTTCGATCATCTGTGCAGCAGTTTCAAGATCTTCCTTACGAATCGTTTCAACTTCACGATTGATCGTAGCCGGACGGCGTACGGAATATTCATAAGTAGCTGCTGTCACATCTTTTGTCACATCAACCAGTACCGGACCCGGACGTCCGCTCTTGGCAATGTAAAATGCCTTGCGGAGTGTGTCTGCCAGCATTGTGATGTCTTTTACAATAAAGCTGTGTTTTGTAATCGGCATAACGATTCCTGCAATATCTACTTCCTGGAAAGAATCTCTTCCAAGAAGTGGTTTGCCAACATTCGCCGTGATTGCCACAACCGGAACGGAATCCATATAAGCTGTAGCAATACCTGTAACCAGATTCGTAGCCCCAGGTCCTGAAGTTGCCAGGCATACCCCGACTTTTCCAGTAGCACGGGCATAACCGTCTGCCGCATGAGAAGCACCCTGTTCATGAGATGTCAGAATATGCTGAATCTCATCACTATGTTTATAGAGAGCATCATAAACGTTAAGGATTGCCCCACCCGGATAGCCAAAAACAGTATCTACCTTCTGTTCTTTCAGGCATTCAATGATGATCTCTGCACCTGTAAGCTGCATCGTATTTCCTCCTAATGTTTATCAAATAATCGCTTTTCTCTTATTTTGCTTTTGGCACTTCAAGGATTGCTCCTCTGTTGCCTGAGGTAACCATTGCAGCATATCTTGCAAGATATCCGGTTGTGATCTTTGGTTCACGCGGCTGCCATTTTGCTTTTCTTGCTGCCATCTCTTCATCAGAAACTTTGACTTCCAGTTTCAGTTCCGGAATATTGATACTGATGATATCTCCTTCTTCGATCAGGGCAATCGGACCACCTACAGCTGCTTCTGGTGAGACATGTCCAATAGAGGCACCTCTGGATGCACCACTGAAACGTCCGTCTGTGATCAGAGCAACCGATGAACCAAGTCCCATACCAGCAATTGCAGAAGTAGGATTCAGCATCTCTCTCATTCCCGGGCCGCCTTTTGGTCCTTCATAACGGATAACAACCACATCTCCGGCTACGATCTTACCACCTTTGATAGCTTTGATCGCATCGTCTTCGCTGTCAAACACTCTCGCAGGTCCCTCATGAACCATCATTTCTTCTACAACTGCGGAACGTTTTACAACGCCACCATCTGGTGCGATATTTCCTTTCAGTACTGCAAGTCCACCTGTCTGACTGTATGGATTGTCGATTGGACGGATAACTTCCGGATTGAGATTTACACAGTTTTTAATATTTTCGCCTACTGTTTTTCCTGTTACAGTCATGCATTCTGTATGAAGAAGGCCCTTCTTATTCAGTTCATTCATTACTGCATAAACACCGCCTGCTTCATTCAGGTCTTCCATATATGTCGGGCCTGCCGGTGCAAGATGACAGAGATTCGGGGTTTTTTCACTGATCTCATTTGCAAAGCTGATATCAAAATCCATTCCCACTTCATGCGCAATTGCCGGAAGATGAAGCATACTGTTGGTAGAGCATCCAAGTGCCATATCTACAGTCAGTGCATTCAGGATTGCTTCTTTTGTCATAATATCTCTCGGACGGATGTTTCTGCGGTACATTTCCATAACCTGCATACCTGCATGTTTTGCAAGACGGATACGTTCGGAATATACCGCCGGAATGGTTCCGTTTCCACGAAGTCCCATACCGAGAACCTCAGTCAGGCAGTTCATGGAGTTTGCAGTGTACATACCGGAACAGGATCCACATGTAGGACATGTTTTGTTCTCAAATTCTGTCAGTTCTTCTTCTGAAATCTTGCCTGCTGCATAGGATCCGACAGCTTCAAACATACTGGAAAGACTTGTCTTGTGTCCATGGATATGACCTGCCATCATTGGACCGCCACTTACAAATACAGTAGGAACATTGATTCTGGCAGCTGCCATCAGAAGTCCAGGTACGTTTTTGTCACAGTTCGGAACCATGACCAGTGCATCAAACTGATGTGCCATTGCCATTGCTTCTGTAGAATCTGCGATCAGATCTCTTGTTACCAGAGAATATTTCATTCCGACATGTCCCATTGCAATACCGTCACAAACAGCGATTGCCGGGAATACGATTGGTGTACCACCAGCCATTGCAACACCCTGTTTTACAGCTGCTACGATCTTGTCCAGATTCATATGTCCAGGTACGATCTCATTATAAGAACTTACGATTCCGACTAACGGACGTTCCATTTCTTCTTTTGTTAATCCAAGGGCATTAAACAGGGAACGATGAGGTGCCTGTTGTGAGCCTGTTTTTACTGCGTCACTTCTCATTTTCTTATCTCCTCTTTACTTAATCTGTACGATACTTACGGATTGTTCTGTACAAAGCAATTATACTGCTGCTGCGATCAGATCCCCCATTTCTTTTGTTCCGACTTTTTTGCAGCCTTCAGACATAATATCACCGGTGCGGTATCCGTCTGTCAGTACCTTCTGTACGGCTGCTTCTACTGCATCTGCTTCTTCATCAAGATTCAGAGAATAACGAAGCAGCATTGCTGCTGAAAGGATTGTTGCGATCGGGTTTGCTTTATTCTGTCCTGCGATGTCCGGTGCAGATCCATGACTTGGCTCATACAGACCGAATTTCGTCTCGTTAAGACTTGCAGAAGAAAGCATTCCGATAGAACCTGTTACCATACTTGCTTCATCAGACAAAATATCACCGAACATATTCTCTGTCAGGATAACATCAAACTGTGCCGGATCATGCACCAGCTGCATTGCACAGTTATCAACCAGCATATGCTCCAGTGTGACTTCCGGATAGTCCTTTGCAACTTCTTCTACAACTTTTCTCCAGAGTCTGGAAGAATCCAGAACGTTTGCTTTGTCTACACTTGTGACTTTTTTTCTTCTCTTCATTGCAATGTCAAAAGCTTTGATTGCAATACGGCGAATTTCATTTTCATTATAGGAAAGTGTATCGATTGCTTTCTTTACTCCGTTTTCTTCGATTGTTTTTCTTTCTCCAAAGTAAAGACCACCAGTCAGTTCACGAACAATAATCATGTCAAATCCGTTCTCTCCGATCACTTCTTTCTTGATCGGGCATGCTTCTTCCAGTTCCTTATAAAGATATGCCGGACGAAGGTTTGCAAAGAGATTTAATGCCTTACGAATCGCAAGAAGTCCTGCCTCCGGACGTTTGGATGGTTCCAGTTTGTACCATGGAGATGTCTTTGCGTCACCTCCGATGGAGCCCATCAGAACTGCATCTGAAGCTTTTGCAGTGGCAATTGCCTCATCTGTGAGCGGGACACCGTGAACGTCGATAGAAGCTCCACCGAGGAGCACCTCTGAATAAGTAAATGTATGATGATATTTTTCACATACTTTATCAAGAACCTTTTTTGCTTCACTGACGATTTCCGGTCCAATTCCATCTCCCGGAATCAATGCGATCTTGTATTCCATTTCTTCATTTCCTCTCTCTGCATCACACGAAACTTAAGCAGAGTCCTTTCGTTGCGAATATTGTTATTATAATAACGCACTTTTTTATACTTTTCAACCCTTTACTACGTAAAAGTTAGAACGTATTGATATAAGATTGATATAAGCACATTTCCTTAAATAAAACCTTCAAAAAAAAGAAGTGCTGCATCTGACGCAGCACTTACTTTCTTATTTGCAGTTATGCGGATGCCTGCTCTGCCTTCTCCACTTCTGCAATAGCCTGTTTTCTCATTGGGATACGGCAGTTCTTGTTATTGCCGAATTCTACGATCACATCTTCTTCTGTCATATCGATGATCACTCCATAGAAGCCGCTTGTAGTAACGATGCTGTCACCGACTTCCATACTGTTGAGCATTGCCTGAAGTCTCTTCTGCTCTTTCTTCTGCGGACGGATCATCAGGAAGTACATAACTCCAAAGATTACAACCATCCATAAAATCATCATACCCATGCTTGCGGTACTTTCGTTCATTTAAGATTCCTCCTGTTTACTGACTTACATTCCTTTTTTCAGGAACACTATACATTATCATACACAAAAATGCCTATTACTTCAAGTGTTTTTCAGCATTTTGTATTATTTCTGTCTATAATTCAGAGACTGTTTTATTATTTCTGCTCTCCGGCTGCAAATCCTTCCAGACGCATCTTTTTGTAATCTGCAAATCTGCCTTCATCCAGTGCATCACGAATCTCTTCCATCATATGATTGTAGAAATACAGATTGTGCAGAACACAGAGACGCATTCCAAGCATTTCTTTCGCTTTGAGAAGATGACGGATATAAGCTCTGCTGTAATGACGGCATGCCGGACAGCCACAACCTTCTTCGATCGGACGTGTATCCAGTTCATATTTCGCATTAAACATGTTCATTTTGCCATGATTGGTGTATACATGTCCATGACGTCCGTTGCGGCTTGGATATACACAGTCAAAAAAGTCAATACCACGTTCTACACCCTCAAGGATATTGGCCGGTGTTCCGACTCCCATAAGGTAGGTTGGTTTGTCCTGTGGAAGATACGGTACAACTGCATCAAGAATACGGTACATTTCCTCATGTGTCTCACCGACTGCCAATCCGCCAACTGCATAACCGTCGAGATCCATTTTTGCGATTTCTTTTGCATGTCCGATACGGATATCCTCGTAAACAGCCCCCTGGTTGATGCCAAACAAAAGCTGTTCTTTATTGATAGTATCCGGCAAGCTGTTAAGACGGGCCATCTCTGTTTTACATCTTGCCAGCCAGCGTGTGGTACGCTCTACGGATTTCTGTACATAATCTCTGTCTGCCACGCTGCTCGGGCACTCATCAAATGCCATAGCTATGGTAGAACCGAGATTGGACTGAATCTGCATGCTTTCTTCCGGTCCCATAAAAATCTTGTGTCCGTCAATATGTGACTGGAAATGGACACCTTCTTCTTTGATCTTGCGGAGTTTCGCAAGGGAAAAGACCTGGAATCCGCCGGAGTCTGTCAGAATCGGACGCTCCCAGTTCATAAATTTGTGAAGTCCGCCAAGCTGCTTCACTACTTTGTCACCTGGACGCACATGCAAATGATAGGTATTAGACAGTTCCACCTGTGTTCCAATATCATAAAGGTCCTGTGTGGAAACAGCACCTTTTATTGCACCGATCGTTCCTACGTTCATGAATACAGGAGTCTGGATCGTACCGTGTACAGTCTCAAACTGTGCGCGCTTCGCTCGGCCCTCTGTTTTCATTAATGTATATTTTGCCATGATTATTCCTCTTTCTGTTCTTATATGATATTGCGTTTGGTTCTAAGTATAACAGACGGAGTAAGAATGGTAAAGAAAAATGTTCCTCACACTGCATCGGCAAATGCTGCCCGATAATAAGGATCCAGGGCATACCATTCCTCCATGCTGGTAATATCACGAGCCACAAGATCAATTTCTTCTTCTTTGCATCTTAAGAGTACTGCAGGAGATATCTTTCTTGCATAATCACTTACGAAAACAGTATTTATTCCTGTCTTCAGATTTTCAAGTTTTCCAAAGACATCTTCCGTAATACCCAAAGATGCTTTGCCTGGAAGTACAATTCCTATGTCTGCTGTCGGTGCGATTTCTTTCATCCAGAGCATATAATCATAATCAAAGGAAAACCAGGATACATTCTGCTGCATGCCCTCTGCGCAGACAATCTCATATAGTCCCTGTATGTCTTCATAGTTCGTCGAAGCATCCTTTTTCAGTTCAATATAAGGATGTACAAAGTTTGCTTTACAGAATTCAATAAATTCTTTAAAATTTGGAATCTGTTCACCCGCATACGCTTCTCCCATCCAGGAGCCAAAATCATATGTCCTGGCTTCCTCATAGGTCATTGCAGAAATATATCCCTGTCCATTCGATGTTTTGTTTATTGTGGCATTATGCAAAAGCACCGGAACTTTGTCCGAAGTAAATCGAACATCTGTCTCGATTGCTTTATAGCCTTTTGCAACTGCAGTTCTGAACGAGGCAAATGTATTCTCCGGTGCAGTTGTTTTGTACCCGCGATGTCCGATCAGATAAGCATTTGGAGCCGGAATCGGTGTCGGAGTTGCAGTCGGTACCGGTGTCGCTGTTGGCACTGCTACTGTTTTCTTTTGCACAGCCTTTACCTTAACAATACAAGTGTATTTCTTCTTATTCTTCCCTGTCGCTATTATCCTGACAGTTCCGCCCTTTTTCCCCTTAACAATTCCTGCAGATGATACTGTTGCAATCCTTTTATCAGATGATTTCCATCTGAGTACCTTTGTGCCCGTCACCTTCAGTTTCAACTGTTTTCCTGAAGCCAGCGTCACTCTTTTCTTGTTTATATATGGATTCTTAACAACGATCCAAATCCTCTTTACAAACTTTTTTCCTTTTGCCTTTTTGATTCCTCTTATATAGGTTTTTCCAGCCTTTCGCGGTGTGATCTTCTTTCCCTTTACTCGCAAAATTCTCTTATTTGCACTGCTCCATTTATAATTACCAGACACATTAATCCTGTATGTCTGTCCGACGTACATAATCTTACTTCCTGCCGATACCTGTACCGACATACCAAGCATAAATATGACTGCCAGAAACACAATTACAAATCTTTTTTGATTCCTTTTCATTTGCACACCCCTTCGCCAGCATAAAAAATCAAGCTATGTTTCTAATATAATTATCACACTTTTCAGCACACTAGTCCATAGATTATTTAAAAAGATACCAAAAAAGACAAGGTACACATTTATTTCACGTACCTTGCCTTTCACAGATTTATTATTTTGATTTATTATTTTAATTCCTTTTTCAGATTCTTCTGTGCCGTTGACAGCATCAGCTTAATTCTGTTCAGCTGGTTAACCTCACTTGCTCCAGGATCATAATCGATTGCCACGATATTGGCTTCCGGATGTTCTCTGCGGATTGCTTTGATAACACCCTTACCTACAATATGGTTCGGCAGACACGCAAACGGCTGAATACATACAATATTCGGTACGCCGCCGTGAATCAGTTCCATCATCTCACCGGTCAGGAACCATCCCTCACCAGTCTGATTACCCGGAGATACGATCGGTGATGCCATCTTAGCCAGATTTGCAATATTTGCAGATGGTGTAAAATGACGGCTCTGGGCAAGCGCATCATTCATAGGCTTACGAAGCCATTCAATTGCTTTGATTCCCCAGTTTGCGATCGTTGCTTTATTTTTCTTGAATCCAAGGAATTCACATTTGAAGTTCTGGTTATAGAAACAGTAATTGATAAAGTCGATCAGATCCGGGCAGACTGCCTCAGCGCCTTCTGCTTCCAGAAGTTCTGCCAGATGATTGTTTGCAGCCGGAAGGAATTTGACAAGGATTTCTCCAACGATACCAACTCGCGGTTTCTTTTCATCGCTGATCGGAATCAGGTCAAATTCATGTACCATCTCACGACACATCTTCTTAAACTGTCCATGGCTGACACTGCTGCCTTCCAGGAATGAGATTACTCTCTGTTCCCAGATCTTGTGTTTACGATTGACAATTCCCGGCTCCAGTTCATATGGACGCATACGATATACGCACTTCATCAGAATATCACCAAACACTGCACCATAGCAGACACGTTTGATCAGTGGAAGTGTCAGTTTGAATCCCGGATTGCTCTCCAGCCCACTTAAGTTAATGGAAATAACCGGCACCTGCTCCATGCCTGCTTTCTTGAGGGCACGGCGGATAAATGCAATATAGTTGGATGCGCGACAGCCACCGCCTGTCTGAGACATAATAACGGCCGTCTTATTAAGGTCATATTTACCGGAAAGAAGAGCATCCATAACCTGTCCGACTACCATCAGAGACGGATAGCATGCATCATTATTTACATATTTCAGACCAACATCAACAGCATGCTTATTATCATTCGGAAGAACTTCCAGATGATAACCACAGGTATTAAAGGCTGCCTGTAAAATTCCAAAATGAAACGGTGACATCTGCGGGCACAGGATCGTATAATCCTTACGCATCTGCTTTGTAAATACAACCTTTTCAATAGAAGACGGTTTGATCTCACGCTCCTTGTGCTGCGCCTCTTTTGCACGAAGTGCAGCGATCAGAGAACGCACACGGATTCTTGCCGCACCAAGGTTGTTTACCTCATCAATCTTGAGACAGGTATAAATCTTTCCGCTGCCATCCAGGATCTCATAAACCTCATCTGTCGTAACGGCATCCAGACCACATCCAAAGGAATTCAGCTGGATCAGATCCAGATTATCCTGTGTTTTTACAAAGTTCGCTGCCGCATACAGACGCGAATGATACATCCACTGGTCATTAACACGAATCGGTCTCTCTACCTTTGCAAGATGAGACACAGAATCCTCTGTTAATACCGCAATTCCATAGCTGTTGATCAGATCCGGAATGCCATGATGAATTTCCGGATCAATATGATACGGACGACCGGCAAGAACGATTCCTCTACGTCCCGTCTCTTTCAGGTACCGAAGGGTTTCTTCTCCCTTCTTCTGCACATCCTTACGCACCTGTGCAAGTTCTTCCCATGCTGCATGTGCCGCTGCTTTTACCTCTTCTGCCGGAATATCCTTAAACACTTCAACCAGGCGATCCGTCAGAATTGCTTCTGTCGTAAATGCCATAAACGGATTCATAAATTTAATGCTCGGATCTTTCAGTTCATCCACGTTGTTCTTGATATTTTCTGCATAGGATGTAACGATCGGGCAGTTGTAATGATTTACTGCATCTGGAAATTCATTACGCTCATATGGCACACATGGATAGAAAATAAACTTCACACCTTTTTTGATCAGCCAGCTTATATGACCATGTGCCAGTTTTGCCGGATAACATTCTGATTCACTCGGGATAGATTCAATACCCAGTTCATATATCTTTCTGGTAGAAGTCGGTGAAAGTACCACTTCGTATTTCAGTTTCGTAAAGAATGTATACCAGAACGGATAGTTTTCAAACATATTCAGAACTCGTGGAATTCCCACCTGTCCTCTTGCTGCCTGATCCGGGCTTAACGGTTCATAAGAAAACAGTCTCTTATATTTATATTCATAAAGGTTCGGAACATGATCCTTGTTCTTCTCTTTACCAATTCCTCGCTCACAACGATTACCACTGACAAACTGACGTCCTCCGGTAAACTTGTTGATCGTCAGACGACAGTTATTGGTACATCCACGGCAATTCGCCATAGAAGTTGTATATTTCAGTTCATTGATCTTGTCAATAGAAAGCATGGTTGTTTCTTTGCCATCTTCATAACGCTCGCGCGCGATCAATGCTGCACCAAATGCCCCCATGATGCCGGCGATATCCGGACGGATTGCTTCACAGTTGGCAATACGTTCAAAGCTTCGAAGGACTGCATCATTATAGAAGGTACCACCCTGTACAACGATATGCTTACCAAGTTCTGTCGCATCTGAAACTTTGATAACTTTGTAAAGAGCATTCTTAATAACCGAATATGCAAGACCTGCAGAAATATCAGATACCTCTGCTCCTTCCTTCTGTGCCTGTTTTACCTTGGAGTTCATAAATACCGTACAACGGGTTCCAAGATCGATCGGATGTTTTGCATAAAGCGCAGCTTTTGCAAAATCCTGTACACTATAATTCAGAGATTTGGCAAATGTTTCAATAAAAGATCCACAACCGGAAGAACAAGCTTCATTCAGCTGTACACTGTCAACCGTCTGGTTCTTGATCTTGATACATTTCATATCCTGACCACCAATATCCAGAATACAGTCAACTTCCGGATCAAAAAATGCTGCTGCATAATAATGAGAAACCGTCTCAACTTCTCCCTCATCCAGAAGAAGAGCTGCTTTGATCAGCGCTTCTCCATAACCGGTAGAACATGCATATGCGATTCTGGCAGCTTTCGGAAGTTTGGAATAAATTTCCTGAATAGAACGGATCGCAGTTTTCAGCGGACTTCCGTTATTATTACTATAGAAAGAATACAGAAGACTTCCATCTTCACCTACCAGTGCAGTTTTGGTCGTTGTAGATCCTGCATCAATTCCAAGATAACAGTTCC
>QRFC01002346.1_pt1 | contig 13939 bp, 6 predicted proteins | sample 1861061 | NCBI WGS metagenome assembly QRFC01 (sample SAMN09711282, study PRJNA482702) | Human gut metagenome, whole genome shotgun sequencing project.
GCTGTTCAGACGTGCAATCTGAAAATCATCGCTGCCGCTGTAGTGGTTGATATACACGTTATCAACGATAAAACCATCGTTTGTTTCAAGTGTTCCGTCTATCTTTTCCACACGGAATCCCCACGACCTTATTCCTTTTGCTGCCTTTATGTTTGAATCCGAATAGATAAGCTCTCCGTCTATATAACAGCTCATCATAACAGTACTGCCCGACAGTTCTTCTGTTATAAAGTCATAATGATGCCACTCAAGACCGTTAAAATTATCAAGCGGCACTTTTTTGGTCCAGCTCGTTGAATTCGGATAGTATGACACACTTTTCCTCTCCGGTGAGTTTATAAAAAGAGGCTTTCCGAAAGCGCCTGTATTCGGCGCATCATATAAACCGGTATAGAACAGGACAAGCATCCTCAAATTATCCGTTGTCAGCCTTCCGTCAAAACTCACGCGGAGCTTTCCCGTTGTCAGCATCTCGGGGAACAGGAATGATGGTTCGCCGCCCTGTTTTACGAGCATTACCCTATCGTGTTCGCCGTCAGCCAAGTCAAACGAACCGAACGACTTTATATAGTTACGTCCCGACAGCGCAAGCGGCTGCCAATAACTGTCAACGCCTATTCCTTGACTCATTTCAACGTCATAATCCGCAAAGTCATAGAAATACAGTTCTCCGTCATCCGCAGCAGCCGCCGTCACAGCGGCGGAACTTATCATCATAACTACCGCCGCAAATATACCTAAAAATTTCTTCATTTTAACATTCGCCTCCTGTTATTTTAAAAGCTTGATACGTGCAAACAATTCCGTATTCTTCGCCTCACCGATACCGCTTGTGTACTCTATCCAACCTCTTCTTCCGTCGCCGTCATTGTCATTGAGCAAGAACGAAAATGCCATTTCGTGACCTGCTTTCGGCTGTTGACCGGGTTTTAAAAGCGTTGTCCAAGGGATTCGAGCCTCATAATACGTCTTTTGACCCTCGTTGACAACCGCGAGTTCCAAATTCTCAACCGATCCGACCGACACCGCATTATCCTGTGCAAGCCACCGATACGCCTGCGGTCCGTCCGCGGTCAGAGCAAATCCAAGTTCGTGATAGGTTGTCGATGCCTGACCTATCGCAAGGAATCCTGCCGAGCCGTAATACACACCGAACTGAATATCGTCGCCTCGCCACTGATTCGCACCGCTCGGTGCAGGGCTGAATATATCGTCAGTCACCTCGGCGGCGAGATATAAGTTATCCTCGTCCCACATCAGCATACAATTACCCGATACGTCCGTCTTTCCGCGCCAATCCTTTATCTGTCGAATCTGATCCGCCTTATCGGCGTACATCGCCGTGTTCGAATCCCATTCGTTTTTATCAAATTTTCCGTCTATTACGGGCTTTTTATCGGCGTATTTCGCAACCGACAAGTCAAAGTTTCCGACAAAGGGATACCTTGAACCGTCCTCGGTCACAACGTCATATTCCATTGCGTACTGACCTTTTTTATACACCGTTCCGAGTCCGAATTCAACCCGACCCGTGCTGTTCGGCGGAATTATTCCGATGTCAACATTTTTCAGCTTTGCCGCCAAATCCCCCTGTTTAAACTCGATATGACCTTTGAGGGTTTTGCTGCTCGATATGTTGGTTATGTCGAGCGTTCCGTTCCACGAATTATAATTCGTGCCGTTCATACTCACACCCATTGTTGTCATAACGGGAATGTTCGAGCTTATGTTATACGTTGTTTTAAACACGGTTTTTTCGCCGTCTCTTGCATAAAGCGTTATGCTGTACGATTCGCCGATTTCGGCTTTGTTCTTGATTTTTACATCTGCCTTGCCGTCTTTAAAGCTTCCGATTTCCGCAACCTCGGCTTTGTTCGGCAAATCAACCGCCAGCTTTAAATCCTTATCGGTATTTTTCGATACGTCAATGCTGAAAGTATCGCCGTATGCCGCCTCAATGTCTGTATCTCCCGTTTCGATAATATTGCTGTCCGCCGCCTCGATTTTGCTTATATCACCCATTATATATATCGGGTCTGCGCTTAAATTAAATGTAAAGACACCGTTTTCACCGTAAAGTTCCGACTTGTTTCCCTTGCTGTCATATATGTCAAGCTTATCCGCATCTATCTTAAATGCTGCGGTTCTTTCTTTATCGTCCGCACAGTACATTGCCGCAATCTTTTTGTTAAACTTTTGGCTGTCGTATGTGAAAACATTTATGTTTTCATCGCCCGAATCGATAACACTGTCCGCTGTGCTTTGTGCCATGAGGTAGTTCAGACCGGCAACCATTAAATAAGATTCTCTCGGAAAGTACATCGTTCCCCATTCCTTACAATCCTTAAACGGCGGCGAAACATGGCCAAACTGATCCTCACGGTCAATCTCGACCGTTCCTTTTTTCTCAAAGTTATAGAACACCGTCAAATCCGATACGTGATTTATCTTATACAAGAGCGCCGCACGGCTGTTATACATTCCCTTGACCTTTTCGGAACCGATTTTCTTGTCAACCGTTGTATAACCCGTTTCGGTGTTCCACACCTCTGCGTTCGGCTTTCCGACCTTTGTGAACTCGTCCTGATAATATTTCATACTCGTTATCATATCCGCTTTTTCTGCGGAATTGGACGTGTACGGATGCAGAACAAGCGCATCAACGTATTTCCACATTCCTTTATCCATACAATCATCAAAATACGGTTTTCCCGCTTCATCCCATGTTGCGGTTATCGTAATACCCGTGATTGACGGCCCGCCCAGAATCGAACCGGGATCTATCTTGTCAATCTCCTCTTTGGCAATGCGGCAAACCTCGGTATACACATCGCCCTGACACTTATCGAGAAACTTGTTAAAACTCGTTATATTCGGCTCGTTCCATATCTCATAGCGATCAACAACGTCTTTGAGCTTGGTTGTCCACGCAACAACGTTCCTGCGCCAGCCCTCATACCCTCTCTCGTCAAACGGCATCTCTGCCCACGCATTTGATGCGGTCGGATCAACCTTTACATCCTTCGGAATACCCAAATATATCGGCAAGAGTTTGAGTCCGTTTTCTTTTAAAATCGGTGCAACCACATCGATGAGTTTGTCGCTTATCGTTTGACGCATACCGGCAACGTTTGACATCGCCATAACCTCTATACCCTCGGGAATAACATCGTTCTCGCGCCAGTCGGGGTGCGATGCAAACATAACCTCTTCGTTTTTGATTCCGTTGGGGTCGGTCTTGATTATCGCGAACTTGGTCGGCATCTGTTCCGTCACCGTTCCGTCACTCATCTTAACCTCAGCATAAAGACCGTATATATCACAATAATCGATATTGCCGAAATTCAGTTCAAGCTCTTTCGATTCATCCTTCGGTATGCTGATATTCTCGGTTATCTCGCCTTTGTTAAAGCCGCTGTCCGTTACGGCTTTGAATTTAATCTCCGCATTTGCGTCCGCACCGCTGTAATTATGTACTGTTGCTTTCACAATTTTGTCCTCGGAGAACCATTTAAAGGTGTTGCCCGGCTCGTCAATCACCGTCGAAACGTAAAGCTTATTTACGTTCGGGCGGCGCGTAACCTTAACGCGGCGTATCGCAATAGACTCATCCGAAATGGGAATCTTTGTGCTGCGCGACTTTATCGACAAATAAAAGTCATACTTGCCGTTTGACTTTTCGTTAAAGTCCGCATTCGTCAAGGTGAAAGTCTTTGTTTTCCACGTTCCTGTTGCGTTGGTATAAATCGCGTTTTTGTATTCGCGGTCGCCGTCCGTGTTGTTATAGAACAAGAAACAGTATCCCTTGCCCGAATCAAAGTATTCGACCTCAATGTCATAGATGCTTCCGTCAAACTCCTTTGGCTTTACCTTGTCGCTTAGCGTAAAGTTTATGGTTGACTTGGCATTATTCTGAAGCTTATCCATAAGCCACGCGGATTTTCCGCCTCTTGACGCCATAAGCGGCGATGTGTCCGTTCCCGGCTCGACCGTTGCAAACCCATTCTTTGCCGGTATTGCCGAATCAAAGACAACCTCTGCCGTATACGGTTCGGTTTCGCTCTCTGCCGCGATTGCCGAATTCGGCATTTCAACCGCCGAAAAAATCAGCGTCATCGCGCACAGTATTGCAAAAAATCTTTTAATCATAGCAAAATCACTCCTGTTATAGTTTATTGATTTTCAAGTGGTGTGCATAGCGGTTTTATACTGTTCACACTTTCGCAAAGCATTATTTTTATCTTATTTATATCCTTGTCATCAAAGGCGATACTTTCAAATACCTGACAGCTCGTGTTTTCATCAACGTCGTACATTTTTATTTCTTTAAGTCTGTTATCTTCATATGCCGCCGCAATCAGCACTCTGTCGATGCCGCTCGTTCCATCTAATTTTGCAAGCACGCCAAAGCTTTTATTCGGTGAAATCATCTCAGCATTCTCTGTTCCGATTCCGTCTTTTACGACATACAGCTTTGACTTGTTTTCGTCAACGGTGCAATAGTTCGGTTCTTTTCCGACTATTGCCCAATACGGTTCGCCGCTTATTTTATACCTGCCGTCTTGCATTATTGATTCTTTGTCAATCTCATTGCCGAGCAGGTCATAAAATTTCACATTGCCGCCAAAATCATGTTCTATCGTCTGTTCACTCGTCTTTGATGTCCAAAGCAAGTACGAATCCCTGTCATCGGAATGATACTTTGCTATATATTTATAATCGTTGGCGACAACTTCGCTTGCCGAGGTTGCACCCTCGGTCAGCTTGTTAAATGCCGCAAGCGCAAGATATGCGTACTTTGCCGAGTACGGCACATTGTTTGTATAAGAATGCATAATTCCGAAATTATACTCTTTTTCGTTTATCCTGTCACCGTCATCGGCAAAATCATAAAACCAAACTTTGTCATCAAAATTATTCAGCTTTATCTGATTAAAGCCCCTGACAAGCCATATCGCCTGGCTGTACTCGTCTCCCACACACAGCCCGTCGTTGGCATAGTTCGCCGTTGATATTCCGTATTCGGTATGCCACATCGGTTCGGTCAGGGTAAATCCGTATTGATTGCCCGTTTTGATACCCTTGGGGTACTCGCTTGTTTTCGATACGTAATTATAAACCGACTTACCTTCGGCAAGAGCCTTAATATAGTTGATTCTGTAACCGACATAATCGGTCGCGCTGTTCGAATTCGCGCCCGCCTTTCCCTTTTCGGGGTCAACGTTCGGCGCCATATACGGGTGCAGTGCTATTGTGTCAAAATACTTTCCGCCGGTGAGTCTGGACAGAGCCATATCCATAAACGTGCGTCCGTCCGTTGAAATCAGATTAGACAGACAAAATGCACCGATTTTGTAATTATGCGGTATCTCTCTGACCGTCTTTGCGCTCTCGCGCAGTATGTCGCCGTAAATCTTTCCGCGGTCAGCATACTGTTCTATATACTCGCCGTTTCTCGTCTTTTTCAGGTCAGGCTCGTTCCAAAGTTCAACCATATCGGTTGCCGCCATCATTTTGGGTTCGCTCAAGATATTTTTTACGAATTCAAGATAATTCGGCATTGCTGCGTCACTGATAAATTCAGAGCCGGTGCTGTCATAGAGCGAGTTGTTTCCGTACACAATCGGCAACAGCCCCAAATCATATTTAACCGCCGCGTCACACAGCTTTTGCTGTCTTTCGGTCAGGGCATAAACGCCCTTTTTCTTTTCGTATTCATTCCATGTAAAGTCATCGCGTACAAGACCCATTCCGGCTTTTTTCAAAAGCTCTGCGCCGGATTCCGCGTCACCGTATCTCGTGAAATGCGCCGATGTTCCCATGGTATAATTCTGTGTCGACACCGCCGCACACTTTGAAAAATCAGTCTCATCCGCATTATACAATCCGTCACCCATGATTTCGACTTTTAACTTATACAAGCCGAATTTATTTATCGGCACAGCAATTTCAATACTCTTTGTATCCGCGCCGCTAACCTTTGTATCGAACGCCGTTGAATAAATCAGGCTTTCCGAACCGTCTTTATCTTTTTCACAGACATAGACCGAACACTTGACATCTTTGTCATTCACCGTATCGTTTTTAAGCGAAATATTAAACATCGGCGTTTCGTTTTCGAAAAAGATATTACCCGAATTTTCGGTTGAAACACTCGCCTTAACATACGCCGATGTTTCGATATCGGTCATCCGTATCGACTTTAACACAACGGGATATTTCGAATAATTCCTATTCCTTTCGGTAATCCTTCCGTCATTTATTGTCGTATATGTTTTAAGCGTAATTTTATACTCGCCGTCGGCGTTTTTTATCCAATCATTTATGATAAACGATTCTTTCTTTATCTCGCCGCTGTTTTCCATACATATTGCCGATGAGGTTTTTGTTCCGCTCGGCGTTTCATACTCGGCACAGAACCAGCCGTAACCGCTGTCGAAATATTCGGTTTCGAACCGAATATTTTTTGCCCCGTTACAATCTATACCGCTGTCGGCATCCGTCTTTACGATCATTGTTCCTTTTGCCTTTTCTATTTCGTAATACGCCGTTCCGTCGGTTATTCCATTACTTTTTGAACAGCTCAACACCCGTCCGTACGATGAATTTATTGTTTCCGAATAAAACATACCGCCGCTCGATGTGCTGTTTATGCCGAATTCGGCATAAACGCCGCTGTCGGGCATTTTTACGGATATTTCATCGAGATATATTACCGAACCGATTGCATTTTGCGCCGTTATCGATATTCCGCAAATATCATTCATAGTGTAGTTGTACTCAAACTCATACACCTTTGCCGCTGTGGCAACGGTAAATATTTTGTCCTTTCGGTCAACCGAAAGCTTTATCCTTTCGAACTCGCTGTTGGAATTCTTTATATTCAAATCGTTATACGGCGTTGAAATCCTGCCGCCCGATGTTCCCGATATTGTACCCGCCGCAGTGTAACATCCGATGATTCCGTTGACCTTTGCGCCGAGTACGCTGAACGTGTTCCCGTTAATATCTTTAAAACCAATATCAAATGCGCCGCTCATTTTAAGCGTTGCCTCAACGGTAAAATTATCATCGGTTATCGCTTTGGTAAACGAATGCTCTATTCCGCTTTTCGTGCCGCCTTCGGCACTCATTATCTTTGCCGCGCGATTATATCCGCTCTCGCCCGAGATAACCGTGCCGCCGTCAACCGTAGGAGTCCAACTTTCCGCAAAGCTCTCATTGTCATATAAATCGAATGTGTCCGAAAAATAACAGTTTTTGCTGCCTGCAACATTCAATATAATGTTGTTTCTTCCCAATGCGCCGAACTTTGTTCCTCTGATATTGCTTATATCTATCGAATATTTTTCGCCCGGAATAAGGTCGGGAATATTAATCAAAAACCCTCCGGCATCGGATTCCTTTATTGTGAAATCAACCGCGTTTCTGTCCGAGGTCATAACCGAAATATCGTTCTCGCTCGGTGTTTCGATATAATCGGCACAGCTGACATAGACATTATGATTATCGGGTGAAACATAGTTTTCTTTCAAGTTTCCGATTTTAAATTCGTCCATATACTCGTCTATCGATATATTATCTATAATAAATGCCGCTTCTTGGTCGATATATCCGTCTGAATCGGTTTTGGGTACTTCGCATCTGAAAAGAAGTGATTTAAAACCCTTTGCCCTTGCCGTTCCGACAGGCGTTTTATTCAAAAGCACACCGTCAAAATAATAGCTTGCCGTGTTATTATCCATATCGAATTCAAAATCCACGGTATACCACTTATCTGCGATGTATGTAACCCCTGCCGAGCTGTTGCGACCCCATGATTGCATATCGCTGCCACTCGTTTTTTCACTGTTGCCCTGGATTGCATAAACCGTGCCGCGTTCCATAAGCATCGCCATTGAATATTGCTCCAGTCCGAAATCATTTGGGTCGTTGCTGTTTCTTCCGTCGTAAAAACCGATATATATATTTCTTAAATTAATATCCGTTGCTCTTATATCAAACGAAACGTGCAGCTTATTTGAGTTTATAAGCTTGTTAAACGGAATCAGCGGCTCAGCAAGATAGCCGACACTCATCGCATCGCCGTATCTCGCCGAACTGTCGTTGTATGCTGACAAGCGTGTCTTTCGGTACTCCGATCGCACAGCTACACCGCTCGGAAGCATTTTTAAACCATTGATGTCGGCATAATCCGAAAAAGAGTTGAACAGGCTCAGCATACCTCTTTCCTCTGCCGCGGTTCGTCCGCTCGGCGGCAAACAAATACAAAGTATTATCCAAAAAACCGTTACTGTTTTGAAAATCCTGTTTTTCATTATTACCTCCGCATTGTTGCCCCGCCGTAAATCCGATTATCGATCCTGTTTTATAATAAACACCTGTTTTATCGTTGCCTGTTTATTAGATGTCAAAATCAAGTCACATTCCGCTCCTGCGGTTTTGTATGTCAGAATATCCGAAATCTTGCCCGTATATATTTGGTTTTTATTCAAATTCGGGTCAAAAACGGTTATCGAATATTTTGACACGTCCGTTATCTCTGATATTACATCGTCATATGCCAAAGACAGCTTATATGATGACGCAACCATATTTCCCTTTATATCATACGCATATCCCTTTGTGAGCTGGTATTTCTGACCTCTCCATACACTGACCGAATTATCGGCATATGTTCCGCCGTACCAATAACGGTCGGGGTCTGTCCATGTCTGGTTCGGCTCGAACTGTTTCTTTTCGCTGTCAAACATTTTTGTAACACTGAAAACCTTTTCCTTTCTGAAATCGGTTTCGACTCTTACTATGTCGCCGCGTTTAAGATTCAGACTCGATATGTCCGTCATTGAATCAATTTCATATTCCACCGCGCCGCCCATCGATATTCCGGTAAGCTTGTTAATTATCTCACCCTCGGAGCCGAGTGCATTAATAACATCATCATACATAATTATGTTATATTCCTCTTCTTTAGGCTCGGTGTAAACCACAACCAAATCAGGCACAAGAGTGCTGTCCGAATACTTGAACACCTCTACCGTATAGGTCTGCCAATCTGCAAACGTAAATTTGTTTGAATACATTTTTTCCGTATCTTCGATAGTGTTTCCGTTTACAACAATTTCGCCGTTGCCGTTTATTGCCGGAACGGTCATTATATTGGTTGCCGTTGCGTTTATATTTGCGCTCATTCCCAGACGTCTTATTGCCGAAGTATAAACAAGACCCTCGGCACCGTTGGTTGTGCGGTTTAATGTTGTATTCTTATCCTCGCCCGAACCGACATTTCTCGTGTCGATTTTATCTATATTGCCGTCTTTATCGATGTGGTATCTGATAACCTGGCGCTCGATGCTTATGCTGTTTCCGCTCAATTTCGTGTTCCCCGGGAAAGCCGCGGCAACATCCTTGTAATTCTCGGATTTATAGGTCTTTTCATCAATCTTTACCTTTGACGAAAGTTTATAATCTTCGAGCTTATTATCCGATGGTGAATAAATCCTGAACATAATCTCGCTGTCAAATCCGTTGTCGGTAAGAGCAGTGCGCGTAATATATCCGTTCTTCATTCCCTGTGCATCCGACATCAGACAATCGATTATCTCACCGTAAAGATCGAACCATACCTTGTATGTTGCACCGGTTACAAACTTATCTTTGTTATTTTCAAAAAACGCCTTATCCGCAATATACGATGTGTCACCTATCACAAGTTCTCTGTCCGTGGCGTTGATTTTTGTCAATATTCCCTCTGTCTTTTTCGAGCAAACGATTATTACAAGGCTTTCTTTGTTGTCCGCCGCCGCAATCATATACGGTCCGCTCGAAATGCCGTCCGGTTCAATCTTGCTGTCAAACACATCCTTTATGACATACGATTCGTAATCATCGATACAGATTCTCTCTTGTTTATTCGCCGAATAAAACTTTTTGTCCGCCGAATTGTACGAATCCGCACCGAACAGCTCATAGCTCGTCACGCAAATCAAGTCGCACGCCGATGAGCCGCTGCCCGAGATATATGTGACTTCGCCCTTTCGGCTTCCGTCTATGAGCTTATCTATCTCACTCTTTATGCCCTTGTCATACGACTGTCCGTTCAAAACCGTCACTGCGTTTGACGCTGCACTTTTCGTTCTTTCTTTTCCCGAATCGCCGTCCGCAAAATAGGTAAGCGTTTTTGTGCTTTCGTCAAAACTCTTTATATCATCGTACAATACCGTTGTTACATCCCTGTCATATCTTCCCGTTGCATAAATAACGGTTTTGGTATTTTTCGTATCTGATTCATCGATATAAGCAAAGTCAACGTACCTTCCGAAAAGAGCGTTTGTGTCAACGTCCGATGTCACCGAAAACTTTTCGCCGTCAATGAACATCCGACCCGACTCGACTCTTTGACTGTTCATTGTCTTTCCGTATACGCTTTGAACTCTGCCATCCGAAAATTTTATGTTGTGATAAACCGAAAAGACGGTTTCACCCTTTTCGGGTTTGAGTGTATAAGAATCACCACTTGCCGAAATCACACTCATAAGGTCGGTTCTCATAGCGTTATACAAGAGTTTTATCGCCTCGGCAAGCGTTATACTGTCGCTCTTTGCCGTGTTAATTCCGAACCCCGCTTTTTGCGCAGCCGAAACATATTCATTCATTATTTTATCCGGATTCGCATATGCCTTATATCCCGTCATTGCCGCCATCATCTTGCAGGCTTGGGGATATGTTATCGGCTCATCGGGATTGAACTTTCCGTCATCGGCTTTATCTATGATTTTGCGGTCAACAAGAATATTTATGCTGTCCGCAGCCCAATAGCTTGTCGGAACATCGGAAAAATATGATATATTCATCTTTCCGTCCTCACCTATTGCCGCCGCGGTATAAGCGGCAAATTCGGCTCTTGTCACAATTTCGTTCGGGTCATATTGCTCCGACAGGGCTATTACCCCCGCCTTTGTCAAAAGCGCAACCTCATCTTTTATCGAATCCTTTATCTCCGACATATTATCCGCCGTTTCGCCGCCCCGGTCGGCAAAAACCATACCGTTTATCGGCGTGATAAGCATAATAAAACACAATGCACAAATAAGAATTTTTTTCATACTCATACCTTTTCCTTTCAGAATTTATAAGACTTTTATCTGTTCGTATTAACAAGCGCAAGATATACTATCTTTGCCGCCTCGGCTCTGGTCGCACTCGCCTTTGGGTTAAAGTTCGTTCCGTCGCCCAATATTATACCTGCTCTTTCCAGATAATAAACACTCTCTTTTGCATAATCCGAAATCTCGCCGTCATCACCGAATACGCCGCCGTCAACCTGCGGTAGGGTCAGCTCTCCGACCGTCAGCATTCTGTTTATCATAACGCACAAATCTTCACGCGTTATATTTTGTCCGTAGCCGAATTCGGTATCGGATACACCCTTTATAATTCCCGCTTTATACGCCGACCGTATATAGGGGTAAGCCCAATCGTTCTCATCGACATCACCAAACGGACACTCGGTGTTGACAAGATTGAGTTTAAACGCAACCGTTATAATCTTTGCAAACTCCTCACGGGTTACATTATCGTTCGGCATAAAAAGTCTTTCACTCTTTCCGTTTAAAACCCCACGATAAGACAACTGTGTTATTGCGTCCGCCGCCCAAGAAATATCTGCGATGTCATCAAACGGATATATTGTCTTTGAATCTTCATCGCTTGTATTCGGAATTTCCGCTTCTTTGCCGGTATACGTATTCTTTGAGCCGAACGAGCTTCCCGTTCCGCCCGAGCCGCCCGAGCCGCCCGATGAGCTGTTGCCGCCGCTGCCGCTTTCGGTATAATTCGCGATGAATTTTTTAACGTCTGCCACATCTGAAAAGCTTTGTTTCGTCATTGCCTCGGCAAGTTTATCCGTTATTGATACGCCGTTTGCGCCAAGCTTTGTCTTATAATCGGAAAGAATATTTTTAACCGTATCGGCACTTCCGTTATTTATTGCGCTTACGATAATTACGTCCTCAGCTTTGTTATAAAATTTTTCCGAACCGTCAAACCCTTTTTTCGAGAGCTTTCCGCAAGCATCGCTGAGCACCGTGTCGGTCAAATAGTTTGCACAAGCTGCGCCGTTTTTGCATAAAACCTCGGCATATTCTTTGAGTGTTGAAATCTTTCCGCCGTTTAAATCCGCAATCATACAACAGGTTTTCAAAAGCCTTTGCATCTCTTTAGGCTCGGGAGCACTGTTACCAAGCTCTGTCTTTAACAATGCCGCCACTGCATCTGCATCGTTTATGTTTTCAATCGGAACACCCAAATCCGCTGCCGAATTTTTAAGCACCTCGGATATTTCCGCCGCTGTATCGGCACTGTTCAGCGCCGCCGATACCGCATCAAACTTTGCTTTATTAATGAAGTAAAATTCCATCACTTCGTTTTCGCTCAAAGCCTTTGAACCGACATATGCGGTATATAATCCCGAATTTTCAAGTGCAAAATCGAAATTCCATTCGCCTTTTGCCGATGCGTTCTTTTCGGAAACATACACAACATTTCCGCCATCGGGCATTGCCGAACCATCGGAGTTTTTACCGCCGACCACACTCAGCACAACAAAACTGTTTTCATCGGCAAATTTCATCGTACCGCTAAGCTCTATGTAACCGTCATTTACGAACAGCAAATTCTCCGTTTTACCGCTCTCCGAATCACTTTGGGCATAGGACACTCCTCCGCCGCACAGTGCCATTAAAATTACAAGTACGAAAATTAAACTTTTTCTCAATTTTCTACACTTCCTTTCCGATATTTTGCAATAATTTATTATATACATATACGCTTTTCGTTGAGCCTAGACTATGTCCTTGTAGATGTATTTTTTCGTAACCCTTTGATATCATTAATTTTATTGCTGATACAATGTCATAATATGAATCCTTTACATCTTCAAATGCTGTTCCTTGTAGTATTCCGCTTCCATCTTTTGTTATTTTATTTACTAATCCGAATCCTCTATTATTAAAGCTGAAATATGAAATATTATTTGATGTTAATTTTTGTGCTATTATATCGTCTCTTTGTTTAAAACAATTGCTTCCCATTCCATGAATTGCTATTACAACTTCTTTATCATTTTTGCTTTCACTTGTGTGTAATAAACCAAAGAGCTCTACATTGTCTTCTGTGTTAAAAAATATTTTTTCTACTCTCATTTATATTTTATACTCCTATATTTCTTTTTTTCTCATTTTTCTAAATTATAACCTTCTCTTTTTTATTCTTTGCTAAACGTCCATATATGTTATTACCCAGTCGTAGTTTTGTAAATTGAATATTGCTCCACAGTATTCACATTGTCCGTTTTTGTTTACATCTATGTTTGCTCCACATGATGGGCATTTTCTAGCTACTCCCATATCTTGTGAGTTTTTTAGTTTTGTGTATATTAGTTTGTTCATTCTTTCTACACGGTTGTATCTGTCTCCTGATATGTATTTTCTTGTATCTCTTGCAATATAGTATTCTAATGCTTTCGAGTGTACATTTACTTCTATTTTGAAACTATCTTCTTGCTCTTCTATTTTTAAAATTTGGACGTCTGCTACATTTAGTTCGTCATATAATTGAATCCTGTTGTTTGATTTGTCATTTTCTACTTTTTGAACTATTTTTTGATATGTTTCTTCGTTAACAAAGTGATGGATTTTTTCTGTTTTTCCTGTCACCATTGATAGTTTTATTTGTACAAATGTGTTTTCTACTTTTGATTTGAATTTTGCTTCTGAAAATTCTGAGTCTTGTTTTAATAAATTTTCTAATGTGTTATTCATTTTTTTCATTCCTTTTTATTGTTTATTTGGGATTTTTGTTGGTTACCCATATACCATTATGTTTTTAGATATAGTATTTAATATACTATATCTCCTTTATTATTTATATATAATATTGC
>QRFC01002362.1_pt1 | contig 13872 bp, 25 predicted proteins | sample 1861061 | NCBI WGS metagenome assembly QRFC01 (sample SAMN09711282, study PRJNA482702) | Human gut metagenome, whole genome shotgun sequencing project.
TCCTGCGTTCCGCTACGCTCCACTTCGGAAAACTGCGCTGTATTACCATGCTTTTCAGATTTTGGGTATTTCCCGACTGCACATTTCTTGACATTTCCAGACGCCTTTGAAAAATTTCTCGGCGCGCTTAACCGTAGATCGACCAACCCCAGTATCATCCGCAACCTTTTGTGCGGTATCGTCTGCTTTTGGCAGAGGTCCATTTTGAACCTCTGCCACTTTCGTGTACTGGTTCCCTCGGTTTCCTCCGTTCGTCATTTTCTGTGCCTCGTACTGCCGACCAATCAAGTATGTCTTCTGTGCGTCAGTCAAGTTCCTGTTATTTCCGGCCCTTCAATGTGCCCAAAATGGGCACATTGATTACCCGCTGGAGCGCTAGCGGCATTGTTAAGGATTTGGTTGAAGGTGCGTATTGTAGGATTCTGCAAAAGCTTTAACTGATAAGGATAATTTATAAATATAGTAATCTTGTTTATCAAGTGCATCCATATAGGCTGCGGCTGCTTCGTGTAGCTGTATTTCACTTTTTGCTGGTTTGAAGTCAGAACAATATTTGGTTGCAAGTGGCAAGAGTAAATCATCACTGTCTAAGTTATTTGTGCAAGGAAGTAAGCTCTTAAATGCGGAGCGTCGATGATTGGTTAATTCAACATATGTTTTGTAAGTACTGAGGTTAAAGAGCAGTGTTTCAAATATGGGCGAGCACAATAAATCATTTATTTCATTTTGGTATGGAGGGGGAGTAGAGCCGCACCAACCACTGAGGTGACGTAATTTGTTAATTGCTTCATCTTGCAACCCAGTTTCCTTAGAAACACGCAAGTTTTCGGAGGACACTCCACGAAGGATATAGTCACAGGATACTCCAAAAAAATCTGCAAGCTTAATGGTATATTCCGTTTTTAAGTCACGTGTGCCGTTTTCCCATTGCGTCACAGTTTCACGGCGAACTTTGAGCCCTAATTTGCCGAGCTCATCGGATAGTTGCTTTTGAGATAACCCACGGCTTTCGCGTAATTTTGCGATACATACACCGATATTCCATTCATTTTTGTTCCCCATTTAATCACCCTGTCCACATAATTCGATTTTTGTACCCGATTTTATGTCAGGTAGCAAAAAGTGTTGAAAAACTACTTTTGTTACATTATACTGTAGTTGGGTACAAAAGTCAACAACAATGATGAAAGGAGAAAGGAATGTTCAATATTGATGTTCGACGTGCAGCGGCGGGAAATGGCGTTCGGCTTTGGCAGGTGGCAGATGCGCTTGGTATTGCGGATGCACAGCTATCGCGCAAGCTTCGGAAGGAACTTCCGGATGATGAGAAAGAAAAAATCTTTGAGATCATTCAAAAACTCTCGCAGGAGGCGATTTGATGGCGGCGCTCGAACCTATCGCGGTCACGATGACCGAGGCAGCGCGCCTGCTTGGGGTTAGCCGTCCAACGGTTTATGCGCTGGCAAAAACAGAGGGCTTTCCTGTCGTCAAGCTCGGCGGATGCACCCGAGTTCTTGTCGATGATCTCAAAACGTGGGTGCGGGAACAGGAGCGGTGAGCAGGTGACATATCTCGACCTTTTGAACTCGTTCCATCAATGGCAGAAGAGCAATTACCTGCCGGGAAATGCAAGGTTGCTCTATTATAGCCTGCTCGCCATCTTTAATGAAGCGCGATGGCCGGAGCAGGTACAGATCGACAACTTCCGGCTCATGTCTATGCTCGACACACGGACGGAGAGGGTGGCAATCGCGGCGAGGGATAGCCTTGTTGCTGCTGGACTAATTGAATATAGCCGGGGCAAAAAGCGTTCTCCAAACACTTACCGGCTAAAATATACCCCTCAAAAAGTCAGTGAAAATGACAGTGAACCAGGCAGTATTTTTGACAGTGAAACGGTAAGTACATCGAGCAGTGTATCAGTATCGAAAACAGTCAGTCATATAGAAGAAAAAGAAAAAGATTCTTCTTTTGTTCCGCCTTCCGCCGGAACGAAGAAACCAAGACAATCTTTCGGGCACGATTCACTTCCCTATCGCGCCGCTCGCTGGCTTGCAGATCAAATCGAGGCGCGCTTGCCAAATTGTACGCCGCACACAGAGGCTACCTTGCAAAACTGGGCGGCGGACTTCGATAAGTGTCATCGGTTGGACAAGCACGACTGGGAGGATATCAACGCAGTTCTGCAATTTTCACAGTTTGATCCGTTTTGGCAGGCTAACATCCTGTCAGGGGGCAAGTTCAGGAAGCAATACACCCAACTTCTGGCGAAAATGGGAGGTGGCGGTACATGATGCAGGATACCTCGGCCCTTGAATACTCGCTGGCCGCAACGGTCTGCCTCGAACCCAAACGGGTCTTGCAGCTCAGACAGATCGTGAGCGTCGAGGACTTCTCCGTTCCCGCCTGCGCTGCGGTCTTTGACGCAGCGGATAGCGCAGTATCACGCAGTAAGGCGTTCGACGCCAACATTGCCGCCGATGGTCTCCGCAGCGTTGTGGACGATCCACGACGGTTTCTTGCTGATTGCATCGACGCGACACCTACCCTTGCCAACGCCGAGGAATACGCCCGCCTGCTACATAGGCACGCAGCGGAAAAGCGGTTGCGCGATGGCGTGCTTGCAGCCCTTGATGAAGATAATCCAGCCGCCGCGGTTGCCGAAGTCTGTAAGGCGCACTTACTTAACAGCACAGGCGGGCGACTGAAAACGATCTCGCAGGCTCTTATCGAAACCATGTCGCAACTATCGGCGAGGGAAACACAGCGGATTAACACAGGCTTCCCCTTGCTGGACAGCAAACTCAAAGGTTTTGAGGCGGGACAACTCGTTATCATTGGCGCGCGGCCCGGCGTTGGAAAGTCCGCTTTCCTGCTTGACATTGCAGAGAGTGCCGCACGGGCAGGGAACGAAACGCTTTTTGTTTCGCTCGAGATGTCCGCTTCCGAGCTGACGGAACGCCTGCTTGCACGACGCAGTGCCGCAACGATGGATCAGCTCATTGACCGAGACGTGGAGAGCAATTGGGACAGCATCGCCGCTGCATCTACACGTCTTGAGCGCCTACCGCTTCACTTCTGGGACAAGCCCGCTGCAACGGTAAGCAAAATCCGAGGCGCGGCGGCGACTATTCAAAACCTGCGGCTAATCGTCATCGATTATCTTGGCCTGATGCAGGCAGACCGCAGAGCTGACAGCCGCAACCTCGAATTGGGGCAGATCAGCCGAGACCTGAAAAATCTCGCTTCCGAGCTGCAAATTCCTATCGTCGCAGCGGCGCAGCTTAACCGCGGCGTAAGCGATACCGAGCGTCCGACGCTGCTTTCTCTCCGCGACAGTGGAGAACTGGAGCAGAACGGATCAAAGGTGCTCTTCCTGTGGCGGATCGACGAGAATGGTACCATTGGCGTTTCCGTGGCAAAAAACCGTCGAGGGCGCCAAGGTGTGGTGCAGATGCACTTTGACGGAGAACATCAACGGTTTACCGAGCTTTCCGAACCGTACCAAGAGCCGGAAAAAAAGTCGCGGCGCGGCGGATTTTTGGAGGATGGCACATGAGCCTAAAAATCCCGCCGCAAATTGCAACCAGCTTTGGAGACCAACTATACAGGGCATTCGAGCGGTGGCTGTTTTACAAGGCCGGTCGAGGCAAAAAGTACCGGAATCAGGAGCTTCAGCATTTAGTTCTTGCGATTCGTGCCCATGCAAAGCGGCACGGTGATCAAGCTGTTGCCGACTTGATCCGCAAGAGCATTGCCGGGGAGGAGGAAAAGCTAACTTTCAATTTTGATATGAGGTGAAGTTATGACTTTTCAAGTGGCAATCAACATCTTATCAGCAACGAGACCAATGCGCAGGAAAATCGACCGCTACCGCCAGCGCGACGAACTGCAGCATCTCATTGTCCCTCACTTACCTGCCGACGACCGGGATCCTTTCGAGCGGCGCCTAAACAAACATTTCCGGCTATGAAAAAGCCCTCCCCAAAACCGGAGAGAGCGACCTGTGGCAAATCTGCACTTGTCAATTCTGATTCTACCACAGGAGGACGCAATATGCAAGTGATTTCACTTACCACACAGAGCGAGCAAACAAGCCAACTCGCAGCAGATGTGCGAGACGGAAAAACAGACATTTTGACGCTATGGGCAGCGGTTGAGCGGTTTGCCTCACAGCAGGCCGGACGATGGACACGGGCATTCCATGAGAGCGCTGGCATCGAAGAAAGTGACCTCATGCAGACGGCCTTTCTTGCCCTTATAGAAGCGCTGACAGCGTGGAAACCCGAGCGAGGGGTATTCCTTACCATGTTCGATTTCAAACTCAAATCGAGCTTTACAGCGGCTTGCGGGATGCGAACCAGGCGAGACAAAGAAGACCCACTCAACCGGAATCGTGTATCGCTTGATATACCGTTGGACGCTGACGGCGACGGTGATTTCACCGTTGCGGATACGATCCCTGATCCTGCGGCGGAGGCGGGCTTTGAAGAGGTCGAGGAGCGGGAGATGTAGAATGCGGTATATGCAGCCCTCGACCAATTACCACAGCACGAGCGTGATGCCATAGTTGCCGAGTTCTGGCGCGGGCAGGCCGTAGACCGCAGGACCCACGCAGCCGCATTGCGACACCTCCGGCATCCGAGCATTAGCCGGGGCTTGAGACCATTTTATGAGTAAATTCGGCCGCTTTTGGCTGTATTTGTCCAATGAAAAAGGGGTGATATACCAATCGACGCTAAAAAACAGAAAATACTTGCTGCACTATTGAGTGCGCCAACGAAAGAAGCTGCCGGAAAGATTGCAGGCGTGAGTGTGAAGACCATCAACCGTTGCTTGCAAGACGCTGAATTTTCGGCAGCATATAAACACGCCGCCGCCGGGATCATGGACAGAGCAACGCGGCAGCTTCAGCAGAATTTGACCGCAGCAATAGACCGGCTGGGCGCCATTGTCGCAGACGATGAAGAAACGAGCGCGAACCACATTACGGCGGCGCGGACGCTGCTTGACTACGGTTTGAAATTCACCGAGTTTAACGACGTCTTGAAAGAGCTGGAGGAGGGCGGCGAAGATGTATTATGACCGTCTGAAAGCCCGCGTGAGGGCAACCAGCGCGATCAAGCGGCAGCAGCGAGAGGCGCGGGCGCTTATTGACAGCATAGACGTAAAGCAACATATAGCCCCCGTATATTTCCCGCTGCATGACGATTTGAAAGAGGGGAAGCACACCACATTCAACCTCCCCGGCGGGCGCGGCTCTTGCAAGTCCTCCTTTACCTCTTTGGAGATTGTGAGCGGCATTATGGCAGATACCACGGGGCAGAGCAACGGCATTATATTCCGCCTTGTGGGTGCAACAATGCGGGATAGCGTCTTTTCTCAAATCGCATGGGCCATTGATACGCTGGGCGTTTCCCATCTATGGCGCGGGCGTGTGTCTCCGATGTCCTATACTTATCTCCCGACCGGCGCACAGATCCTTTTCCGAGGTCTGGACGACGCGAGCAAGTTAAAATCCATCAAGCCACGGCGCGGCGTGTTCCGCTATATTTGGCTTGAAGAATTTAGCGAATTGAGCGGGCCGAACTTTACGCGAAACGTTATGCAATCGGTACTTAGAGGACAGGGGCCGGGGGCTATCGTGTTCCGAACCTTTAACCCGCCGCTCTCATCCAACAACTGGGCGAATGTGTTTATACGGGAGCCGGACGAAAAGGCCGTTACGCTGCTGACAGACTATACCATGATCCCCCCGGACTGGCTGGGCGAAAGCTTTCTTTATGAAGCTGAACGGCTGCGCGATGTAAACCCGAAAGCCTATGAACACGAATATTTAGGCGTACCGACCGGCACCGGCGCGGAGGTATTCCCGGCGCTGGAAGTGCGGGAGATCACCGCCGAGGAAGTGGCGAACATGGGATACTTTTTTTCCGGCGTGGACTTTGGCTTTGCGGCAGACCCCGCTTGCTTTATCCGTTGCAGCTATGACCGTAAGCACGAGACAATCTACATTCTGAACGAGATTTACAAGCGCGGCATGAGTAACCGGCAGCTTGCGGAGGAAATCGCCCCGCTTGTGGAGGGGGACACCAAAGGCGGCAGCTACCTTTCCCCGGTAAGCGGCTTGTGCTTTCAAGATCACAGCGACATTTATTGCGATGCATCAGAGCCGAAAAGCATAAGCGATTTAAAGGACTGCGGCTTAAAGCAGGCCAGAGCTTGCCACAAAGAGCCGGGATGCGTGGCGTATCGCATCAAGTGGCTGCAGCGCCGGCGCATTGTGGTTGACCCTGCAAGGACACCAAACGCGGCGCGGGAGCTTGCAAACTACGAATACGAAAAGGACAAAGACGGCAATATGCTTTCCTCTCTCCCCGACAGGGACAACCACAGTATAGACAGCCTCGCTTATGCGTTAGACCGTGAGATTTACCGCAAGCGAGGGCAGAGCGCTTAAAGAAAGGAGAAAATCATGGGCTATATGCGCATCAAATGTCATTATTGCGGCGGCACATGGGAAGTGTACGGGCGAAGCATCACAGGCGTGTCAAGTGCCACTATTAGCGGGAACTATGCCCGCACTTGCCCGCATTGCTTCAAGGCCATTGAAAAACAGACATGGGACAAGCAGATCATTCCGGCGTTTCTTGCGATGAGCGATGCAAACCGCGAACTTGTAAAGGACAGCAGCGGCTACCATACCCCGCTTTTTGAGGTCAGCTATGAGGCCGACAGCGTATTCCGCAACGGCTATGAAAACTGTCCAAATTTGGACTGAAAGGAAGCACATGGACATTTTGAGGGAATACCCCCTAATTGACGCGCGCGGCAAGCGATACCGTGAAGTTGGCCGGGGCTACATCGAATATGCGCCGACCCTTGTAACCTCTGCGGGCGAAGTGCCGATTGGAACAGTCATTTATAAGAAGATGCAGGAAGAGCCAACCGCACAAAGAAAAGATTGCCCCTTTCAGGGCGGCCTATATCCCCGCTGCACAGAGGATTGCAGCTTTTACGAAAACGGCAAGTGCAAGCCGGGAACAGCGCAGGCGGGCAAGCGTTGCCCTCTCCCCGCGCATTTGACTTGCAGCGATAGCTGCATGATGTATAAAGACGGGCGCTGCACCATCTTTGCAGCAGGAAGGAAAAAGAAATGAGTTATTTAAGATCGTTCACAGGAAGCAAACAGGATATGGCGCGAGTTCTGAAAATCGAGCGAATGATCCGCGATTTGACTAACATCAACGCTATCCGCGAGATTGAGCAATTCATGGGTGAAAATCGTGAGCTTATCGCAAGAAACAGCGAGGGCGCAAACGCAAGCAACCGAGACAGTAAAACCCGCGAGTATTACGCAGTTTTCAGAGAAATCACAGGAACGGAGGATACCAATGTCTACTAAATACAACCACTTTGCAAAAGACCTTGACGCCGCTTTCAAGGCGGCACGGGACGAATACGCCGCCGCGTATAACGCAGTAGAGCAGACCCGAAAAGCTATGCAGGACGCAGGCCAGGACGCGCTGAAAAGGCAGATTTCCACGCTTCAGCTCCAAGAGGCAGAAAACAAGATGAGAACGGAAACCGCGCGCATTTGGGCGGCGTTCGACGCAAAGGCCGCAGACCTCCGCCGCGCATTGGAAAAGGAAGTACAGACAAGCAACCTTGCTGACCCTTCCGCCATTGACGGCAACGCCGTGGAGCTGATGAAAACCGGCGTTCTGACGGTGGATGATTATTTCGGCTTTGCGGACCGATTCAGCGAAAACCCGACCATGTTAAAGTTGGTCGGTTATTATGCAAAGGAAGCAGCAGACGGCACCGACGACCGAAAAGACAGGGCTGTTTTAACCGTTCTCGCGCAGGATTGCGCCAAAGGCACGGGAAAGACCTTGAAAGCGTGGGACAGTCTGATGACCGCCGCCAACTATTGCAGCGGGCGCGGCGGCAACGGCAACCGGCGCACTACTCCCGGCGTAACGCTTAGCATGGGCGAATGGTGGGAGCAGCTTTCCGGCGAGATCGTCGAGAACTTTTAAGGGAGGGGCTTACATGGGCTTGATGATCTGCGGCGCGGTGACGTTTGCTGTCGGTGCGTTCTTTGGCGCAATTATGGTCTCTGTTGGGATCCAACTTGAAAAGAGGCGATGATATGACGCACAGAGCGAAATGCAATGTCTGGATGCGGAAATACTTAAAAGCGATGAACAAAAACTTTGTTATTGCGTTTGGAATGGGCTATGAAGACGGGGCTGCTGGAAAAGAGCGGCAGGCCCCGCCCTTCCCGGAAGCGGCGCAGTCCGGGACGCTGGTATATGCCGCGACGCTCTTTGCGCAGGAGGCATACAACAAAGGCTATATCTTCGGAAAGGAGATGACAAAATGAATTTACTTGACCTTGCCGTCAAAATCACGGTTGATGACAGCGGTGTTGACAGCAGCCTAAATAAAATAACGTCCTCGTTCGAAAAGGTCAAAAACAACGTCGGCTCTGTGATAAAGACGGCTTCAAAAATTGGCGCAGTTGTTACCACAGTCGGAACAGCGTTAACCGCGGTCGGTGTAGATACCGCCGCTGAGGTGAGGGCAGAGGCAAGCGCGTTTGAACAGACCTTCGGCGATATGCAGAACACCGCTACAAAAGCAATTGGCCGCGTTGCAGAGGAATCCGGCATCTTGCAAACCCGCCTCAATACGCTCGGTAGCAAGATCTATGCGTTTGCCCGATCTTCCGGCGGCGATGCGGTAGAAAGCATGAACCTGATGGAACGCGCTTTGCAGGCCGCGGCAGATAGCGCGGCTTATTATGATACTTCGGTTGAGCAAGCTACAGAAACGCTGCAATCGTTTTTAAAAGGCAACTTTGCCAATGATGCAGCTCTCGGCCTTTCTGCGACGGAAACGACGAGAAATGCGGCGGCAATGGAGCTGTTCGGGCAGAAGTATAACGACCTTTCCGAGCTTCAGAAGCAGGAAACGCTTTTGAAAATGGTTGAGGATTCGCAGAGGCTATCCGGCGCGATGGGGCAGGCATCTCGCGAAGCAGACGGCTGGGAAAATGTTCTCGGAAACCTAAAAGAATCATGGCGTCAGCTCAAGGCCGCATTTGGTGAACCCATTCTTGATTCCGTAACGCCGATGCTTCAAAATGCCACGGTCGCTGTGCAGAATTTTACAGCAAAGGTAGATTGGGAAAAGGTCGCCAACGCCATTACACAGAGCTTTGATACAGCAGTCAACGCCGTTACTGCATTGGCAGATACGATTGAAACGCTCGCGCCGATCATTGCTGTTGCAGCAGGTGCTTTTGCATCCCTCAAGGCCGGTATGGAGATTCAGCATCTTGTGCAGGGGTTCCAGAATGCGCAGGTATCTATCTCTCTTTTAACAATGGGCCTGAAAGATACGACGCTGGCGCAAGCCGCATTAAACGGTACAATGACCGTTGGAGAAACGATCGTTGCGTTACTTACAGGAAAAATGACGCTGGCACAGCTTGCACAGGCGGCAATGACAAAAGGGCAGATAGCTTTGAATGCAGCATTGACTGCAAATCCCATTGGAGCGGTTATTGCAGTTGTTGGTGCATTGGTCGCGGCGATCGTTGTCCTATGGAATACAAATGAGGATTTCCGAAATGCGGTCATCTCCGCATCGGAGAAAATCAAAGAAACCATTTCCGGCGCAGTCGCGGCGATCAAAACGTTTTTCACCGAGACTATCCCGAATGCGGCGCAGACGGCGCTTGACTGGTTCCACAGCATTCCGGAGCAGATGAAAGAGGTGGGAAGAAACCTCCTTATGGGGCTTTGGGACGACATCACCGACAAGGTGGAATGGCTCAAGGGCAAAGTGACTGGCGTTGTGGATATCATCAAGGGATGGTTTACCGGAAAGGACGGCTTTGATGAGCACTCGCCCTCGAAATGGTCGCGCGGCGTGTTTCGCTATGTGATGGAGGGCGGCGCGGAAGGACTGAGCGATGGCCTGCCGGAGCTAATGCGCGGCGTGAGCAGCGTGAGCGGTCGCGTCAAGGATGGGCTGGACTTTGGAACGGCGACGGTAGGCTTTGCCGATTCCGGCGTCGGGCGGTCGAGTGCGGCTGTTATCAATGGAATTTCGAACAGTCCGGCGCAGACAATAAACTTGCTTGCAAATCTTGTCTTGCCGGATGGCAGCAAGATTGCATCCTTTATATTCGACGATCTCGTTAAATACGCAGCCGCTAACGGGACACCAATTGCAGGTTCGCAAATGGCGTAAAAGGAGGCAGTGATACAGAGGCCACCAGCCGGAGAAAGACCGGCAGCAGGCGGCAAGGGCGGCGGGATTGCCTATCCTTTGTTCCCTTGCGAAGTCCTGCCCGAAGTACAGCGGCAGGCAGCGCCCTAAAGAACCAGAGCGCGAGAAGTATTATTCTATCTCAGTACATAGTAAAGCCCACAGGAGCGCTCCTGTGGGCTTTCTGTGCTATTCTGACTGGATTTTGTTACTCTGTTACTTCTTCCGAAAAGCTCGCGTTCGCGCTCGACGGTCATAGTCGCGCCGATGAGCAGTACCTTTCCGATCGGCTTTTTGCCTTAGTGTGGGTCTAATTTGGCAATTCTTTTTTCCTTCATTTTCTCTACAAACGCTAACATTAAATCTTGCTGATATGGCGTCATTTTCAGGATGGTTTCTTTTAGCTTCTTGCGTATAAGGTCATTTTCATTTTTTCTCATGTTTTCTTTCCTCCAAAAAATCTAATATACGGGATTCGAAAGGAAACACAAAGCAGACAAGAATGAAGAATAGTAAGGCTGCCGTTCCGCTTTCAAGTGTTCCGCAGATTAGATAAACAACGAAAAGAATGATCGCATTTGTTGCGATAGCACAAAAGACTATTGCAGCAAATTCTAAGACGTCTTTCAGGTATGCTTTCATGCAATCACCTCTAAGTCGTTCATAAGCTCTTTGATGTACGCACCGGACAGATCAGCGACAAAGGAAAAGCGCGTGCCGCGTTGACGGTATGCAGCCCCGCAGCACGGGCAAATAAACACCGTGGCCGCACTCATAAGCGGCGTCGTGCAGCGGGCGCAGTATAGGAGTTTCATACTGACGCCTCCTTCCTTGACGGTGGTTTTCCAAATATTCCAGTTCATCGTTTTTCCTCCTTGCTTAAACGCTCACGGGCGAGCATTACGCATTCTTCCGGGGTTTTTGTTTCATCCTCCAGTTGAATATTGAATGCTTCAAAGGTAATCATGATCTGCTTATCGCTCATTTCCGAGATGAGACGCATGACCTCCTGCCTCGCGCTCTCCGTTTTCTTGCTGGTCATTGTAAATTTCCTCCTTGTTTTCTTGGCGGGAGGTCGGTATAATACCCTTACCGGCCTCCCTGTGGTGGTTGGCGGTTACGGCTCTCTGTGCCTTGCTTTGGTCGGCGGTGGTACAGAGGGCTTTTTCTTTTCCTCCTTGCATGTGTTATTATAATTCACTTATTAAGTGAATGCAAGAGAGCAGTTTCTACAAAAGTTTACTTGTTAATATGTCTATAATGTTCACTTGTTAAGTGCTTGCAGAGGGAGTATAATAAAATTGATTAGAAGGGAGTGGTACATATATCGCCGCAGAAATATACGGAGGCCCGTAAAGAGGGCAATAGAAAATGGGATACTGCGAATCTTGATCGCGTGTCCGTTGCTATGCCGAAAGGCAAGAAAGATATTATCAAGGCCCACGCAGAAGCCCGCAGCGAGAGCGTAAACGGCTTTATCAACCGAGCCATAGACGAAGCCATAGAGCGCGACGAAAGCGCTCCTGCGGCCTCTGAGGGGCAAGGAAAGGGATAATAGAAGAGCGGAGGGCGATTCCTCCGCTCTTGCTGCATATATTGCGAGAGAGTCGCTAAAGTTGGTGGTAATGGCTCGGATTTGAAATGAGAGCCTTGTAGTCGTACAGAGCAGGCGGCCACTGCGCCGTTTTGAGATCCGGGCAGTGAAGCTCGCTTCGAAATGTAGATACGGCATTTGGAAGTGAATGAAGAAGGGGATGATTGAGTGCTGTTAGTTATGCTCGTTGATTAGGAAAAGCTAAAATAAAATGTGGATAAATCGAATACAATGCGAAATACAGTATAATATATAGAAAACGCTGTGGAGTGAAAAGGAATAGCAGGCGAAAACATGACCTTGACATTGAGGTAACTTTGAAGTAAAATAAATGCAACTAGACGATAGTTGCAATAGGAGGCCGCGATGTCGAAGAAAGAAGAACTTATAGACAAGCTATGCCAAAAACCCGCGCCAAGTAATTTTAGTGTTCGAGAACTAGATCAGCTAATGGCGAAATGTGATTGTAAGAAGCGTGATGGCGGTCGTGGATCATCGATCGCGTACTATCATGAACGAGAAAATAGAGTACTTACTTTTGATGCGCCGCATCCTGGGCATGAGTTATATAGATATCAAATAAAAATGGTTATAAAGTTTTTGAAAGATATAGAAGAGATAAAAGAATAGAATAACGGTTAGGGAAAGCGAAAGGATCAGGAGGAAGCCTATGAACAACATGTTGGAGTATAAAGGTTATCATGCCAAAATAGAATTTGATAAAGAAGATATGCTTTTAACGGGAGAAGTCTTTGGAATTCGAGACTCGTTAAATTTCCATGCATCTTCAGTGGAAGAGATCGAAGAAGTATTTCATCAGAGTATAGATAATTATTTAGAGTTCTGTGCAGAGATTGGGAAAACTCCAGATAGAGAATTTAAGGGATCATTTAATGTGCGTATTGACCAAGACCTGCATAGAGAAGCTGCTTTTGATGCAGATCGGGAGGGAATGACCTTAAATCAATATGTTGAGAATGCCATTAGGGCAGCCGTCAATAAAACGGAAGGAAGAACTACTTATATAATCCAGCCGATATTAAGACCTGCCGCATATAAGAAATTTGTAACGGGCGAGGTCATAGAGAATATTACAAACTATGTTTCTACAAAAAAGACTTACTAAATAAGGAGCTATATATGCAAAACCAAGTAAAAGCAGTGCTTAAAAAAATGTTGGTACAATCAGTAAGAATAGATATTGATTCGAATAAGATTAGAGAAAAGAAAGAAACACTTACATTTGCGGCTTCTGGAAAATCTGAACTGAGAGTACCAAAGGAAAAAGACGATAATACATTTTTACTCGTATCCACGGTTGAAATAAAATCTGAAAATGAACCAGACGTTTTTGATGGGGAAATTTCAGCTGAATTCTATTTTGAGATAGATACAATGGTTAAAGATTACGATAATATTGTTAGAGAACAGGCACTTCCTGTTGTTCAAGAAGAAGTGATTAAATTTACTAATAAAGTTTTGTCTGGTATGGGATATGAGGAGTTTTTACACGCTCAGAAATAGTCATAATGAGCATAGTGTATTTTGACCCCTAAGTTTACCCCAAACAGCTTTTATAACGCTTTACAGCATTTTACAGTCAAACCAGAAAACCCTTGATTTTACTGGATTTTTTTGATGCCATTTTACAGCATTTTACACCTACCATCCAATTCGAATCCTTCTCCCGCTGCCAAAGAAGGTCCCGAAGCCATAAGGCTTCGGGACCTTTTCTTCGTATGAAGAAGGCATGGCCGCCGGTAAACCGATGGTCATGCTTTATCTATTAGCTTACAGCCCGCGGAGCCGTTGGCAAACGCGGACCAGCGTCCTCACATCCAGATGGAAAAGACACGCAGGATGGGCTCGAACATCCGCCGCAGCAGGCCGCGGTGCGCCCACTCCTCGGGCGTGACGGCATGGCTTTTATCCAGAATGCCGTCCATGTCCTCCAGCAGGCTCTCGATGGCGCTCGCGCCGTAGAGCATGACGCC
>QRFC01002363.1_pt1 | contig 13871 bp, 10 predicted proteins | sample 1861061 | NCBI WGS metagenome assembly QRFC01 (sample SAMN09711282, study PRJNA482702) | Human gut metagenome, whole genome shotgun sequencing project.
CCTCCGTCCTTCGGACACCTCCCCTATATTTTGCTGTGCACAACACAGGGGAGGAGGATTGCAACGCAGTCTTTTTCCCTATATTGTTTTGTAGCGCCCCGCAATGCTGCGGGACACGGCAGGGGGAGAGGTTGCGATTTGATTTTGTTGCCGTCAATGTCGTTGTTTTTTAACCTCTCTGTCCTTCGGACACCTCCCCTATATTTTGCTGTGCACAACACAGGGGAGGAGGATTGCAACGCAACCTTGTTTTGTAGCGCCCCGTAATGCTACGGGGCACAGCAGGGGAGAGGGTAAATGCTAAATATTTCATTTTATCTAACGTTATCCTCAAAAATCTCTAAGCTATTAATCTTAACCCCTCTCCTCAGAAATGGGTGTTTCTTCGGGGGCTCCCCTGTGTTGCGCCAGCAATATAAGGGAGACGTGTAATCGCTAAAATTCAAGTCTGTCCCCACGAATTTTCTACTGAATCTTATTTACTTCCAGATGTTTCGTGGAAATTAATCGCTCTATTCTTGGTATTGCCTGTCGTTATTTCGATTATAGGGGTTATTGCCTATGTGTTGATAAATCGTTATTTCCCTCGTTTTTCCTATTGGATTAGCGGACGATAGTGCTAAATAAATACAAAAAGACAGATGAGTGATGTTATTCTGAAATGATATCTTATATATTTGTATTAACAAAATTGTTAGACTGAATTATTAAACTATATTGTTAATACAAAATATGAAAACGAAAGATACCGAGTCGGAGATTTTGAAAGCGGCCGAGCAAGAGTTTATGTTGAAGGGATTCGATGGGGCAAAGACTACTTCGATCGCGCATGCAGCCGGCGTGACACACGCCATGTTGCATTATTATTTCAGAACGAAGGAACAGTTGTTCGAGCGTATTCTTACAGAGAAAGTACAATTGATGAGCGAGTCGGTTCTGGCTGCTTTCGGTCAACCGGGATTGCCTCTCTTGGAGCGGCTGAAAGACGGAGTTACCTGTCATTTTGATTTCATTGCCGCTAATCCGCAATTACCTCGTTTTATCGTAAACGAGGTTTTTAGCCGTCCTGAACGATATAAACTTATGAGCGATAAAATCGTGAAAGTGGCAGGTTGTTTGATGAAGGGTATTCAGCAGGAGTTGGACGAGTTGCATGCGCAGGGAAAGGTAGAATGGGTCGATGTCCGAATGTTATTGTTGGATATTATTTCTCTCAATGTTTTTCCGTTTATTGCCTATCCGATTATAGAGCCTGTATTGGGAGATATTGCTGCCGATCGGAATCGCTTTTTTGAATTGCGTAAGGCTGAGAATATTGAAATGATTATGCGTCGTATAAAAAAATAATGAATTATGAAGCGAGTTGTTATTTTGTGTGTATGGCTGTTCTCGGTAGTTGCCGGGCATGCTCAACTTTCGCTCGACGAATGCCGGCGACTTGCCCGGGAAAATTATCCAGAAATTCGTCAGTACGATTTGGTTCACCAAACCGAACAGTATAACCTCTCTAATGCTGCAAGGGCATGGATACCGCAGCTTGCTTTTTCCGCTCAGGCTACTTGGCAGACCGATGCGCCTAACTTCCCGAAGGAACTGACCGGTATGTTGGCTCAGCAAGGTCTGGAAATTCCGGGATTGAGAAAAGACCAATATAAAGTGGCATTGGAATTGAACCAAACGATTTGGGACGGGGGCAAGTCTGTTGCCGACAAGCGTATAGCCAGAGCAGAGGCCGCCGAACAGAAAACGATGACAGATGTCGATCTTTACGAACTGGAAGGCCGGGTGGACGATCTCTATTTCGGAATCCTTTTGCTCGACGAGCGCATAGCTCAAACGAATCTGACTCTGAATCTTCTACGGAGTAATTTGGAAAAAGTCCGGGCGTTGCAGAGGAACGGGGTGGCGATGCAGTCCGATGCCGATGTTTTGGAGGCCGAGTTGCTTTCGGTAGGACAGCAGCTTATTCAGTTCGAGTCTTCTTGCGATAGTTATCGTCGTATGTTAGGCATATTCATCGGACAAAAGGTGGGCGATCGAAAGTTGCAGCGTCCCAGTGCCGTACAGCCCTTGTCGGGAGAATCGGCACGTCCCGAGTTGGCTATGTTCGCAGCGAAGATAGACAGGCTTACAGCGCAAGAAAAGATGGTAAAATCGTCGTCTATGCCCCGCTTGGGATTTTTTGCTCAGGGATATTATGGTTACCCGGGATTGGACTATATGCAGGGTATGATGAATAGCGATTGGAGTTGGAATGCTATGCTCGGCGTGAAATTGTCTTGGAATTTCGGGGCTTATTATACACAGAAAAATAATTTAGATAAATTGCGTACTTCTCGGCAGCAGGTAGAAGTTCAGCGAGATGTATTCCTTTTTAATATGAATTTGCAGGCTGCTCAGGAGAATGGGGATATCGCACGCTTACGCAAGGCGATTGCCGATGACGACCGTATCGTGGCTCTTCGTCGGTCAGTACGCGAAGCGGCCGAGTCTAAATTGCGGAACGGAATTATAGATACCCATGACTTGTTGTCGAAGATTACCGACGAATCCACAGCCTCTATGGCTCGCAGCATGCGTGAAATAGAATTGCTGAAAGCAATTTATGAATATAAACATACCATTAATCGATAAATACAGCGTAAAATGAAAAGGATAGCAGTTTATAGCGCCATGACTGTCGTGCTGGCAGCTTGTGGCAACGGTGGAGATTTTGATGCGACAGGAACGTTCGAGGCAACCGAAGTTCTCGTGTCGGCCGAAGCGGCAGGCCGTATTCTCAGCTTCGATGTCGAGGAAGGCGATACTCTTTCGGCAGGGAAGCAGGTAGGTGCGATAGATACCGTACAGCTTTATTTACAGAAGTTGCAATTGGAGCGTCAGCGGGCTTCGGTGCATAGCAATCGTCCCGACATTTCCAAGCAAGCAGCGGCTTTGAGGGGACAAATCGCCCAACAGGAGACAGAACGTCGCCGAGTGGAAAATTTGTTGAAAGACGGGGCGGCCACTACGAAGCAGTTGGACGATATTAATGCGTCTCTGCGGGTTTTGAACGGGCAGTTGGACGCTTTGCTCTCGACCTTGAAAAACAATACGTCATCGATCGATGAAAATGCATCGGCTATTGATTTGCAAATAGCTCAGGTCGAAGACCGTCTTTCCAAATGTCGTGTCGTTTCTCCTATCGACGGTTCGGTATTGGTGAAGTATAGCGAGGCCGGGGAGTTGGCAGCGACCGGTAAGCCTTTGATGAAGGTCGCCGATATGGACCGATTGTATTTGCGGGCTTATTTCACATCGGATCAGTTGTCCGATTTGAGCGTGGGGCAGGAGGTTACCGTCGTCGCCGATTTCGGGGGAGATAAGCAGAGAGAATATCCGGGTCGCATTACATGGATTGCATCGGAGAGCGAGTTCACACCCAAGTCAATTCAGACCCGTGATACCCGAGCCAACCTCGTTTATGCGGTGAAAATCGCGGTCGAGAACGATGGCCTGTTAAAAATAGGCCTTTACGGAGAGGTGCGTCTTCATCAATAACAACTTAAAACAAATAGAGAGATGGCTGTACGGAATGCCATAGAAATACGAGGATTGACCAAGCAGTACGGTTCGCTCACGGCAATCGAAAATATAACGTTCGAGGTGAGGCGTGGGGAGTTGTTCGGTTTGATAGGTCCCGATGGAGCCGGCAAGACCACGCTTTTCCGTCTGCTTGCGACGTTGCTGAATCCCGACGATGGAGTCGCGACAGTAGATGGATTCGATATTGTCGGGCAATATAAAGAAATCCGAAAACTGGTGGGATATATGCCGGGGCGTTTTTCGCTTTATCCCGATCTGTCGGTTGAGGAAAATCTTGAATTTTTCGCAGCCCTGTTCGGGGTAGGCGTGAAAGATAATTATGATTTGATCGCTCCTATTTACACTCAAATAGAACCGTTTCGAAAACGGCGTGCGGGGAAATTGTCGGGTGGTATGAAGCAAAAATTGGCTTTGTGCTGTGCTTTGATTCACCGTCCGTCGGTGTTATTTCTCGATGAGCCTACGACCGGGGTCGATGCCGTTTCCCGAAGCGAATTTTGGGATATGTTGTCGGAGTTGAAAAGCAAAGGCATTTCGATTCTTGTTTCTACGCCTTATATGGACGAGGCTTGTCGTTGCGACCGTATAGCCTTGTGCAATAACGGAAAAATTCTGGGGATAGATACTCCTGCCGGTATTACGGCGCGGTTCGATGAGCCTTTGTATGCGTTATCGGGAGACGATATGTATGGATTACTCGTCGAGGCTCGTAGGATAAAAGGCGTGAAGGAATGTTACCCGTTCGGTGAGTCTCATCATTTAGTTGCCGATAGTATGTTCGATTCTGATGAGTTCGCGGCTTATTTGAACGGACAAGGTTTTCATCATGTTTCGATTCGTCCGGTCGAACCCGGAATCGAAGATGTTTTTATAAAATTGATGCAGCATGAATGATATAATTATATCGGTTAGGGATTTGTGTAAATGTTTCGGCGATTTTGTCGCGGTCGACCATATAACGTTCGATGTGAAACGAGGGGAGATATTCGGTTTTTTAGGCGCTAATGGAGCCGGCAAGACCACAGCCATGCGTATGCTTTGCGGGTTGAGTTATCCGACATCGGGTCGCGGAATGGTTGCCGGGTACGATGTGATGACGCAGGGAGAGGAGATAAAGAAGCATATCGGTTATATGAGTCAAAAATTTTCGTTGTACGATGATTTGACCGTTCGCGAGAATATCCGTCTGTATGCCGGAATTTATGGGCTGGGCCGTTACCAAATGCTTCGCCGGACGGTGGAGATGTTGAATCGATTGCATTTCCGATCGGAAATTGATACGCTGGTAGGTTCTCTTCCCTTAGGCTGGAAACAGAAGTTGGCTTTTTCCATTGCGACTTTGCATCGCCCGGAGGTGGTTTTTCTCGACGAACCTACGGGAGGAGTGGACCCGGTTACCCGTCGTCAATTTTGGGAGATGATTTATGAAGCCGCTTCCGGGGGGACGACTGTTTTTGTAACTACGCACTATATGGATGAAGCGGAATATTGTTCGAGGGTATCTATCATGGTCGATGGAAAAGTAAAGGCTTTGGGTGCTCCGGCCGAATTGAAGAAACAATATGCTGTCGGGTCGATGGACGAAGTTTTCAGGATTTTGGCTCGCAGCGCTAAACGGGGAGAATAGATATGGGAGGATTTTTGTCATTTGTCAAAAAGGAGGCTTTGCATATTTTACGGGATAAACGCACGATGTTGATCGTGCTGTTGCTCCCTATCGTGCAGATTCTTTTGTTCGGTTTCGCTATATCGACCGAAATGAATAATATCGATTTTGCCGTAGTGGCTCCCAACCGTACGGAAACTATTCGACAGCAAATCGAGCGTATGGAAGCCAATCCGTATTTTACATTCAAAGGATATATTTCTCAGGCCGAGATCGACGATGTTTTGCGGAAAGGCGATGTTACCGCGGTGGTGGTTTTTTCTGAGGATTATGATCGGTTGGTGACGAATGTCGGGATTGAGGGAGTCTCAGAGGCGGCGGTGCAGTTTATTCTCGATGCGTCGAACCCCAATAATGCAGGTACAGGTTTAGGATATTTGCAAAGTTCTTTTCAGTCGGGAATTTCCGTCGCGTCGGTCGCTCCGGCGACACGGGTGTTGTACAACCCGCAGATGAAGAGTTCTTACAATTTCGTGCCGGGAATCATGGGGTTGATTTTTATTTTGATTTGTGCCATGATGACTTCTGTATCTATCGTGAGGGAAAAAGAGACCGGTACGATGGAGGTCCTGTTGGTGTCGCCGGTGCGACCGATATGGATCATTTTTGCCAAGATGATTCCTTATTTTTTGCTTTCGTGCGTGAATCTTGTCGTTATTCTGGTATTGGCGCGATACGTCCTCGGAGTACCGATGTCGGGTTCTATGGTTGGTTTAGTAGGGCTTTCTTTGCTCTATTTGGTGCTTTCGCTGGCATTAGGGTTGTTTATTTCTACAATGGCTAATACGCAGGTTACGGCAATGCTCATTTCGGGTATGGTACTGATGTTGCCTATTATAATGTTGTCGGGAATGTTGTTTCCGGTGGAGAATATGCCCGGCATTTTACAGGCATTGTCGTGTATCGTGCCGGCTCGTTGGTATATCGATGCCGTGCGAAAATTGATGATAGGGGGCATGCCGTTCGCCGAAGTATGGCAGCAAGCCTGTATTCTCTTTGCCATGACGGCTGTTCTGGTGGGTGTCGCCCTTAAAAAGTTTAACGATAAACTCGAATAACGATGAAAACATTGTTTGTTTTATTAGATAAAGAGATACGACAATTTTTTCGGAATGCGTTCTTGCCGAAGTTGGTGATTGTTTTCCCTGTGATGGTGATATTGATTATTCCGTGGGTAACGACGATGGATGTGCGGCATATAGGCGTTTCGGTAGTCGATAATGACCATTCGGAGACTTCCCGGCGGATTATCCAGAAAATAGAGGCTTCGGACTATTTTAATTTGAGAGGCGTTACCGAAAGCTATGACGACTCGTTCGCTTTGTTGGAAGGGGGTGAGGCCGATGTGATACTGACTATCCCGAACGATTTCGAACTTTCGTTAATTGGTGATTCTCCCAAGCGGATAGGGATAGACGTGAATGGTATAAACGCTATGAAAGGGGGACTTGGTTCACAGTATATGGTACAGCTCGTCATGCAGACTTTCGGCGAATTGCAGCGAGAGAAATCGGTCGTTGTATCTCCCGATTTGTTTACAGTACAGAATCGGTATAATCCTACTCTCGATTATAAACATTTCATGATACCGGCATTGATGATCATGCTGCTGGTAATGATTTGCGGTTTTTTACCGGCTTTGAATCTCGTAAGCGAGAAAGAAATAGGTACTATCGAGCAAATCAATGTTACTCCGGTTAGTCGTTTATCGTTTACATTGGCTAAATTGATACCCTATTGGATTATCGGTTTTCTTGTATTGACCGTCGCCATGGTGTTGGCATGGTTGGTTTACGGGCTTTCACCCGAAGGTTCTCCCGGCTCCATTTATCTGGCGGCTTTGCTTTTTGTGTTTACGATGTCGGGTATGGGGGTGACAATCGCTAATAACTCGTCGACCATGCAGCAGACCATGTTTGTCATGTTCTTTTTCGTGATGATTTTTATTTTGATGAGCGGATTGTTCACTCCGATAGAATCTATGCCGACATGGGCGCAATGGATTACGTACATTTTACCTCCTCGTTATTTTGTCGAGGTGATGCGTTCGGTTTATCTGAAAGGAACGATGTTTGTCGAATTATGGCCTAATTACGTGGCATTGGCCGTCTTTGCCGTTTTGTTCAATAGTATGGCGGCATTGACGTATAAAAAGCAGGCTTGATTTTTGCATTACTACTAAATTTTTTTTGTTAAAGTTTTATTAACTTCGATGTGTATATAATCTGCTCATATCCGACTCTATATTTGTATCGCTTAAAGATAGAGCGGAAAGAGAATGGAAATGAGTTTACCGGATTATACCGAGGCATGGCTGATTTTCATGCCTTCGTCAGAGAAAAAATAGGTAATTGTCTATTCGGTTTTGATGGAAGGAGAGAGAAAAAGTGGTATATTTGTGTAATGAACAAAGGCAAGTGTGTGCGGTATAGATAGGACGGTTTTGTCGCTGTTTTCTTGTACACTATTTTTGTAAACTAATAGAATATAGTATGGCATTGAAACGAGGAGATAAAGCGCCCGAGATATTGGGTGTAGATCAGGCAGGTAAGGAGATTCGGCTAAGTGATTTTGCCGGAAGTAAATTGATACTTTATTTTTATCCGAAAGACAATACGCCCGGGTGTACAGCCGAAGCATGCAACTTGCGGGATCATTACGCCGAATTACAAGCATCGGGCTATGCCGTGATAGGCGTGAGCAAGGACGGCGAGGCATCTCATCGCAAGTTTATCGAGAAGCAGTCTTTGCCGTTTTCTCTTATAGCCGATACCGAGTGTAAATTGAACGAGGCCTTCGGTGTGTGGCGGGAGAAAAAGATGGCCGGTCGTACTTATATGGGAACGGTGCGGACTACTTTTATAATAGATGAGAACGGTGTGATTACCGATATTATAGAAAAGGTGGATACAAAGAATCATGCTTCACAAATTTTGAAAAATAAATAAAAATATATCGTTATGGAAGAACAACAAGAAACTGCCGGCAAACGAGTGCCGGTTTCGTCTGAGAAATTGAAGGCTTTACAAGCGGCCATGGACAAGATAGAAAAGAGTTATGGCCGAGGTGCTATTATGAAACTGGGAGACGACTCGGTAGAGGAAGTCGCTGTGATACCCACCGGTTCCATCGCTTTGAATGCGGCGTTGGGAGTAGGAGGTTATCCGAGAGGCCGTGTCATCGAGATTTACGGACCGGAGTCGTCCGGTAAAACGACTTTGGCCATACATGCCATTGCAGAGGCTCAAAAAGCGGGTGGTATTGCGGCTATTATCGATGCCGAGCATGCGTTCGATCGCTTTTATGCCGAAAAGTTGGGGGTCGATGTGGAGAATCTGTGGATTTCGCAGCCCGACAGTGGAGAGCAGGCGTTGGAGATTGCAGACCAGTTGATTCGTTCATCGGCTGTCGATATAGTCGTTATCGACTCGGTTGCCGCTTTAACTCCTAAGGCTGAGTTGGAAGGAGATATGGGTGACTCGAAAATGGGTTTGCAAGCCCGGTTGATGTCACAGGCGTTGCGTAAACTCACGGCGACGATCAGTAAGACAAACACAACCTGTATTTTTATCAACCAGTTGCGCGATAAAATCGGGGTCATGTTTGGAAATCCCGAAACAACGACGGGAGGTAATGCATTGAAATTCTATGCTTCCGTGCGTCTCGATATACGTCGGGTCAGTCAGTTAAAAGATGGTGATGAGGTTATCGGTAACCAGACTCGTGTGAAAGTGGTGAAGAATAAAGTCGCACCTCCTTTCCGCAAAGCCGAGTTTGATATCATGTTTGGCGAAGGGATTTCCCGTGCAGGAGAGATTATCGATTTGGGAGTCGATAAAGGCATTATCAAGAAGAGCGGCTCTTGGTTCAGTTACGGGGATACTAAACTTGGGCAAGGTCGTGATGCCGCCAAGAAATGTATAGAGGATAATCCCGAATTGGCCGATGAATTGGAAGCCGCTATAATGGAGGCCTTGAAACCTGTAAAATAAATATATTGGGTAGCCTAAAAGAAAAGAGCCGAATTTTTTCGGCTCTTTTTCTTTTTATAATGTCGGGTTAAGATAGATTGGAGTTTTCGGCACAGTAGGAAATCAGAGGGGATTGTGCTATTCAATCTTTTAACCCCTCTCCTCAGAAACTGTTGTTTCTTCGGTGTCTCCCCTATATTGCTGGCGCAACACGGGGAGAGGTTTAAAATCTATCTTTATGCAGAAATGAGAAATACCATTTTGATCTTCTCCCTCTGCTCATCGCAGATGAGATAGGCGGAGTGCCCATAGGGCGAGGGGGTTAAATATACGAAATTCTATCCAATCTTTTAACCTCTCTCCTCAGGAACAGTAGTTGCCAGAGGAGAGGAATTGAAATATCGTTTATTTGTGCTTGTTCGTTCTTCTCAACAGCGAGAAGAACGAACCAAGAAGCGCCGCCGCAGTTATCGGGCTTTTTGGCTCGTCGTCTCGGTCGCTGTCGGGGTCTGCGGAACTCGCTCCGATCAAACAGTCCTCGCCCTTTTTCTTCCGTCTCCCTTGCGTCTTCGCTGCCCGATAAAGGTGGAATTAATTAGTCCTTTTTCCGGTTTTATTCAACTTTCTTTTTCAATCCCTCCGTCACTTCGTGCCACCTCCCCTATCGCACATACGTGCGCAGAGGAGGAGATTAATGCCTTTCTATTGAATTGTCTTTGCTTTTTGCGCCTTGTTTCAATTTTAGTGCAACACCTCGTGATGATAGGACACGGCAGGGGGAGAAGTGAAAATCTATCTTTATGCCGAAATGAGAAGTACCACTTTCAATTCTCTCCCCTCCTTATCTCATTTGTGATGAGCTGTGGGAGAGGGAGATGTCTCATTCTGTTTTCGTTATTGAGGGGTTGGAAGTAAAGATAATTCTTACTGATTTCTTATTGTGTCGAGGTGGTGGGGCTGTTGCGGTGTTATGAAAAAAGCGAGGCCGCCCTAAAAGTTTTATGGACGATCTCGCTTCGCTGCTCCGCATGAGCGGTTGTCTTGTTGTGGACAACCGTTTGAAAAAATTTCAAACGGTTGTGTTTTACGTTTTTATATTTCGTGTTTTTTCCCGAATGTGAAATTTATGCCGAAACAGAAATTGGCTCGGGCATGATTGATGGGAATGAACTGTTTGGAATATTTGGTGGCAAAATAGTCTGTGCCGAAAAACAGGTTGAAACCCGGTGCGCATACGTTGAGAATGGCTCCCACGGAGCTACCCATATTGGAAACGGAGCCGTTGAGGGTGATGTGGAGCGCCGATAACGGGCGGAAGTTCACGGCTGCCATACCTTCGGCATAGGTGCGATGCCCGCCGAAGCGAGTCGTGGAAAGTAGTCCGAAAGAGATGTGATTGTTCAGAATGCTATATTCTGCACCGATACGCATGGTCGTGCGTAACGAGTTGGTAGCTGATTGGCTATCGGATTTATAGAATTTTACCAGCGCTTCCAAGTCGTCTCCTAACTCGTCGGCTTTATCGTCGAAGGGGTTGTTTCCTTCTTCGTCGTCTTCGGCTCCGATATTGTCGAATCCTGTGTATCGAAATTCTTTGGTGGGATCGGTTTTTCCACGTGTGAGGTTGTTCCATTGCATGAATCCGATGTCGGTAAGGGCCGCAGACAAGGTGAGGTTATCGATCAGCTCGTAAGTCGCCCCTAAATCGAATCCCAGTCCGAAGCCTGCCACACCGAAATCTCCGGTGTCGTAGTCGGTGATTTCTCCGGTCTCGGGATCGGTCTCTAATTTCAGGAGGGAAGAGGCTTGTATATGTCCGGCTTGTTTGATGAACCATTCGTCTTGGGACATGGATATATCCATGCGATCTATCCTTGCTTCGGCATGTGCCGCACCTACCAGCACTTTTACTTTGGCTCCAACTCCCAATTTGTCGTTAATGTCCCGAGCGTGTCCTAATGCGAGTTCCACGTAATTGTCGGTCGAAACCGTGATGTTACTCATGTCGTAACGGGTAATCCCGGTTTCTTTTTGTCCGGTTTTGAGAAATTGGAATATTTCTTTGGGCATATATGCTCCCGAATAACTTTTGAGGGCGAGGTTGAACGTGTTTTGTCCACCCCATGCCCAGAATCCAAAAGAGATGATGTCTAATCCCAAATCGAGTTCGACGGTATTGTTGGGAGTGAGTTTGCCGAGGAAGTCGTCGGCGGGGACACTGGGGTGAAGGAATGTGACCAATTCGTTGCCTCTCGGATAGAGGAATGTCCCGAGTCCTAAATTGGAGTTCACTCCTAAATAGAAATTGCCGAGTGCAGGAAAACTGACATATCCGTTGGGTGTTTTCAGGGCCGGATTAAGCTGGTTGCGTTTTGTCATCTTCTCCATGAAGTAGGAAGAGTTGAGCGTTTGAGCCGACAATCCCATTGTCAAAGCGATGCCTATGCATACGCTCAGTATGTGTTTTATATTGTGTTTCATTGCTTTCTGGTTTTAATCTATTACAAATCGTCCAAATCCATTTGTACTCCATCGGGGAGTTTCGCCGACATGTGCACAACGATGAATTGGTCGGGGCGGAGGGTGACATCGTTGTTGCCGTCACTGTTGACTCCTTCGATTTTTATCGATAGTTTGTCGAGTTCTTGGAGGGCTTTGTCACGCTCTTCTTTGATGGTGATTTTTACGGCTGTGGATTGTATCGTGCCGTTTCCATTCGGAGCCGCTTCGATTTTTACGGATTCGGGTAACGTAATGCCTGATATAATTTCCCCGGCTTCGTTGCGAGGTTCGACAGAAAGCGTGAGATCCACGGGAATGGCGTTGTCGACAACGGCAGAGATTTCGAGGTGTTTGACTTTATCGGTGATATCGGCCAAGTCGTTGCTGAGGTTTTCTATCGTGTCGTTGTAGAAAATTCGAAGGTTTTCAAATTCTAACGGAACGTTTATGTCATAATTTATGTTTATGTTGTAATCGTTTTTCCCTAATGAGATGGCTTGGTCGTCGTTTTCACTTTCCACTTCTACTTCGGTTACTTCTATGTCGATCTTGTCGGGAATCGTGTGGAGCAGGGCCGTGAGGGAGCCCGATGTAATTTCGGGAGAGTTCTTGGTGATCGTGAAGTCGCTTTTTTGTCCTCCGGCTATTTTTAATGCCAGACTCACCACGTTGTCATTTACCACGTCTCCGTTTTCGTTCAATGGTGAAATTCGGAATTTCGTGGATATAGGCGCTTCGATGGGGTTCTGTACAGAGAGGCCGAGAGAAAGATCTTTTACTTCCAATGCTGTTCCTTCTTCTTTGAGGAAATCGGGCAGGTCGGACAGGGATACCGATGTATTTATGTTTACATTGGGCACTATGGTTCCAGCGACTTTATCCACTCGTATTTGCGGAGTCGGCAAAGTGAGGTCGGGTTGGATATTGATAGTCGTGTTTTCGAGATCGTTGGCTCCTACGGTTTGTTTGTCGGCATAAATTTTTCCGTTGATTGCAATTTCGTCGGTCAGAATCAAAGTTCCGTTTTCTACTATGGGATTTGAGAATCCATAGACGGTAACGGGAATGGATATTTTACCGCTACCTTGATTTAGTTCGACTGTCTTGGAGATGAAAATGGAAGCGCCGTCTCGAACGATTTCGTTACTGGCTTCTATGTCGAAATCGAGTACCTGAGGAAATTTCAATTCGACACCCACCAAGTAAAGCCGGGGTATGAAAGCGGGCATTCCCGATATTGCAATGTCGAGTGTCGTGAGAAGTGTTTGCCCGTTATTATCGGTGACTTTTATGCTTTTTACCGCTTTTACCTCTGTCGGTATTTCGGTGCTGATGTTGAAGTGCTCTGTCGTGTGGATATCAGCTTCGAATTCCACTTCTATATCAGGGACTTCCAATCCGGGTATATCGGGTATTTCGCCGGTCTGGGCTTCAAAACGTCTTGTATAAGGCGTAAAGTCGGGCGCAAAGTTGTCTATCACGACGGGATCGATAGCGTCGATATTTTCGGAAATATTATCCGCTTTGTTGATTACGTATTTCCCGTCGATGACATGGAGAACGTCTCCTTCTTCAATCATACGGCTGAGCCGTATCGTGTCGGTTTTGCCGATGGGCAAACTCAGATTGCCTCCTACGCTGATTTCCAAATTGATGTCTTTGTTTAAGTCATAGTCGTTATCGATACACGAGAAAAGACCTAATAGTAACCCGGAAATCAAGCTACTTGTAGTAAATTTTGTAAATTTCATAAAGTGTGTTAAATCGATAGTTTATTATATTTTAATATATTACCCCTTTCTTCCCGCTGCAAAAGTATTGCTTTTTTTTAATATTCTATATTTTTTTACAGAAAAATAGTTGTTATATTCTATTTAATAGAATATTTGTAAATTTTTGAGAGCCCTTTTATTGTCCGGTTTTTACTCTTTTCTCCTGTGCTGCGTTAGCGGTATAGGGGAGGGGGTGAAAGGGGGCATAAGATTTTTGACTTGTAAGGTTTAATTCTGTCACTACCGTTGCCGGTACTTTTTTAACCCCTCCGTTGCTTCAACCCCCTCGCCCTGCGGGCACTCCCCCTATATTCCCTAACGGAAACACCCCGTAATGCCACGGGACACGGCAGGGGGAGAGGATTGGAAGTGGTG
>QRFC01002365.1_pt1 | contig 13859 bp, 9 predicted proteins | sample 1861061 | NCBI WGS metagenome assembly QRFC01 (sample SAMN09711282, study PRJNA482702) | Human gut metagenome, whole genome shotgun sequencing project.
GTATAAGGAAAGTTACAGCTTCGGGAAGCGAAAAATGCTGGATTTTAAAGAGAGGTCATATTTTATTTATTTTCTCGCGAAGTTTACAATGAGGGGGTAAAATACTTCACATCCGTCACATCCATATCCGTTTTGTAAAGAAAAAACAGTAACGACTTCTCCAATTGGTTTTAAGGGTGGGATTCTTTTGTCTCCTCTTTGATAGTAATGTTACTGGAGATATTTCATACGGGTAGGCACATTCGTTTTCATTTTTTTTTACTGGTTGTATTATTCTATAATACAGTGGATTGTAGCAAAGAAAGAGTGAGGGGTGATAAAATTGCTTTATGTCGGTAGAAACGGCACTTGGTCGAAAAAGAATAGTTCTTGACCCGTTTTCTTTCGGTCGAGAGCGTTTTTGGGTGCGGTTGCCTTTGTTTTGTGATTTTTTTTGTTTTATATTTAAGGCGATTTTAAACAGGAGCTAAATTATGATAACATCCATCCCGTATCAAACTCAAAGAAAGTTCCTTTTACCTGGCTGCATCAGTGGCAGATAAGTGGAGTGATGCAGCTTGTGGACCACGTATTGTTTAATCGTTAATACATTATTATTATGAAGGCAAGATTTTTAAGTTTGGTATTATTAGCCGTATCGATGTAGGTATCTTAGGATATTTTTCTTTAGGGTACATAAGATTAATGTAAAGCATCCAGGCAATGAGTAAATGTATCTATTTTATTTTGTTAGCAGTTATAATACCTGCCTTTGCACAAGCACAACTATCCCCCGATTCGGTGGCGACGCGGTTGTGGCAACAAACTTGTCTGTTCCCGAATGAGAAGATATATCTGCATACCGACCGGTCATTATATATGGGAGGCGATACGCTGTGGTTTCGTGCTTATTTGGTGAATGCGATTAATAACCAACCGGAGAAAACAAGCCGTTATATCTATACGGAGTTGGTAAATCTGTTCAGTAAGGTGGTGAAGCGTGTGAAGATCAAGCAGGATGTGGAGGGCTTGTTTTATGGGTATTTACCATTGGATATGGATTTGCCGGGAGGTGAATATACGGTTCGTGCATATACCCGTTATATGGAGAATAGCGGCGAATCGTTCTTTTTCCGTAAACCGGTACGGGTAGTTACACCTTTTGAAAAAGCATTGAAAACAGATTTGTCGTGGGAGGGAGAAGCTACTTCTAAACAGGTGAAAGGGGTTTGGGAAATGAAGAACCTGGCAACGGGTATGGGTATACCATTAGAGAATGTAACAGTCTCGGACGAGAATGGCACGTTGGAATATTGGACGAAAGACAAACAGTGTAATTTTAAAGTGACGCCGGGTAAGTATAAACGCAATGTAATCTTGTTGGAGGCTTCCAATTACCAGCAATATTTCCCATTGTCTCTTCCGCGGAATGATTATGAGGTTGATTTTTTACCGGAAGGAGGTAATCTGCCGGCTGGAGTTTTGTCACGTATGGCGTTTAAGGCACTGAATACATTTGGACTTTCGGAAGATATATCCGGTGTGGTGAAAGATGATGCAGGTAATGAGGTCTGCCGGTTTCAGACGGAACATGCCGGAATGGGTAGTTTCAACTGGATACCGGAGGCCGGGAAAAAGTATCATGCCGAGTGTATATCCCGATCGGGTGTGGCTCGTAGTTTTGATTTACCGGTGGCACAATCGGATGCTTATTCGTTGAATGTGATTGAAAACCGTGGAAAGTATTTGGTAAGTATCCGATGCGGGCAGGGACAGACAGATACGAAACGGTTGTTTACGCTTTTGGTTCATGAACGGGGAGTTCCTTTGTTAGTTCGGGAGATACGCCCTTCCTTTTCGATACGAGTTGATCGGGAGGCTTTTCCTTCCGGAGTTTTACATTTCACATTAATAGCGTCTGACGGAAATGTAGTGAGTGAACGATTGGCATTTGTATGCAATAACGATCAGGTTTTGGCAGATATTCATACAGGACAAGAGGTGTACGGTCGTCGGGAGAAAGTCCGGTTGTCTGTAATCCTTCGTGATGCCACCGGAAATCCAGTGAAAGGAAATATTTCTTTGGCAGTGACAGATAATGGCGATTTGTCTCCGGATAGCGATTATACCATTTATACATCTCTGCTGCTCATATCAGATCTTCGCGGTCATATAGAGAATCCAGGGTGGTATTTCCAATCGGAAGAACCGAATCGTCAAAAAGGCCTAGATCTTTTAATGTTGACGCAGGGATGGAGACAGTATCATTTGGAGCAGGCATTGGCAGGAGATTATCAATCACCGGAGATAGTTCCGGAATTGTATCAACGGCTTACCGGTGAGGTAAAACGGTTGGTTGGTAAGAAGGGAATCAGTGAAGCACAAGTGTTGATGCATGTCCCCATGGAAAAGGTATTGGAAAAGACGGTGACAGACCAACAAGGGCAATTTGAGTTCGGGCATTTCGAGTTTCCGGACAGTACCCAATACAACTTACAGGCTCTTACCGCCAAGAATGTAGACAAGGTGCTACTATCGTTGCGTGAAGAGACTTTCCCTGCAGTTAATGAGGTTTGGCCTTTGAGTTTGAAAAGCAAAAGTCATGATCCACAGATAAGTGACCAACTGGTCAGTGTGAAATTTATGGATAAGGCCGGTAGAAAGATGGAGTATGTGAATGGTATGCGAAATGTTTTTTTGGAAGAGGTGGTTGTTACTGCAAAAAAGCGGGAAGTCCCCCAAACACCATATGAAGGAATGATTGGAGGTATGACATTGAAACGGAAGGATATAGAAGAGACACCGATGATAGATTTAAGGACTTTTATACGATCTCGGTTTCCTGGTATTTATTTTGAAGGGGGGACACCGTGTTATCGTCAGAAACCTGTACGAATAATTTTAAATGAATTTCCGATTCAGGATTCTGTAATGGAAGGTCGGATGCTGGGAATATTGAATTTGAGAGATATTGAACAGATTGACTTTAATCGGGATCAGGCGGCCGGATTAGCTTGGTTCCCGATGACCGGTGCTTACTTTATAGCGATTACTTTGAGAAAAGATATACCGATCTCAGAAGGTTTACCTAAAAATATTGGTTTTATCAGGTTGTTAGGTTACCAGAAACCGGCAGCTTTCTATTCTCCCAAATATGAGACCATGCAGCAGCAAGAGAATCCGATGCCTGATTTACGGACAACCCTTTATTGGAACCCGAAGGTACAAACCGACGAGCAGGGCAATGCTTCGGTTGAGTTTTATACCGCCGATAGCGAAGCCCCCTTTTCTGTCGTGGTAGAAGGAATCACCGATGATGGACGGTTGATTCGTGGAAAGTGGTAGTTTAAACAGAAGCTCAATATGTTAACATCTATTCCGTTTAAATTCCAAAAAAGATTTTATTGTTGGGCAGCATCAAAGTAAAATACGTGAAGAGATGTAACTGTGTTTACCTTTGCTGCATAATTATTTAATCATTAATACATTTAATACTATGAGAACGAGATTTTTTTATTTAGTGTTGTTTGCTGTATCAACATTGTTAGGTTGTACGAATCTGGATGAACAGACTTTGGAACAGGCGGTTTCCCAAAATGAGAAGAATATAAATCAATTGAAAGAGATTGCAAAAGAGGCGGGATGGGCTGTTTCTCCGAAAGTTATAGAGGGTACAAGAACTACACCTTTGACTGAAGAAGAATTACAAGATCTTCAAGAAGAGTTGAATTTTTATTTACAGATTAAAGAAACACAAGAAAAACGTTTAATAGAAGTGTTCCCTATGAGGAATCGGTATATTTATACCCCTTTATTTATTCCGAAGGCAACAACAAAATCTATTTCTGGTGGATCTGTGTTGGTGTATGCAACTTATGGCTATTGTCCGTTTGGTGTTTGTGATAAAATACCAATAAAAGTGTGTTATGATATAGATTCAAATGGAAATATCGTTTATGCATTTGGAGGGACTGAGCATAGTATTAATGGTGCAGGTCCTGTTTCTTGTTCTGTTTGTCTAGGGGTAACAACTTATTCAAGTATATATTATAAATGTGAATGGGGGGATACTATATATTTGAAATTATGGATAAGTTTTTGTAAAGAATATGGTTGGGGTAGTAGTATCAGGGGATATTTGTATTCGGAAGGTTATGTTAATATAAAAACAGGTAAGTATGATTTTGAAACCCATGAAATTTCGAAAAATGAATTACCTCCGGAAATATTTACTAGATAAGTTGATGGGCTCATCAGATGGAATAGTCATAATATAAAGTAATATGCAATGAAAAGTATCTTGTTGTTTTTATCCATTATAGTTATATCAATATTTTCTTTTGCCGAAAGGTCACTTTCCCCTGATTCTGTTTCAGTACGTTTGTGGCAACAGACCTGTTTGTTTCCGAATGAAAAGATCCATTTACACACCGATCGTTCATTGTATATGGGAGGTGATACGCTTTGGTTTCGTGCTTATTTGGTGAATGCGTTGGATAATAAACCGGAAAAGACGAGCCGGTATGTGTATGCCGAATTGGTCAATCCGTTCGGGAATGTTGTGAATCGTGTGAAAATCAGACAGGATACGGATAGTTTGTATTATGGCTATTTGCCGTTGGATATTGATTTACCAGGTGGTGAATATACGATTCGGGCATATACCCGTTATATGGAGAATAGTGGAGAGTCGTTCTTTTTTCGGAAACCGGTCCGGGTTGTGCAGGCTTTAGGTAAATCTGTTAAAGCCGAAGTGGATTTCAGTGGCAAAGCGGGGCAAAAACAGGTCAAAGGTGTTGTGGGTTTAAAGAATATGGCATCCCGGCAAATGATCAAACTGGAAAATGTCTCGTTCTTTGATGAAAAAGGCAAGATTGACTACTGGACAGAAGATGGGCAATGCCATTTCAAGATCACTCCGGACGACTATAAACAGAAAGTTGTCAAGTTGGAAGCCGCCAACTTTCAGCAGTTTCTGCCTGTGGATCTACCGGAAGCCGATTATCATGTGGCTTTCTTGCCCGAAGGAGGTAATCTGCCTGCCGGTGTTTTGTCGAAGATGGCGTTCAAGGCACTGAATAGTTGGGGGCAGTCGGAAGAGGTGTCCGGTATCGTGAAAGATGAGTCCGGCAACGTAGTCTGTAAATTCCAAACAACCCATGCCGGTATGGGGGCTTTCAATTGGATACCGGAAGCGGGAAAGAAATATTATGCCGAGTGTACTTCGGAAGCCGGTGTCACCCGTCGTTTTGATTTGCCGGTAACCCACCAGGATGTGGTTTCTTTGAATGTGATAGAAAATAGGGGAGCTTATGTTGTTTCCATTCGAGGCGGGCAGTCTTTGAATGAAACCACCCGACCATTTACTCTTTTGGTTCATGAACGGGGGCTTCCTCTTTTGGCGCAGGAAATAGATGTGGAAAAGCCGGTACGCATCAAGCAAGAGGGGATTGCCTCTGGCGTGTTGCATTTTGTCTTGCTTTCTTCGGTCGGGAACATCCTCAGTGAACGGTTGGCGTTTGTAAAGAATGATGACCAGGCTTGCCTTTTGCTTCGTCCGGATAAAGGAACGTACGGCTGGCGGGAAAAGGTAAATCTGTCTGTCGCCTTGCAAGATGTGTCGGGGAATCCGTTAACCGGAAGTTTTTCGGTGTCAGTGACTGATACCAAGGATCTATTGCCGGATTCTACCTATACGATTTATACCTCCTTATTGTTGACTTCTGAGTTGAAAGGGTATATCGAAGAGCCGGGGTGGTATTTCTATTCGGATGAACCTTTCAGGAGGGAGGGTTTGGATTTGCTGATGTTGACGCAAGGCTGGAGGAGTTACCGGTTGGAGCAAGCACTAGTTACCGATTACCAAACACCGGCGATTGCTCCGGAGTTATATCTGCGTCTCACCGGTGATGTGAAACGATTGGTAGGAAATAAGGTCGTGAAAGGGGCGAAAGTGACGGTGAACATACCGGATCAGGGGGTACTGGAAGAGGTGAAGACGGACGAAGAGGGATGTTTTGACTTCAGTCCGTTTGAATTTCCTGATAGTACGCTTTATAGTGTACATGCCGTTTCTCCCAAAGGAAGTTCTAATGTGTTATTGTCTCTTTCTCCGGAAGAATATCCGGCAGTTGAACAAGCATGGCCTTTCATGGAAGAGAGGCACGTTGCTGGTCGGCCATTGGCTGAAAATGTTTCGGTTGATGTCAGTTTCATGGATAAATCCAACCGGCGGGTAAGTTATGAAAACGGCTTGCGTAGTGTGTTTTTGGAAGATGTGGTGGTGACTGCCAAAAAGAGGAAAGCCCCTAAAACCCCTTATGAAACGATACAGGGAAGTATAACTATTCGGCAAGAAGAGATAGAACAGGTGCCGGATATGTCTTTAAAGACTTTTTTGTTGTCAAGGTTTCCAGGATTGTATTTTAAAGAGAATGTAGTGCCTTACTATCGTGGTGATGATCCGGGTAATAGAGTAAGGGTTGTCTTGAATGAATTTCCGGTAAATGACTCTATCATGGAGAATCAGTTGATACAAACGTTGAGCTTGAAAGATATCGAACAGATTGATATCAACCGGGATCGAACAGCAGGATTGGCTTGGTTTCCTATGACTGGCGCTTATTTTATTGCTATCAAAATGAGGCAAGGCATATCTATGGCGAATTATATACCTAAAAACGTTGGGCAAATCCATTTGTTAGGTTATCAGAAACCGGCTGCTTTCTATTCCCCTAAATATGAGACCATGCAACAAAAAGAGAATCCGATGCCTGATTTGCGGACAACTCTTTATTGGAACCCGAAGGTACAAACCGACAAGCAGGGCAACGCTTCGGTTGAATTTTATACCGCTGATAGCGAAGCCCCCTTTTCTGTCGTGATAGAAGGAATCACCGATGATGGGCGGTTGATTCGTGGAAAGTGGTAGTCTTATTTAGATCGGTAATCCGGGTATAATAAATACTTTTTTCGCATTTGTTTATACTTGTCCAGTTCCGGCTGCCAGCTCTCACGTATTTCCTCCTCTGTCAGTCCTCTGACAATCTGGTAACGGAGTTCTTTGGTGCCGGCCAGCAGGTCGAACCATTGCGGACGGGAGAAAAAGAAAGCCTGTTCGTTTCCCGCCTTATTATAGAAGTCCAGGAAAAAGCGCAGGGTCAATCCTCCCTCGAAAGGATATTCCCGGAGGTCGATGCCGTAGCATTCCTTGTCTTTTTGCAAAGGATTCGTATCGAAGCCCGGCAATGAAACAGGAGTGAATGCGAAATCGCCGTATTTCCGGTCCGGGTATCCGATCACCTGGAACGGATAGTAAGTACCGCGTCCGACACTGACGTTGGTTGCCTCGAAGAAGCATAACGACGGATATAGGCGGATCGACTGGTCGTTTGGCAGGTTAGGCGAAGGCTTGACCGGCAACCAGTACGGATCGCCATGTTTCCAGTTTTCCATTTTAACGATATGCAGTTTGCAACTGTCCGGAGAGCTTTTCAACCAGCCTTCACTGTTGATCATCCAGGCCAGTTCGCCGACCGTCAGGCCGTGCAATAGTGGGATCGGATCGACACCGACAAACGATTCAAAACCTTTCTGACGGATCGGGCCGTCTACAAAATCATTAGGGTTCGGACGGTCGAGTACGATAAACTCGACACCGTTTTCCGCACATGCTTCCATGACATAATGCATGGTACTTATATACGTATAGAAACGGGCTCCCACATCCTGGATGTCGAATACGATAACGTCCAGCCCGTTCAACTGTTCGGCTGTCGGTTTTTTGTTTTTGCCGTAAATGGATACGATGGGAATGCCGGTTTTCAGGTCGCGGCTGTCTTTTACTTCTTCTCCGGCATCGGCTGTTCCCCGGAAACCATGTTCGGGTGCAAAAACCTTTTTCACTTGAATGCCTTTTTCAACCAGGGCATCCAGTAAATGTTTCTGTTGTTTTTCCAGAATAGAAGTCTGGTTGATAACCAGTCCCACTTGTTTGTCTTTCAGCAAGCGGGTAATCACATCCATACGCTCGGCACCTAAAACCAAAGACCCCTGAGTTGTTGCGGCTTGTAATCCGGGCATGAGCAATATGCCGATAAACCAAAGTGTAAGCCTGAAAACTGTTTTCATAATCCGTTTCCTACTGTTTATTATCTGCAAAAGTAGCAAATGTTCGTCTCTTTAAAGCAACGAAAGGATTAAATGTGTTTCTATTTAACATGTTTGCCTTGAACCATCATACTTGATTTCGTGCTGATTTAATATAAACAAAAAGAATAATCATATGACAACAAAACTTCCAAAGATCAAAGAAAAAGCGAAAACCGAAGCATTAGTGTTGGATCACAAAGAAGATCGGTATCCGGTACAACAGGTAGCAACAGACGGTGAAGTAACAAAAAAAGAGGTGAAAGACGCCGTCAAGGAAATCAACCCCGACCTGAATAGCCTCGGAAGCAGAGGATAGCATTTTATCAGCCGTATACTGGATAGCCAATATAAAATATCTGTATCTTCGCAACCGGATTAACTTAAAACAAGGTATGGATAAAATGAATCCTATTGATATTATCTCAAAATATTATCCGGCAGAATCGGATGCTTATCATATATTGGTTACCCATAGCCGGAGTGTTGCCGACAAAGCATTGAACCTGGCCCGGATGCATCCGGAAATGAATCTGGACATTCCGTTCATAGAAGAAGCCGCCATGCTGCATGATATAGGCATTTTCCTGTGTAATGCTCCGGAGATCGGCTGTTTTGGGGATGCCGAATACATCTGTCACGGCTATCTGGGAGCTGACCTGATGCGTAAAGAAGGCTTTCCCCGTCACGCATTGGTTTGCGAACGGCATACCGGGACCGGTATAACCCGTGAAATGATAGAGGAGCGGCATCTTCCGCTTCCTTCACGTGTAATGGTGCCGGTTTCGTTGGAAGAACAGCTGATCTGTTTTGCCGATAAGTTTTACAGCAAGACAAAACTGGATAAGGAAAAGTCCGTTGAGAAGGTAAAACAGGGCCTTTCAAAGTACGGAGAAGATACTGTAATACGTTTTGATAACTGGTGTAAACTCTTTTTAGGGGAATAAAAGCTATAGGGCTCATTAATTTATTATACATTTGCACGCTGTAACGATTCAGTTGACAGTTGATAGTTGACAGTTGACAGTTGGCGATTGGCAATTAGGATAATCTTAATTTTCAATTTTCAATTTTCAATCTTTAATTATCAGTTGTCAACTGTCAACTGTCAACTTAATTAATGAGACACAGAGGCTTATTTATCCTTTTATATTTTCTCGCAGGGGCTTTGATGATGTATTCGCAGGAGCTGGTTGCCCCGCGTGATACCGTATTGCCAGTCAATGGGGATACGATAACGCAGGCAGCCACTGATAGTACAGTCCTTGTATCCGACTCTACCAAGAACAATAAGGTCGGTCTCGATGCACCGGTTGTTTACCAGGCGAAAGACTCTATGGTAATGACTGCCGGCAACTGGGCGTATCTCTATGGCGAAAGTGATGTAAAATATCAACAGATCGGATTACAGGCTGAAAATATAGAGATGAGCCTGGATAGCAGCCTGGTGTTTGCCAAGTTCGGTCTCGACTCTATCGGTGAAGAGTTCGGTTACCCGTTGTTTAAGGATGGTGATCAGGAGTACGAATCGAAAACGATGCGGTATAACTTCAATACCAAGAAAGGGTATATTACCGATGTGATCACCCAACAGGGAGAGGGATTCGTAACTGCCGGTCGTACAAAGAAGATGGACGACGATGTCCTGAATATGGTGGGCGGTAAATATACCACCTGCGACGAGCATGATCACCCTCACTTTTATATCCAGATGACCAAGGCGAAGGTCCGTCCTAAAAAGAATATCGTGACCGGTCCGGTCTATATGGTGATCGAGGATGTACCGTTATATCCGATCGGTCTGCCTTTCTGCTTCTTCCCGTTTTCCAGTACTTATTCTTCCGGTGTGATTATGCCGACCTATACCGATGACTCTCAGCGGGGATTTGGTTTGCGCGACGGAGGATATTACTTTGCACTGAGCGATTATATCGATTTGGCGGTGACTGGTGAGATCTATACGAAAGGTTCCTGGGGGCTTCAGGCGCAGTCTTCCTATAAAAAGAGGTATCTTTTTTCGGGTAACTTCAATGCGGCTTACCAGGTGAGCAGGTATGGTGATAAGGGGCTCGACGACTATAGTCTGTCGAAAGACTTCCGGTTGAACTGGACGCACAGCCAGGACCCGAAAGCGAATCCGTACCGGACTTTTTCTGCCAGTGTCAATTTTGCGACTTCCAGTTTCGACCGTAACAGTGCGATGGGTATTTATAACCCGAATACGACAAACAATACAAAAGGTTCCAGTATCAATATCACGCAGCGTTTCCCGAACAATCCGTTGACGCTTTCGGCAACCATGAACGTGAACCAGTCTTCCAAAGACTCCATGATCTCCGTGACATTGCCTGACCTGACTATTACGCTGAGCCGTATATTCCCGTTCAAGCGTAAGAATCCGGTGGGAAAAGAACGGTGGTATGAAAAGATCTCTATGAGTTATTCGGGATATTTCAAGAATAGCATCACAACGAAGGAAAACCAGTTGTTTAAATCGAATATCATAAAGGACTGGAAGAACTCGATGGACCATAGTATTCCGGTCAGTGCGACATTTACCGCATTCAAGTATATCAATATATCTCCGTCTTTCAATTATAAGGAAAGCTGGTATACCAGTAAGATCACCAAGCAGTTCGATCCGCACCTGAATACTTTGGTAAACCGTGATACTACTTACGGATTCTATCGTATTTACAACTACAGTGCGTCGTTATCAGCTTCGACTACGTTGTATGGTTTTTACAAGCCGCTTCCTTTCCTGGGAGATAAAGTGGAGATGATCCGCCATCGTTTCGAACCTTCTGTCAGCATTAGTGCCGCTCCTGACTTTGGCGGTAGTATCTTTGGTTTTTATGATCATTATCAGTACATAGATGCAAATGGCGATCCTATCGATTATGTTTATTCTCCTTTCGCCCACAACGGGTCTATCCCGAGTGGAAAGCAGGGTAGTTTGAACTTTTCGCTGGATAATAACGTAGAAATGAAAATTAAGTCGGATAAAGATACTACCGGCTTTAAAAAGATCAGCCTGATCGATAAGTTATCCTTGGGGATGAGTTATAATATGGCGGCGGACTCTTTCAAGTGGAGTGACCTCTCTGTCGGATTGCGTCTGAAGTTCTCAAAGAGTTATACGTTGAATCTGAACGGACAATTCGATACTTATACCTATGGTGCGGATAAAAACGGAAAGCCGATAAGACTGGATATCCCCCGTTGGAAAGCCGGCAAAGGTATCGGACGTCTGCGTTCAACAGGAACCAGCTTCTCCTATACTTTCAACAACGATACGTTCAAGAAGTGGTTCGGAGGTAAAACGGATAGTAATATCCCGGAAGAGAATGCAGGAGACGGCGAATTGGAAAATCTGACAGCCGAGAATGCGGATGGTGAGAATGCGGATGCGGAAGGAACTCAGGAAGGTGGCCGTTTGCGTGGCAAGAAGAAAGATACCGGAGAGTATGATTCGGATGGTTATCTGGTTTCGAAAATCCCCTGGAGCCTTTCTTTCAATTACAGTATGCAGTTACGCTATGGCGATTTCGATCCGAACCGCTTGGAGTATAAGTATAAGCTGACCCATGCATTGAGCTTTAACGGAAATATCCAGCCGACAAAGAACTGGAGCTTTAACTTCAATGCCACTTACGACGTCGAGAACAAAAAGATTTCGTTTATGACCTGTAATATAACCCGTAACCTGCACTGTTTCCAGATGTCGGCAAGTATCGTTCCGGTGGGAGCGTATAAGTCGTACACATTCTCTGTAGCAGTAAGTTCTTCCCTGTTGAAAGACTTGAAGTATAACCAGAGCAGCAGCGTTCGTTCCGGTCAGGACTGGTATTGATCTCATAGAAAAGACATAAAGAAAGGGCGATGAATTTATTTTCACCGCCTTTTCTTTATCTTGGTATTTACCATTCTATAGGAGTCTGTCCTGTGGCTATCAGATAATCGTTTGTCTTACTGAAATGCTTGTTCCCGAAGAATCCGCGGTAGGCGGAGAGGGGGGAAGGATGCGCTGATTTGAGTATCATATTGCGCGAAGCATCGATAAAAGCACCTTTGCGCTGTGCATATGAACCCCACAGGATATAAACAATGTGGCTGCGCTCTTCTGTCAGTTTGTGGATTACCGCATCCGTAAAAGCTTCCCATCCTCGGTTCTGGTGCGAACCGGCCTGATGTGCACGGACCGTCAGTGTCGCATTCAACAATAAAACACCCTGGTCTGCCCAACGCAGCAGATTCCCGCTTTTAGGCATAGGCGTACCCAGGTCGCTTTCTATCTCTTTAAAGATGTTGATCAGGGATGGAGGATAAGGAGTCCCGTCCTGAACAGAGAAACAAAGCCCGTGAGCCTGTCCCGGTTCGTGGTAAGGATCTTGTCCCAGTATGACTACTTTTACTTTATCAAAAGGACAATGCTCGAAAGCATTAAAGATGTATGGTCCCGGAGGATAGACTGTTCCGTGACTGTATTCCTGTTTTACGAAGTTGATTAACTCTTTGAAATAATCTTTTTCAAATTCGGGGGCTAACCGTTCTTTCCAGCTTTGTTCGATCTTTACGTCCATAATTGAAAGTTAAATTAATAGCATTCCGGCAGCACGGGCTTCCTGACGCATTTCTTCCGGCCAGATGCTTGCCTGGATTTCTCCGATATGAGCTTTGCGCAGATAAAACATACACAAACGGCTTTGTCCGATACCGCCGCCGATGCTTTGGGGCAGTTCGCCGCTCAAGAGACGTTTGTGGAAGTATAGTTCTTTCTTTTCTTCCGCATTACAAGTCTTTAGCTGGCGTAGCAGTGCTTCTTTATCCACACGGATACCCATAGAGGATAATTCCAGCGAGCGGTTCAGTACGTCGTCCCAGACAAGCAGGTCGCCGTTTAGTCCGACCTGTCCGTTTTCAGCGACAGTCGACCAGTCGTCGTAGTCCGGAGCACGTCCGTCATGTTTCTGTCCATTGCTCAGTTGGCATCCGATGCCGATGATGAATACGGCTCCGTATTCCTTGGCAATAGCGTCTTCCCGTTCTTTCGGTGTAAAGGTAGGATATTTTTGTAATAAATCCTCGGAATGTATGAAATGAATCTGCTGGGGGAGAGACGGCCTTATCTGCGGGAACATTTCGTAGACCAGATATTCCGTACGTACCATAGCGGCGTAGATACGGCGCACAATCTCTTTCAGAAATTCAACATTGCGTTCTTTAGGGCTCATAACACGTTCCCAGTCCCACTGGTCAACGTATAAGGAATGCAGGTTCCCCAGTTCTTCATCCGAACGGATAGCATTCATATCGGTATAAATACCATAACCCTCTTCTATATTATAGTCTGCTAAAGTGAGGCGTTTCCACTTAGCCAGCGAGTGGACGATCTCTGCTTTTGAATCGTCCAGGTCCTTGATAGGAAAAGTGACAGCCCGTTCGGTTCCGTTCAGGTCATCGTTGATTCCCATACCTTTCAGAACGAACAAAGGAGCCGTGACACGACGCAGGCGTAATTCGGAAGATAAGTTTTGCTGGAAAAAGTCTTTGATTTTCTTGATACCCATTTCTGTTTGAGACAGGTTAAGCAAAGCCTTATATCCCGCAGGTTTAATTAGATAGCTCATATACTTGTTGTGCTTTGTGTTTGTTAAATATGCGTGGCAAAGATAATGATTAATGGCAAAATAGCAATATAGCAGCCCTTTTTATTTGCAAAATGGCAGTAT
>QRFC01002367.1_pt1 | contig 13847 bp, 7 predicted proteins | sample 1861061 | NCBI WGS metagenome assembly QRFC01 (sample SAMN09711282, study PRJNA482702) | Human gut metagenome, whole genome shotgun sequencing project.
GTAATGCACAAATATGGCAGGCATAAATTGGGCATTTCTGATAATGTGAAAATCATATTACTTCATACATAGCTTCGCTGCTTGCCGCTCTGCAGCAGCTCCTCCAGTCTACCGCAGCGCCGGAGCACATCCAAATAGGCTTTCAGAGCATCGTAGGAATCCACCCCCAGCTTGCTGTATATATGGCTGTTGTGACCCTTCACAGTGCCCATGCTGATAAACAGCAGTCCGGGAATGTCCTTAACGGTATAGCCCTCGGCATAGTAGCGCAGAATAATGCGCTCCGAGGAGGTAAGTCCCTTTGACCGGTCGATGAGCTCGGATACAAGGCTTTCCACCTGCCGGGGCAGGGCATCCTCGGGCCGGCTCTCACGCAGGCGGCTATGGAAATAGACCGTCAGCTCGTCAATCTCCCGAATGCCCGTAGGCTGCCAGTCATGTTCACAGCTTTTGGCTGCCTCGAGGCCTTGGGCGATAGGCATGGCAAAGCGGCGGGAAAGTGCAGCGGCCAGCACCAGCATCCCTATAAGGAATCCGAGGGAGCCCAGCGTCCAGCCGAGGCGGGCGGTCTGAACCTGATGGCGGTAGACGCTTTCCGGCACCAGCGTCACCGCCGCCAGCGGATGACCGTCCGCCAAACGGCCCGGGACGATCTGGTACTTGCCGAGATAGGTCGTGTCGTTCCATGTAAAAGTATCGTAGTCCCGGCCGCTTTGTATCCTCATCTCGCCGGAGGCGGACAGATCCGTCCCCTCCGTGCTGCCCAGCATGGCCTTATCGAGAAGGAGAGTATCTCCGTTCATGGGAGCCAGCAGCATTATGAAGCTGCCGTAGGAGCCAGAGACTGTACTGTGGGACAGACTGAAATACAGGTCGCTCAGCTCCATACCGCAGACGCCCCTGACATTACCCGCTCCATCACGCACAGGTACGCACAGAAGCGTCACGCTCTCCCAGGTATCCAGCAGCGGTATCCGTTCTGTCCAGAGGCAGCCGCCGGAGAGTCTGTCTCCGTCCCACGCCATGACCTGCCGGTAGCCGGGGATCAGGGAAGTATTCAGCTCCGGGTTCCAGCGATTGTGAAGCTGCAAGCCGTTTCTTCTGGCGGCATCCACCGTTCCCCGAAAACAGGTGACGGTACCGCTGGGGTGGGCGGATCGAAGACCGGAATATCGGAGATACACTCCCGCACGGGAGGTTTCGGATGTTGACAGCGATGTGTTTGCGGTAGCATCAAGGCAGAAATACGCACCGCTGCAGGTGCTGCCCTCCATTGCGCTCTTCAAAGCAGGGATCAGCATATCTTCCAGCTCCGCGATGAGCTCCGGATTATCATTCAGCGCATCGAATGACAGGCCGCGGCCGGCAAGAAAGCTCTCGACCTCTCCGCTGACAGTGTTGGAAAGCTCAATGCCCTGCGCGGTGAGCACGTCCATCTGGGCGGTGAAAATGGCAGCGGTGTTTTTCTGCTGCAGGGCCGCCGTTTCTCCGAACTGACTCGCCGTGTGGGAGAGAACGCCCGTCGCGCTCAGCAGAAGCAGCGCGGCAGACAGCACCGCCAGCACCATGCATAGCCAGCAAAGCGCCAGACGGCTGCCGATGCTGTGGTCTCTTGCCGCTGCGTCGATTTTGCCCCACCGCCTGTTAAGGTACAGAAGCACGCAGCTCCCTCCTCTCTTTTCAGTGTTAATTGCCATAGCTTCTTTTGAACTCGTCCAGCGTTGTATGCAGCAGCTCGTCCGTTACGTCCGCGCCCTGCTCGGAATATTGCACCCGTCCCGCCGTAAGACGCAGGCGCGCCGTTTTTTCAAAGCGTGTCTCCAGCGACAGATAGTCCTCCCGCTGGGGCGGCACATAGAAGGTGTAGTCCTGCCGCGTCCTCAAAAAGGCCTCGTAGAGCGAAGCATACATGGGATCTGTCAGCGTTTCTATGGCGGCAGGCAGATAGTCAAAGCCCTCCTTAGTCACCGGCATATAACCGAGAGACGTGACGAAATCCACATTTCTCTCAGGCTCTGTCAGCCATTTGAGGAAGATCGTACAGGCTTTTTCCCGCTCCGGCGTGGACTTCACGGTACAGGCCCCCACGCCCCGCTGCATGACAAGCCTTTCCCCTCCCTCAAATATGGGGCATGGCAGCGAGATGATCTCTACCTTCTCGCTGCTGTTGTCCTTATAGGTCACCACGTCGGAATAGTACAGCACACTGGCGGACGAGGCGACGGATGCTATCACATCACCGGTGCGCAGCGGCTCGGTTGCGTAGCCGCTGCCAAGCCACAGTCCGCCGGTCAGTGCAGCTTCGGCATAAGGCTTCCATGCATAGGTAAACCCCGGGCCGAAGGCGAGACCGTCCTCGTCGAAAAAGCTCTCGCCCAGCGACTCAACACCCACCTGGAAATAGTTAAAGTGATAATCATGCGCAAAGAAGCTCTTACCGCCAGACCATTCGGCATATCGCTCCGCCACGGCATAAAGCCCCTCCCAGGTGGCCAGCTCATCCAGGCTTGCACCTGTATCGGCGGCAAAGCGGTCAAAGGCCGTCTTGTTTACAAATAAGATCTCCGTAGATTTTGCCAGCGGCAGAATGACCGGCCGGCCATCCACCGTCCCCTCCTCAACAAACTCCGGAATGTAGGCATTCAGCTCCCCGGCGGTGAAATAGTCACGGTAGTCCACCAGAATATCATCATCCGGCAGCGCCAGCACGGTTTTGGGGTAGGACACGAAGATATCCGGCAGCTCGGGCGCGCCGGGCTCCTTATAGGCGGCGGCCAGCACGCTTTCATGGATGACGCCGCTGTTGCTGACGCTGTCCACCCTAACGCGAACGCCCTGCTCACGCCCGACGGTATTGTTAAACTCGTCCACCAGAGCATTCATGGTCGAATTCACCTCGCCGCCGTAAACATGCCAGAGCGTAACGGTGACAGTATCATCCTTTGTCTCCCCGCAAGCGGCGAGGCACAGCGCAAAGCCGACGGCCAGTACCACAGCCGCCAGCACAGAGATTCTTTTTTTCATGTATATGCCTCCTCGCTCATGGGGTGAGAGGGCGCGGCGGCTATGCCGCCGCGCCTCATTCTGCTGATAAACTGCTGCGCTCGTGTTTACTTCATCGCGCGATAGAGGAATGTCACGATCTGCGCTCTCGTGCAGTTGTCGTTGGGGCTGAACGTGGTGACGGTGGTGCCCTTGGTGACGTCCTCCTTGACGGCCCACAGCACCGCATCAGCATAGTAGGTGCCAGGCTTCACGTCGGTAAAGGGATTGACCGTGCCGGCTGCCGGGGATTTCTCGGAGCGCCACAGGAAAGTGACGATCTGAGCGCGGCTGCAGTTCTGCTCCGGGCTGAATGTGGTGGCGGTGGTACCCTTGGTGATGCCGTTCTCCACGGCCCACAGTACTGCCGTCTCGTAGTAGCTGCCGGCCTTCACATCGGTAAAGGGCATGGCGCCGGACTTGGCTGCGGGGCTGCCGGCGGCGCGCCACAGGAAGGTCACAGCCTGCGCTCTGGTGCAGATGCCGTTGGGAGAGAAGTGGGTCGCATCGGTGCCCTTGGTGATGCCCTTGTCAACCGCCCACAGCACGGCCTCCTCATAGTAAACGCCGGAGGGCACATCGACGAAGGGGTTAACGGCCGGTGCCGGAGGCGGCGTTGCGTTCTTCTCGAAGATTGCTTTAATCTCGACGTTTCCGACAGGCATGGTGAACTTGTTGTCCTTGATCGTCACGCCGCCCGTGATGACCTGCCACTGCTTGAAGTGATAGCCTGCGTCGGCCTTTGCCGTCAGGGTTATCTCCGTTCCGGCGGCTGCCGTCGTGAGAGAGGCGGAGGCCGTACCGTTGCCGTCGGTGGTCACGGTGACGCTGTACTCTGTCGGTGCCGGAGGCGGCGTTGCGTCCTTTTCGAATATCGCCTTGACCTCGACGTTTCCGGCAGGCATGGTGAACTTATTGTCATTAATCGTCACGCCGCCAGTGATGACCTGCCACTGCTTGAAGTGATAGCCGCTCTTGGGAGTCGCGCTCAGGGTGACCACTGTTCCGGCCGCGGCAGAGGTCTTGTCTGCCATGGCCGTACCGTTGCCGTCGGTGCTGACCTTGACACTGTACTCTGTCGGTGCCGGAGGCGGCGTTGCGTTCTTTTCGAATATCGCCTTGACCTCGACGTTTCCGGCAGGCATGGTGAACTTGTTGTCCTTGATGGTCACACCGCCACTGATGACCTGCCACTCCTTGAAGTGGTAACCGGTTTTGGGTGTGGTGGTCAGGGTGATTGTCGTTCCGGCCGCAGCGGTGGAAGGAGTTGCTTCACCGGTGCCGTTTCCGTCATTGCTGACCGTGACAGTATACCCGGTCGCAGCGGGGTTCTTTACGAATTTCGTCTCGTCGCAGCCGACGCGCCGGCAGGTGTAGAGAATTCCTTCGCTCTTGCCCTGCGTTGCGGGTTTGCCGTCGTCCCAGTTATGGCCGAGCTTATCGATGACATGGCCGTAGCGGAAAATCTGTCCGCAGCCGGCTGTGCACTGGTAGTCGCCGCTGTAGCCAACGGCGGTGCAGGTAGGCTTCACCGCATTGATCACCTTGGAGTTACCGTCAATTTCGTGGAGGGACTTGGTAGACGTGCCCTTCTGCGCGATCCTGTCACACGCTGTGCAATACTGATTGCCTGAATAGCCCTTCTCGGTACAGGTCGCCGTTCTTACATCCCGCAGCTCAAAGGGGCCGCTATGCCTGAAGTCGCCGGTCTCGCCCTTTACGGTGCCGCCGCAGGCCGTGCAGCGGTAGTCGCCCTCATAGGCGCGGTGTTTGCAGTCGCCCGATCTGGCGTTATAGCGTTTGCCGCCATGGCTCGCGTCTGTGGTGGCCGAGCGGTTCGTGCCGTAGTAGTACAGCGGCTGCAGCGTGCCGGTATGGCCGGCGTTTGCGGGCGGGTAGATATCCGAACCGGCACTGATGACATGGCCGCAGTCTGCGCAGGCGGTGTCGCCGGTGTAGCCCTTGCGGTCGCAGACCTGTGCCTTCGCATTGAGCACCGTGGTGCCGTTGTTGTGGGAGCAGGCAGCGTAGACAGGCTCGAAGAAGAATCGGCCGCCGCCGGGAGCGCCCATGGCACTGAACGCCGGGATCGTGCAGCCCCACTCGAGTGCGGAGCCGTTATTGACGAGCTTAAACAGGCTCGCGACCTCGGTGCTGCTCCAGTTTTTCTTAACAGAAGGTCCGTCATTGTATTCGCGGAGATACTCCACCTTCCAGCCGATGGCTTTCTGACCGTTTCTCTCCTCGGGATAAAGCTTGATCTTGTCACCGGGCTCGACGATCATACGGGTTGCCCGGCCGTTTTTTACCGTCACGAGGGCGGTGTCCTTTGTCCAATCGCCGTCAATTTTTTTCGTCTCTTTGTATTCGCAGATGCTGCATTCAGCCTCCATGCCGCCTTCGCCGCCCTCGGTGTCAGGGCACAAAACCACATTCCAGTAGCCCCAGCTATGGGGAACCATGATGAACTCCTCGCATCCGGGAACCTTGCACTTTTCGGGGTGGGCATAGCCGGACTCAAGGATGAGCTGCTCCACCGTCTTGGTCGAGCCGCCGATGTTGAAGGTATACTCATAGATGCTGCCGAAGCCGGTGCAGTCCCAGTTCCAGCCGTAATCATGGACATGGCTCTTCACATAAAGGGGATAGTCGCAGGCGGTGCAGTAGAGCACATCGACCTTGCCGCCGCCCACTGCGTCATAGCTTCTGTCATACGCAAATTTATGCGGGATGATGCGCTCCTTGGAGCCGGTGGTCATATAATGCGTTTCGTAATAGCCTGCTTCGAACAGGCACGCGAGCTTGTGGCCCTCGCTTTTGCGAACGCCGCCCACGGCACCGTTATGGGTATTCCCATGCTTATCGACCCAAGTTACCTTGTATGTCGGCGTTTTTTCACCGTCGTCCGTGTAAACGATCTCGCCTCCCTGATTATAGCTGAAGGCATGGGAGGCAGTCAGCTTTGCCTCCGCCGTTTTCATGGTGTCCGAAGCGTCGCCCTTTCTGCCGATGACGCAGAAGTAGGAGTAGTCATCCATGCAGGACTCGGCGGAAACCGACAGCTTCAGCGTGGGGGTTTTCACGCCCACATAATAATACACATCATCCGGCAGCTTGTAGGGCGCCCTCGTGGGATTCGCATTATCCTTCTGATACCACTGATAGGTCAGCCCGTCGCCCTTCAGGCTCTTTGCCGAGACAGAGAAGGTGACCCAGTTATGTTCGCTGAACAGCAGGCCGTTTTCCGGCTCTTCCTTATAATCGCCGCTGCCGTAGATAGAGGTCTTGCACTTGACGCCCTTGGGCTGGCGGGTGATGACGATGGAGCTGCCGCTGATATAGCCGCAGACCTTGCACACGCCCTTGGAGTCAAACTCATGGCCGGCAGGATTCATCTTTTCGTCGCAATAGCGGCAGGGATTCCAGTGCTGCGTTCCGTCGGCTGACCAGGACGAGGAAGCGATGTGCGTATGCCCGACGCCGCTGTGCTCTGCTTTCAGATGATCCTCAAAATCAGAGTCACTGAAGCACCAGTCGTCATGATCGCAGCCCATCGCTCTCACGGCATCGAGGCAGCAGTCCTTGCAGCGCTGATCGCAGCCGTCCTCGCAGGGGTCGCTGTCGTGGAAGCACAGGCCGCAGTCCTCGCAGAAGTGATCCGCGTAGTCCGTATCCATTGCGCACATCCCCTCGGAGCAGTCGGAGTTGCCCTCGCAGCACTCCTTGCACAGCTCGCAGGTTTGGCAGAACTCGTCCTCGTCCTCCTTATCCGTGACCCAGCCGTCGCAGCCCGGGCAGATGTGATCGTCCCACTCGGCACTTTCCACGCAGGTCTCGCCGTCCGGGCAGCCGCCGGCATCGGAGTTATCTCTGCAGCACTCCAGGCACAGGCCGCAGTCCTCGCAGACCTCCTTGGCCAGCAGACATTCCTCGCACTGCTCGCAGGATGTGTGGCAATCGATGCAGTGGATGACGCCGGTATCATCGTCGTCCACGCACTCGTCCACCGAACCGAAGCAGGCGTTGCACAGCGAGCAGTGCATCGGGTCGCTGTCATCGTTTGCGCAGTCGTCGCAGAAGCCGCAGGAGTCGCAGATGGTGATGGAGCAGCAGGGGCCCTTATGGCATTCGCCGCACAGCTGGTCATCCTCGCCGATGTAGCACTTGGCGCAGGTGGAGCAGTGCGTGTCCTCCATGCAGTCGGCGCACTTGAAGCACTCCTCGCACCAATAGGGCGTGTCGCCCAGGCACAGACCGCAGTCGTTGCAATGGGTCTCAACCCAGCAATCGTAGTTGCAGTCAATGGTGCAGAACTGGCAGTCGCAGCAATTCTCACCCCAGTGGTAGTGGTCGCAGTTGGGGCAATCTCCGCCGGTGTCGTAGTCATCCCAAAAGGCGTGGACGGGAACCGCAGCGCCCGGCACGAGGGAGAACAGCATGACGAGGCAGAGCAGGATGCTCATAAGTCTTTTTCTCATGTTTTTTCTTCCTCCTTCATCGAAAGAATTTGTTGTGTGCCGCGTTTTTGTTCCCGGCTCGCGGCCACCGGTCGGAAGGTGTCATGCAGTCCGGCCCCGCTGCCGCCGGAATCCGTAATGACGCGGTAGACGGCCGTTTTCCTCGCCTGCGTCATCCGCATCCACCCCTTCCCTTTCGTTTTTATGCCTTGTAAAAGCGCCTCGGTCTATGATATAATAGATAGTATTGCAGAGGCGCCGCTGCCGTATATAGCGGCACTGTATGCTTCCCTTATACCATATATCCGCCGTTCTGTCTGTCCCCTAAACTCTTCATTCAGGGGACAAAACGGGAAAAAATTTTTGAAATTCACGAAAAACCGCCCCCGAATCCACAAACACACGCTCTGTCCCGGAGGTCAAGCCATGAAAAAGCGTATACTGTCCCTGCTGCTGTCGGCAGCCCTTGTTTTCGCCCTGTGCGCCTGCGCAGACACACCCCTGACGGAGGATAAAACGCCCGTGACGATAAATTTCTGGCACGTCTACGGTGAGCAGTCCGGCTCGCCGATGGATCTTCTTGTGCAGGAGTTTAACCGCACCGTCGGTATGGAAAGTGGCGTCCGCGTGCAGGTCACAAACCTCAGCAGCGCGTCGAAGATAGGCGGCTTTCTGAAGGAGGCCCAGAACGGCGGCGACCTGCAGGAGATGCCCGACCTGTTTACCTGCCACATCGGCGACGCATCGGCGCTGGGCGAGGAAAACCTCGTGGACTGGCACGACTGGTTCACGGATGAGGAGCTGTCCGACTTCGTCCCCGGATTTCTGGACGACGGCACCGCGCAGGACGGCAGGCTGCTGCTGTTTCCCATCTCCAAGTCAACGCACCTTATCATGTGCAACGGCAGCGGCTTTGCCCGCTTCGCCGCCGATACGGGCGCGGAATACGGCGACCTCGGCACATGGGAGGGCTTTTACGATACCGCCGAAAAATACTATGACTGGTCGGGCGGCAAGCCCTTCTGCGCGCTGGATTATCCCATCCGCGCCGTGGAGCTTTGCGCCCTCGAGCGCGGCAGCGGCGAGCTGTACACCGAGGACGGCCGGTATAACACCGATAACCCGGTTTTCAAGGAGTGCTGGATGCAGTTTGCCCGCGCCCTTGCAAAGGGACATGTTGTGGTGTCCGACCTGTACTCAAATACACAGGTGATGACCGGCGAGGTGCTGGCCGGTCTGGGCTCCTCGGCGGCGATACTTTATTATAATGACACCGTCACCTATCGGGACGGCACACGCGAGCCGATGAACCTGCATGTTCTGCCAATGCCGATGACCGCCGGGCACGAGGCTATGATGACTCAGGCTGGCGTCGGGCTTTGCGCCTACAGGACCACCGAGCAGAAGGCGAAGGCCGCCGCTGTCTTCGTCCGCTGGCTGACGGAGACCGGGCGCAACCTGGACTTCGTGGCTCAGACCGGATATATGCCGGTGCGCAGCGGCGCATTTGACGATATCGAGGACTATGACAGCTTCCCGGAGCCTGCGGAAAGCTACCGGCAGCTCTACGCCGCGCTGAAAACCATGCGCGACAGCTATACCCCCGTGTCCGAGCCGAGATTCGAGGGCTACTACGGCAGGGTCAACGCCCTGTACGACGCTCTGCGGCAGCTGCAGCAGGAGCTGCCCGCCCGCGCCGCAGCCGGCGAGGATGTCGACGCTCTGGCTGAGGAGACATGGGCGCTGCTGTGCTCGATCTGCAGATGAAAACGTTCCCCGGAGGATATGGGGCATGACGAGATACACACTTTCGGAATTTTATAATATACGGCGCTCCATGAAAAAGCGCCTTACGGTCTATATGATCACGCTGGGCCTTATTCTGGCGGCGGCGCTTATCGCCGGGCTGTTCTTCTTTAATCAGCTCAAAAGCCCGCAGGAGGAGCTGTGCACCTCGCTGAGCTTCCGCATGGAGGCCTTTGAGTCGGACATGAAGTCGATGTGGCGCAATGTCTCCGTCATGGGCGTGCATCTGTCCGAGGACATGAGCGCCATCGTGCAGAGGCAGACCTCGAAACTTTCCGCTCTCGACGGCAGCGCGGACGCAATGGAGCGGCTGGAGGAGGCCATGCTCGAGCCGCTGTGTCAGTACGTCCGGCAGGCGGACTGCTCCGGCGCGTTCGTGGTGCTCAACACCTCCCTCGGCGGCGAGGAGTTCCGCGGCGGCCTGTACGTTCAGCGGAGCAATTCTGCGCGCATTGCCAGCGATCTGCTGCTCTACCGCGGCATGGCGGACGTCGGGCGCAGTCACGGCGTGATGCCGCACCGGAAGTGGGCGCAGGAATTTGAGCTGTCCGAGTTTTCTGAGCTTGCCGGGCATCTGAATACGGCATCGGCGCCCATTGACCGCAGCTGCCGGACGACAAGTCTGCTGACCCTGCCCGGTACCTCGGAGCGTGCGATGCTGCTGACCGTGCCCATGCTGGGAGCCGACGGCACGGTGTACGGGCTGTGCGGCTTTGAGATAAACCAGACCTATTTCTCCGCCCACCACGTCCAGCCCTCCGGCATCGGCAGTCTCGCCTGTCTCCTGTCGGAGAGCACGGAGGGGCCGGATATTCCGAAGGCGCTCGTGACCTATCCCTCCGGCGGCTTTTGCTTCGTGCCGGAGGAGCTGCTGACGGAAACAGGCAGTCGGGACGGTCTTACGTTCTTCTCCGGGACGGAGCTGTCCTTTGTCGGACTTTCAAAGCCGTTCTCGGCGGCCGACGGGGATCCCGAGCAGCACACTCTGAGCGTGCTGCTTCCCAAGGGCGACTATAACCGGATCATGCTCAAGCGCTCGCTGGAGATCGGCGGCCTGCTGACGCTGCTGATATTTTTCGGCGCTGTATGCTGCCTGTACTATACCCGCCGCTACCTGCGTCCCGTCATGCGTGACATTGAGCTGCTCAATAAGGAAAACTGCGACGGCGCGCAGATGACCTTTGACGAGCTGCGCCCTGTCTCCGCGAAGCTGCGCTTCCATGAGCAGACGATCACCGATCTGGAAACTGAGAAGCAGGAGCTCCGGGGGCAGGTCGAGGATATGCAGAGTCAGGTCGAGGATACGCAGGGGCAGCTCGACGATTCTCTTGCACAGGTGCGCCGCCTGGCCTATCTCGGGAAAAAGGATCTTGATCCGAAGGATTATGAGAATTTTCTGATCGGCTATGCCCGGCTCAGCGCCAAGGAGCTTGAGATATGCTGCGCCCTGGCAAGAGGGCTCAGCACCCGTCAGTGCGCAGAGCAGCTCGGCTGCGCGGTCAGCACGATCGATACATACCGGAAACGTATTTACGATAAGACGAAGATACACAAGGTTCGGCAGCTTCAGCTCTGCTACGCGCTCATGCGCATGCAGCAGGCGGAGCAGGAAATATGACAAAATCAATCGGGCAAGCAGGCCCTCCTTCGGATACGCACAGCGTGCTCGGGCGAAGGAGGGCTTTTATAATAACGGATTTGGTTTTGAGGCTGCTCCGTGAGCTCAAAATGGATAAAAACAAAAAAAGAAGCCGTTTTACTAAAAAAACAGCCTCTTTTCAATGGTGCCGGTGGTGGGACTCGAACCCACACGGAGTCGCCCCCGGCGGATTTTGAATCCGCTACGTCTACCATTCCATCACACCGGCGAACAGAAACAGTAGTATTATAACCTATAAAAGCGCATTATTCAAGAGCGGTATTCAGATAATCTGTGTAATTTTTTGTTCTCGGATTACAATTTTTTTGTCTTTGCCACTACCATAATTGAAAATTATATGTTACAATATTTCAATGTAAAATTATAAGAAAGAGGCCAAGCCATGAAAAAGATACTCGTACTTGAGGATGAACCGAATATCCGCAGTTTTGTGGTCATTAACCTCCGCCGCAGCGGATATGAGCCCCTCGAAGCCGAAAACGGCACGACCGCTCTGGCTCTGCTCGAGAAAAATCCTGACGTCTGCCTTGCTCTTCTGGACGTCATGCTTCCCGATATCGACGGCTTTGAAGTCTGCCGCCGCATACGCGCATCCGGCTCGAAGATCGGCATAATCATGCTGACCGCCAAAAGCCAGGAGATCGACAAGGTCACAGGACTTATGACCGGCGCCGACGACTATGTTACAAAGCCCTTCTCTCCTGCTGAGCTTACCGCGCGCGTTGACGCACTCGTGCGCCGCCTCGGCAATGATGCCGGCGATAAGCCCAGCTATGAAATATCAAGCGGTCCGTTCCTGCTCAACACGCGCAACCGCACCCTCGAAAAGGACTGCAAGCGCCTGAAGCTTACGCAGATAGAATATCTGCTGATGAAGCTGTTTATGGAAAACCCCGGCAAGGCAATGTCGCGCGAGGATATACTTAAAGCGGTTTGGGGCGACGATTTCTCCGGCGAGCTTAAGACCGTTGACGTCAATATTCGCCGTCTTCGCCTGAAGATCGAGGCCGATCCCACCGAGCCCGAATTTCTCACGACCGTTTGGGGCTTCGGCTATAAGTGGGGCTACTGATACAGATTATTTCCCGGGAAGTGTCCAATGTTTTTTAAAAATCTTAAATGGCAGCTGCTTGCATCGAGCATTGCGGCGGTCATTCTTATCGCATGCCTGATCGCCTTTGCCGCAAACAAGCTTATTGTTCCGGCGATCATAATCGCAATCATAATCGCGGCTTACATTATTCTCGTCAATATATGGTTCGATCACTACATATCAAAGCCCATTGAGGACCTGAGCGAATCTGCAAGGCACATTGCCGACGGCAGCTACGGCGCGCAGGTCCAGTCGGTCGGAGATAACGAGATCGGCAGGCTCACGGAAGATATAAACATCATGTCCGAAAAAATTGCGCGTTCGGACAAAGCCACGGCCGAATTCATTTCGCAGATATCGCATGAGCTGCGCACGCCGCTGACGGCAATACTCGGCTGGAGCGAGACCTTGCAGTATGATCCGGCAATAAAAGACGAATCTCTGCGCGGTGTGAAGATAATCTCCAAGGAGGCCGAGAGGCTGACCGGCATGGTCGCCGATCTTCTGGAGTTTACGCGCATTCAGGACGGCAGATTTAATCTGCGCATGGAGCTTGTCGATATCGCCGCCGAGCTTGAGGATTCGCTGTTTACCTACGGTAAGCTCATGAGCGAGGCCGGGATCGAGGTCAATTATGAGCCGCCAGAGTATGACATCCCGCTAATATCCGGCGATCCCGAGCGCCTGAAACAGGTGTTTCTCAATCTGTTGGATAACGCCGCAAAGCACGGCGGCGACGGTGGAAAGGTTGACATAACGCTTACGCTTGAAAAGGATCACGTCATCATCCGCATTCGCGACTACGGCAGGGGAATTCCTGCCGGCGAGCTGCCGTATGTCAAGAACAGATTTTACAAAGGCAGCAGCAAAAACCGCGGCAGTGGCATAGGACTTGCGGTGTGCGACGAGATAATCAGCCGCCACGGCGGCAAGCTCGACATCGCAAACGCTGAGGGCGGCGGCTGCATTGCCGAAATAAGTTTACCCTTGTCAGAAAATTGAGGTATATAAATGTCAGATAAAAAAGATTCGTCTTCGGTAAAATTCAAGACCTCCATCGGCGGTCAGGCTCTTATCGAGGGCATTATGATGCTCGGCCCGGAAAAGCGCGCGATCGTGTGCCGCGGCTCGGGCGAAATGGTCGAAAAAGTCGAGAAAGTAACGCCGCTCAAGGCAAAAAGTCCGGTGCTCGGGCTTCCGCTCATCCGCGGAGTTGCCGCGTTTATATCGTCAATGGTCAACGGCGTTAAGGCACTGTCGTTCTCTGCCGATCAGCTTCCCGAGGATATGCAGGAGGAGCCGGATAAGATTGACCTTTGGATAGAAAAGCACTTTTCAAACGAAACCGCGCAGAAACTTATAATAGGCGTTGCCGTTGTTCTCGGCATTGCGCTTTCGCTGTTTCTGTTTTTGTTCCTTCCGACGTTTATTGTCGGCCTGTTCCCGGCCGTTAAAGCCGATTTTTATTGGCGGACTCTGCTTGAAGGCATACTCAAGCTTGTCATTTTCTTTATATATCTGATACTATGCTCAAAGATGAAGGATATGAAGCGCCTTTTTGCCTATCACGGAGCCGAGCACAAGACGATCTTCTGTTATGAAAAGGGGCTTCCGCTGACGGTTGAAAATGTGCGCCCTCAGCCGAGGCTGCATCCGAGATGCGGAACGAGCTTCATATTTGTTGTTATTATAATAAGTATAATAGCAGGCTCGTTTATCCATGTTTCCGACACGCTGCTGCGCATGGGGCTTAAGTTCCTCATGCTTCCGCTCATCGTCGGACTGAGCT
>QRFC01002381.1_pt1 | contig 13801 bp, 6 predicted proteins | sample 1861061 | NCBI WGS metagenome assembly QRFC01 (sample SAMN09711282, study PRJNA482702) | Human gut metagenome, whole genome shotgun sequencing project.
GAATCTTTTATGTTTTTATCTGGTCAAATCCTTCTCCGTAAACTCCCCGGACAATACTTTGCGAGATGAATGCCTGATGGTCTATCTGTTTTACCAGACGGAAAATGGATACTGATTCTGATTTCTTAGCTAATAATACGACAACTTTGACCGGTTTGCGGGAATAACCTCCGACACCGTCCAGGATGGTACATCCACGGTCCAGGTCGTGAATGATTCGTTCGGCTATTTCATCGTATTTCTGTGAGAATATGAGGAATTGCACCGATTGACGGTTACCATTCAATACCATGTCGAGGACATAGTTGCTGATTATCATTTCTACGAAACCAAACACGATCTTATCCACATTATGGAAGAGGAAGAAAGAAGAACTGATAATGAAGAAATCGCAGAATAACAAGGCACGTCCGATGGATATGTTCTTGTATTTATTTACGATAGCTCCGATAATATCGGTACCTCCCGTACTTCCGTTTGCAGAAAAGACCAGTCCGAGTCCGGCTCCGCAAAGGAGGGCGCCAATCATGATAGCCATAAACGGCTGGTCGTGCAGAATCGGGTTTCCTTTCAGCAGCCATTCAAAAAATGAAAGGGAAGCGGAAAGGGAGAATACTCCGAATATGGTTTTTATCAGGAACTTAAAACCTAATATTTTAAGTGCGGCCAGTAGTAAGACTACATTGATAACAAAGTATGAAACCGATACCGGTATGGCGCCACCTGTGGCGAAGAATATCAGCGCACAGATACCACTAACGCCACCGGTAACAATTTCATTCGACAGGATAAATGCATTGAATCCGAAACCATATAATAAGGTCCCGAACAGAATCATCAGATAATCCTGTATTGAAAAATAAATTTTATAAAACTGAGTAGCTTTCATCAGATAACGATATTAACAATCTTACCCGGAACGACAATAACCTTTTTAGGTGTTTTGCCTTCCGTCCACTTAGCGGAACTTTCGTGGCTGAGAGCTGCCTTTTCAACTTCTTCACGGGGCATGTCAGCCGGAAGTTCCATACTGAAACGGGCTTTTCCGTTGAATGAGATAGCGTAGGTAACTGACTTTTCTTTCAGATACTCTTCGTTGTGCTGGGGCCATTGAGCATCGCAAACCGTAGTCGTATGACCGCATTCGTGCCATAACTCTTCTGCCGTATGAGGTGCAAACGGGGCAAGCAGGATAACCAGTTGCTCCAGGATAGCACGCTTGTTACATTTCAAGCTGCTTAATTCATTGACACAGATCATGAAAGCACTGATAGAAGTATTATAAGAGAAATGCTCGATATCGAATGTTACTTTCTTAATCAGTTTATGTAATGATTTTAATTCTTCAGTTGTCGGTTCGGCATCGGTTATTTGAAGGCTGTCGGTATTTCCGTAGAATAAAGCCCATAGCTTTTTCAGGAAACGATGAACACCGTCGATACCGTTTGTATCCCAAGGTTTGGATTGTTCCAACGGGCCTAAGAACATTTCATACAGACGTAATGTATCTGCACCGTATTTTTCAACAATCATATCCGGGTTTACTACGTTGAACATAGATTTTGACATCTTTTCAACAGCCCATCCGCAGATATATTTGCCGTCTTCCAGGATAAATTCAGCATTCTTATATTCCGGACGCCAGTTTTTGAACGCTTCGATATCCAGAATATCATTGTATACAATGTTTACATCTACATGGATAGGAGTAACTTCGTACTGGTCTTTCAGGTTCAGAGAGACAAATGTATTGGTATCTTTGATACGGTATACGAAGTTTGAACGTCCCTGAATCATACCCTGGTTAATCAACTTCTGGAACGGTTCATTCTCGCAGATAACTTCCATATCATACAGGAACTTGTTCCAGAAACGACTATAAATCAGGTGACCGGTAGCATGTTCCGTACCACCGATATACAGGTCTACGTTTTTCCAGTAATCATTTACCTGTTTATCTACCAAACCTTTGTCGTTATGAGGGTCCATATAACGCAGGTAATAAGCGGAAGAACCGGCAAAACCGGGCATTGTACAAAGTTCCAGCGGGAAGATTGTTTTATTATCTATCTTGGAGGTTTCAACTACTTCTTTATTAATCGAATCCCAGGCCCATTTGGTTGCATGTCCCAATGGAGGTTCGCCTGTGGCAGTCGGCAGGAATTTGTCTACTTCCGGTAATTGTAAAGGCAGTGCTTCAAACGGTAACATCTGAGGCATTCCGTCCGCATCATAATATACGGGGAACGGTTCGCCCCAATAACGCTGACGGCTGAAGATAGCATCACGCAGACGGTAATTTATTTTTACACGTCCTAACTTATGTTCTGCTACAAATTTCTTGGTGGCGGCAATAGCTTCTTTAACGGTTAATCCATTCAGTGACAATTCGCAATAAGGAGTAACGTCCGGTCTCGGTGAGTTGCAGACGATACCTTCCTTGGCATCGAAACTTTCTTCGCTAACGTCGCAACCTTCAATCAACGGAATGATAGGCAAGTTGAAATGTTTTGCGAAAGCATAGTCGCGGCTATCGTGAGCCGGAACAGCCATGATGGCTCCTGTACCGTAACCGGCCAGCACATAATCGCTAATCCATACAGGCACTGCATCTCCGGTAAACGGATTGATTGCGTATGAACCGCTGAACACACCTGTTACCTGGCGGTCGGCAATACGTTCACGTTCTGTACGTTTTTTGGTACGGTCCAAATAAGCGTCTACTTCTTGTTTTTGTTCCGGAGTTGTTAATTTCTCAACCAGTTCGCTTTCGGGAGCCAGTACCATGAAAGTAACACCGAACATCGTATCGGCACGGGTAGTGAAGATAGTAAATTCCAGGTCGCTGTCTTTTACCTTGAAATTGACTTCGGCACCTTCGCTTCGGCCTATCCAGTTACGTTGTGTTTCTTTCAATGAATCCGTCCAGTCGATGGTATCCAGTCCGTCCAGTAAACGCTGGGCGTAAGCAGATACACGCAGACACCACTGACGCATCATTTTTTGTTCTACCGGGAAGCCTCCACGTTCGGAAACGCCGTTTACAACTTCATCATTTGCCAGTACGGTTCCCAGTTCGGAACACCAGTTAACCATTGTATCACCCAGATAAGCGATACGGTAATTCAGTAATATTTCTTGTTTTTCTTTGTCACTTTTAGCTTTCCATTCAGCGGCGGTGAAACTTAATTCTTCGCCACAGGCAACGTTCAGACCTTCAGTACCTACGGTTTCGAAGGCTTCAATCAGGCTTTCGATAGGAAGTGCTTTTTTTTCATCGTTGCAATAGTAGCTGTTGAACATTTTGATGAATGCCCATTGTGTCCAGTGATAATATTCCGGGTCGCAGGTACGGATTTCACGACTCCAGTCGTAGCTGAAACCTATTTTATCCATCTGCTCACGATAACGGGCGATATTTTGTTTGGTAGTTACTTCGGGATGCTGTCCGGTCTGGATGGCATATTGTTCTGCCGGCAAGCCGTAAGCATCGTATCCCATCGGGTGTAATACGTTGAAACCCTGTAACCGTTTGAAACGGGAATAAATGTCAGAAGCGATGTAACCGAGCGGATGACCTACATGTAGTCCTGCACCGGATGGGTAAGGGAACATATCCAACACGTAGTATTTGGGTTTATCCTTATTTTCTTTCACTTTATAAACCCCGTTGGCAATCCAATATTCTTGCCATTTTTTCTCGATTTCTCTGAAATTGTACTCCATAATATCTAATCGTTTTTTATCGTTTTCAGTTTAAAGCCACAAAGTTAGTTATTTTATTTAGTTTTACTTCACATAACGAATCTTCGGTCCGGGTTTATCGTTCTTTTTGAACGAAGACTCGTACAAAATGAGCCTGCTTCGGCGGATACTTATTTGCCTCATTCTACCCCGTCACAATTTCCTTAGCAGGAAACTCTAGTTTCTTCCATAGGAAACACGTGTTTCCTGCCTGGGAAATTACAGTTCCCTACGGAGGAAATTGAACCTTCTTTCCATCCTCTTTGTTATTGAATGACAATAAATTTGAAACGCCATTAATGCCTTTAACCCGACCTCTGACAAGCAAGCTAAATTTAAACTATAAAAATTACAAGTAATGAGAAGATGTACTATTGTTTTCCTGGTTGCCTTGTTGACAATGTCGATAAGCGCTGCCCCTGTCGATGTGGAACAGGCCCGGAGCGTTGCGCTCAGTTTTCTGAAAAGCAATCGTCCGCAGACCAAATCCTCGCTTACGAAACTGACGTTAGTCTGGTCGGATGGCGGAGTCGCTACCAAATCGGATGCCGGTTCGCAGGATGCTACTTTTTATGTGTTTAACCAAGGCGATGATAACGGTTTTGTGGTCGTTGCCGGTGATGACGTTGTTTATCCTATTCTGGGATATGGTATGCAGGAACCGTTCCGGAAAGATTCCATGCCGGTTAACCTGCGTTCATGGTTTGACAGTTATCAGCGTCAGATTAACTGGATGCGCGGAAATAAAACGGTAGCCGGTAAAGAGATAACTGCCGCCTGGAATCAGTTGCGGCAGGGCACTATGCAACTGAGTTCGGATGGTGTATTACTGACGACAGTGTTGTGGGACCAGATGACGCCTTATAATAATCTTTGCCCGGTGGTAAACAGCCAGCGTACTCCGACCGGTTGCGTGGCGACTTCCACTGCTATTGCCATGCAATACCATAAATGGCCGGATGTAGGACAGGGCAGTCATTCCTATACTTCACAGACGTATGGCTTATCTCTTTCCGCTACTTTCAATACGCCTTACCAATGGGATAATATGCCTTCTACTTATACTGCCGGGCAGTACACTACCCAGCAGGCGCAGAATGTAGCCACTCTGATGTATGATGTCGGTGTTATGTCGGAAATGAATTACGCGCCCGGAAACAGTGGTGCGCTGACAATTACAGCAGCCCAGGGCCTTGTCAATTATATGAAATACGATAAGTCCCTTCATGTATTGCAACGTGAAAACTATCAGACGGCTGAATGGGAGTCTATCATCAAAGGTGAATTGGATGATAATCGTCCTGTCATTTATGGTGGTGAAAATGGTCAGAACGAAGGTCATCAGTTTATTATCGACGGATACAATACATCCGATTATTATCATGTGAACTGGGGTTGGAGCGGACTGGCGAACGGTTATTACCTGCTATCGGTTCTCGAACCCGAAGAACAGGGAACAGGTGGCAATAGCGGCGGTGGTTTCTCCCTCGACCAGAATGCCATTATCAGCATGATGAAGCCGGTGGAAGGTTCGACCTATCAGGACGTACTGGTGTTTTTCTATGGTGAAAATGAGGGTACTGTATTCAATGGTCTGTCTGTTACGACTGACGATTTCGAACAGAACCAGCTTTTCGGTCTTCAATACGGTTATGTAGGAAATATGAGTATCCGTGATTTCACCGGTAACCTTGTTGCAGCTCTTGTGGATAAGGATGGAAATACCAAAGAATTTATTTCCAGCGAAGAACCTGTCACTATCGAGATAGAACGCGGAGTGGGGCAGGAGATACCTTGTACGATTACCAAAGCAATCGTTCCGGGTGACCGTATCCGTTTGCTTTATAAGAGCAGTGACGGCAGCGAATGGAAATGGGTAAGAGGCGGTGGTAATACGACCGGCGAGATTCTGGTGGCTGCCGACCCGACTTCGACGGAAGAAATATCTTCGGATATGAATGTTTCTGTCTCCTATGTGGATGGTACAGCTTATGTAACTTCTCCTGTAGCTATTCTGGAAGTTGCTTTGTATGATATGAACGGCCGCCTGTTAAAAAAGCAGCCGGGAAGCAATAACTCAACCGTTACGCTTTCTTATAGCGGATATCCGGCAGGTATTTATGTGATGGAAGTACAGACTGTGGAAGGAAGAGGCAGCCATAAGTTGGTAAAAAAGTAAATATATAATAGAAGTAGAAGGGATGTCCAAAAGTCGGACATCCCCTATTTTCAATGGTTTTACTTCTTCAGCAACGGCCAGTTCGGGTCTTCGATGTGTTCACGAACCATGATTTCTTTCAGTTCGGCTACTTTTTCAGGATATTTATCCAGGATGTTATGTCTTTCCGAAGGATCGGCTGCTAAGTTGTAAAGCTCATAATAAGGCTTATCGCCACGGATGTTCATGTGAACCAGTTTCCACGGACCTTGACGGACAGCCTGACGACCGTTCATTTCCTGGAATTCGAAATACAGGAATTCATGTTCTTTCTGTCCTTTACGGTTTTGAAGCAACGGTAACATGCTTACGCCATCCATCTCTTTCTGTTTGGCTTTCGGGCTGATGATTTCTTCGAATGTAGGCAATACATCCCAGAAAGAACACATAAAGTTTGTTTCTGTTCCCGGTTGGATATGTCCCGGCCATGAGATAATCATCGGCACGCGGATACCGCCTTCATATAAGTCACGTTTGTAGCCACGGTACATACCGTTGCTGTTGAAGAAATCAGGATCAGCACCACCTTCCATGTGCGGACCGTTGTCGCTGGCGAAAATAATGATTGTATTATCGTATAAACCTTTATCTTTCAGCTTCTGAACAATCTGTCCCACATATACGTCCAGACGATATATCATAGCAGCAAATGTAGCGTGCGGATGAAGCTGTGTGCAATAACCGCCTTTGCGGAAAGCCGGACTGCCCGGTTCTGTTCCTTTGTAAGCCTTTTCGGGATACATGCCACGGAATTTCTTAATGATACTGTCTTCCGGTACGATCAGTTCGGCATGCGGCAGGATAGTCGGATACCACATAAAGAAAGGTTCGTCTTCCTTGAGGTTATCCAAATAATCGAGTGCTTTTGAATGGATAAGATCCTGCGAATAAGTACCTTTTCCGTATTGAACTTCCAATACATTATCTTTTAGTTCCACTCGTTGGTCGTTATCCCACAGGTGGTCGGGATAGTAACTATGTGCCAGCAACTGGCAGTTATATCCGTAGAATGTTTCACAACCCTGGTTTTTAGGATCGCCCGAAGTACCGATATAACCCAATCCCCATTTACCGAAGGCAGAAGTCTTATATCCTGCATCCTGCATTACATGGAAGATGGTGCGGGTACCTTCCGGCAACGGGAATTGTCCTTCCGGGTCGAGTTCTTTGTTTCCCCGAACAGGAGTATGTCCGCTGTGTGTACCGGTCAACAGGCAGGAGCGGGAAGGGGCACTGACAGTCGTTCCCGAATAGCACTGGGTGAAACGCATACCGTTTTGCGCCAGTTGGTCGATGTTCGGAGTTTCAAACTTTTCCTGTCCGTAGCAGCTTAGGTCACCGTATCCCAGGTCATCTGCTAAAATAAATACGATGTTTGGTTTTTTGTCTTTGTTCTTTTGTGCTTGTACAAAAGGAACAGCCAGCATAAAGCCGGAAGCGAGTAATAAAGTTTTTTTCATGATTCTAAGATGTTTCTTGTCAGACATGCTGGCAAAGTTATATTTTTTATTTAAAAAGTGTAGGAAAGTTTTCTAATTAATAAAGAAGCTGATGCAAGAAGAGGTTATTTTTCTCTCACAAAAATTTGTACCTTTGTGCGGTTGTAAATAAAATGATAAAAGATATATCCCGTGGCAAAGATCGTTGAAACCCCATTGATGAAGCAGTATTTCGATATAAAGGCGAAACATCCGGATGCTGTACTTCTGTTCCGTGTAGGAGACTTTTACGAAATGTATGGCGAAGACGCCGTGATTGGTGCCGAGATACTGGGAATCGTACAAACAAAAAAAGCCAACGGGCCGGGCCAGTTTATTGAAATGGCCGGATTTCCGCATCATGCCCTCGATACTTATCTTCCCAAGCTGGTCCGTGCCGGTAAACGTGTTGCTATCTGCGACCAGCTGGAAGACCCGAAGATGACTAAGAAGCTGGTGAAACGCGGAGTGACGGAGTTGGTTACGCCGGGTGTCTCTATCAACGACAATATCCTGAATCATAAAGAGAATAATTTCCTTGCCGCCATTCATTTCGGTAAGGATGTTTGTGGAATTTCCCTGCTGGATATTTCCACCGGTGAATTTCTAACTGCTGAGGGAACAATCGACTATATCGACAAACTGCTCAATAATTTCTCTCCGAAGGAAGTATTGATCGAGCGTAATAATAAGAAACGTTTCGAAGAAGCCTTCGGTCCCCGTTTCTTTACCTTTGAAATGGAAGACTGGGTATTCTCGGCCGATGCCGCCAACGACCGTCTGTTGAAACATTTCGAAACAAAGAATCTCAAAGGTTTCGGAGTAGAACATCTGAAACTGGGCGTCGTCGCATCGGGAGCAATCCTTTATTATCTGGATCAGACACAACATACACATATTTCGCATATTACAGCATTGTCACGTATTGAAGAAGACCGTTATGTGCGCCTGGATAAGTTCACCGTGCGCAGTCTGGAACTGGTCGGTACGATGAATGACGAAGGAACCAGCCTGCTGGACGTAATCGACAAGACGGTTTCTCCGATGGGTTCACGAATGTTGCGGCGTTGGGTACTTTTCCCGTTGAAAGATGTGAAACCTATTCAGGAACGGCAGAATGTCGTAGATTATTTCTTCCGTCATCCGGAGGTGAAGGAGATACTGGATGAACAAATCGAACAGATCGGTGATCTGGAACGTATTATTTCAAAGGTAGCGGTAGGCCGTGTTTCTCCCCGGGAAGTGGTGCAACTGAAAGTTGCTCTCCGGGCAATCGAACCTATAAAGGAAGCCTGTATGGCCAGCGACGAACCGAGCCTTTCCCGTGTCGGTGAGCAGTTGAATGCCTGTACCGAAATACGTGACCGTATCGAGAAAGAAATCAGTAATGACCCGCCCGCTTTGCTGAATAAAGGAGGTGTGATAGCTAAAGGTATCAATGCAGAACTGGACGAATTGCGTGCCATTGCCTATTCCGGTAAGGATTATTTGTTGCAGGTGCAGCAGCGGGAAAGTGAGAAAACGGGTATTCCGAGTTTGAAGATTGCTTTCAATAATGTATTCGGTTATTATATCGAAGTGCGTAATGCGCATAAAGACAAAGTTCCCGCCGAATGGATACGCAAACAGACGTTGGTAAACGCTGAGCGTTATATCACGGAAGAACTGAAAGAATACGAAGAAAAGATATTAGGAGCGGAAGAAAAGATTCTCGCCCTCGAAAACCGCCTGTTTACCGAATTGGTTACCTGTCTGGCAGAATTTATACCACCTATTCAGGTGAATGCCAATCTGATAGGTCGTCTGGATTGTCTGTTGTCGTTTGCTAAAGTGGCGGAAAGTAACCGCTATATCCGTCCGAATGTGGATGATTCGGATGTAATCGACATCAAGTCGGGCCGTCATCCGGTAATCGAAAAACAGTTGCCGTTGGGGGAGGCTTATATTGCCAATGATGTGTATCTGGATAGTGAGAAGCAGCAGATTATTATTATTACCGGTCCGAATATGGCGGGTAAATCAGCGTTGTTGCGTCAGACGGCATTAATTACCCTGATGGCGCAGATAGGTTGTTTTGTGCCGGCTGAGTCTGCCCGTATCGGTATGGTAGACAAGATATTTACCCGTGTAGGAGCTTCCGATAATATCTCTGTCGGTGAGTCTACTTTTATGGTAGAGATGAACGAAGCATCGAATATCCTGAACAACATGTCTTCGCGCAGCCTGGTTCTTTTCGATGAGTTGGGCCGCGGAACAAGTACTTACGATGGTATCTCGATTGCCTGGGCGATCGTTGAATATATCCATGAGCATCCGAATGCCCGTGCAAAGACGCTTTTTGCCACTCATTATCATGAATTGAATGAGATGGAACGTTCTTTCAAACGCATCAAAAACTACAATGTTTCGGTGAAAGAGGTTTCAAATAAGGTAATATTCCTGCGTAAACTGGTTCCCGGAGGTAGCGAACATAGTTTCGGTATCCATGTAGCCAAGATGGCCGGTATGCCGAAAAGTATCGTGAAACGTTCCAACGAAATCCTGAAACAACTGGAAACGGATAACCGCCAGGAGGGAATCGATTGCAAGGAGAAAGCTAAAGGTAAGGTAAAGGCGAAACCAGTCAAGGAGATTGCCGCTGCTGCCGAAGGCTTCCAGTTGAGTTTCTTCCAATTGGACGACCCCGTATTAAGCCAGGTTCGCGATGAGATCAAGAATCTCGACGTAAACAACCTGACACCTATCGATGCGTTGAACAAGCTAAGCGAGATACGGAAGATCATTACAGGAAAGTAGGTTTACCTGTGGAATGTCGGATATTTATTATGGAACCGGTATCCGATACCCAGCATTAAGTAATTGGGAGTATGGAAATTTTGCAGGTTATATCCTACGTGGATAAATGAACTGCGGGTAACTTCTACTTTGAGGGCCAGTACCTGGTATAAACCTTTCAGGTCACCGCCACGATGTATGACATTTCCTCCCAATCCTATTCCGACTGTGAAATAAGGCATGACATATTCTGCCCGGGCAGAAAGTCCCAACGCCATTTGGTAGCTGAGAGGCGGCCTGTAGAAGCGGTCGGACGAAGAATATTCGTCGGCATAAATATTGGCGCTCTCATCATAAACGCCATCCAATGATACTCCGGCGCGGAAGTTATATCCGAAGTTGTACATCGGGTTTATATTGAATCCCGCTACTGCAAAAGCACCGGGGGCAGCAATTTGTCCTTCTCCTACATAAACTCCTTTCCGCCGCCAGGAACCGAATAAGACCACATCATAACTGATATGACGGGGAAAGCGGGGGACAGGAGGTTGGAATAAGGGACGGGAAAGACATTCATCCTTCCTGTTGATGTTATATACTAATCCGATTTTTAATCCGATCGTGTTCAGTCCGGCATTCGGGAATCTTGTGTTACCATTCGAGAAATGTGTTAAATCGACTCCGGCTGTCAGGTCTATTTCTTTTGAAAGGATATAGTCCAGATAGAAATTCGTATTGATATAAGCATTGATTTTCGAACCGATCACCTTATTATACCGGTTTTCAACTTCATCGAAAGGTTTCCAGCCGAAAGATGCGCCGAAGTTCCATTTGTAATTGAGTGACAAACGTGGATTGAATCGTTTGATGCGGGCTCCCTGGAAAACGTAGACAGCTATCGGATTTCCCAGTTCTTCCTTATTCTGGAACGAGTATCCCGATAATCCGATACCTTGGTAGGAGCCTCTGTAAATCCGGTCTGTGTAACTGTTCGGATAGTATTGGAACGAGTATTTTAAATGTGCGGAGACAGACCGCCGGATGGGTTCCATTTCCGTATTCTCTCCTTTCAGGAAAGAATTGGTAGGGAAAATATAAGTCGGCCGCACGTCGAAACCTAACCGATGGATTAAACGACGTGAATAGGATACGGAATCCGTCATATCCCCCGATGCGTTTTTATGTGCTCCTTCATCAGCTAATGCAATGGCGGATGGAAAACACATTGCAATCAGGATAATCAGTACATTCAACCTCTCTGTTCCACTTTTCATACGTTATTCTGCTCGTTTGTTATTTTAGATAATCAAGGTAAATCCCTTATATTTCGCAAATATAACATTTTAGAGCATTTACTATGGTCTATAATCGCTTCATTTTTACTTTTCTACGATAAAGTTGTAAATACCCGAGCCTGTTTCCACCTTAATCCGCCCGTTTACAGGGGCGCTGAACTTCATTCCTTTTATTTCTTGTAACGGTATTCCGCTTTCCGATATTTGTCCGGGAGCATTGGCCGGCAGGTAAATCGAGGCACTACTGTTTGCCGGTATTTCTACCCGGAGACTGAATGTTTCCTTATCATCTTTCCAGGACGAATGAATCAGGCCATAAGGAGATTCATAAGAGGTATCCGCATCCCGGATATCACCTGCCGGCTCCGGTTTGATGACGATGTTCTTAAAGGCGACAGATCCTTTTTCCTGGCGTATGCCTCCCAGTCCGCTGAAAAGCCATTCCATCAGATGTCCCAGCATACAGTGATTGTTCGAGACAAAGCCGTAAGCCTGCCACGACTCTGTCAGAGAGGTCGCTCCGTGTGCCAGTTGCCAGCCGTAACCGGGAACATCATATTTGCAGTTCATATCGTAGATTACATCGGATGCGTTATTTTCTTCCAGTGCACGGAGCACATAGCGGTAACCGACATCACCGGCTGTCAGGGCATTATTGCGGTTACGGATATCGGCAATCAGGTTGTTGAATACCTGTTCTTTGTTGTGGGGTTCGACTAAGCCGGTATATAAGGCGATGGCATTAGCTGCCTGGCTATCGCGGTCGTATTTGCGGGTGGATTTGTTCCAGAATGTAGTGTTGAATGCTTCCTTGATTCGGGAAGCCTGCTCTGCGTATTTGTCGGCATCGGCGGACTTATTCAGCAAAGATGCGATTTGCTGCATGATAACCGTATTGTAATAGAATATGGCTGTTGCGGTTACTCCGTTGCTGGTTAGCTGGGATTCACCGGGGTGGTTCGGGCCGATATCATACCAGTCGCCCAGACCATAGGAGATGATATAATTATCGGATTTCGACAGCAGGTAATCCAGGTAACGTTGCATGTCGGGATAATTCTTTTCGATAAGCTGTTTGTCCCCGTACCACTGATAAACGTACCAGGGAGAAATGATAAAGGCGCTGCCCCATTCGGGGGTATCTTTGAAACCACCTTCAAACTCAACCAGTTCGGGGGTAGTAGTGGCTATCTGTCCGTTTTCGGCTTGTGTCGAACGCATATCGTTCATTACTTTTTCGTAAAAGCGAGCCATATTATACCTGTACTGGATGGAGTATTGCATCAGATGTGCAACTTCCAGCCAACCCAGTTTCTCCCGGTGAGGGCAGTCGGTCAGTACACTTGCCATATTGCTGCGGACAGACCAGTCGATCAGGTTATATATCTTATTGAACATTTCGTTGGAGCAACTGAATTTACCGGCTTCATCCGCAGAGTTGCATGTATGGAGTCCGGTGATGTCGATGATTTCAGGCAGTCCTTCGGGATTCGGTTGTCCGCTCGGGACGGCACCTTCCACTTGTACGTAACGGAAACCGTAATAGGTGAACTGGGGTTGCCATGACGCTGTCCGGTTACCACCTTCAGGGATATAAGTAAAATAGAACGGTGCTCCCGATGCGCTTTGATTGATGCTGTTGTCCGGATTTAATAACTCTGCCGGATACAGTTTGACCGGATGCCGGTCGGTTGCCCGCACCTTTAGTTGGAGGATACCGGAAAAGTTCTGTCCGAGGTCGTATACCCAGTCTCCTTTTTCTGTTTGAAGGAGACGGATTGTCGGGATTCGGTCGCGTACTTTTAACGGAGGAATGCGTTGGGAGATTAATGCAGTTTTCCAGTTTGAATTGATAGCCTTATTCCAGTCGGTATCATTGAAGCCGGGCTGTTTCCAGCCTTCCTGTTCTTTGCTGGCATCATATTCTTCTCCTCCGTAAATGCTGCTGAAGGTGATGGGGCTTTCTGTTACTTTCCAGTCGGTGTCGGAGACGATATGCTGTGTACTGCCGTCAGTATATTCCAATTGTATCTTCATGATGAGTTTAGGAGCACCGTAAGAGGTCAGTATCTTGTAATAACGCTCTCTCGGAATATTGAAAAAGCCGTTTCCCAACATGACTCCGACGGCATTATTTCCCTGTTGTAAATGTTCGGTAATGTCGAAAGATACATAAAGAGCGCATTTATCGTATTTGGTCCATCCCGGATCAAGGAAATTGTCTCCTATTTTAGTACCGTTCAGGAACATATCGAAATGACCGAGCCCGGAAACATAGGCTATGGCACGTT
>QRFC01002388.1_pt1 | contig 13782 bp, 9 predicted proteins | sample 1861061 | NCBI WGS metagenome assembly QRFC01 (sample SAMN09711282, study PRJNA482702) | Human gut metagenome, whole genome shotgun sequencing project.
TTTTGGGTAGTTACCAGAGTGGCCAAATGGGGCAGACTGTAAATCTGCTGGCTATGCCTTCGGTGGTTCGAATCCATCACTACCCACTTTTCCCAAAAATAACTCAAAGATACAAAGATCCGGTTTTCATTATGAGAATCGGATTTTTTGTTTTTATATATCCACATAATTTCAGTAATAAGAGGGCACTAGGCACCTTACAGCCTAAAGACTGTAAGGTGATTATCATATACAGCTAGCACATTTCTGCCTCTGAGCAGGGCGGCTACAGGCTTGCCTTTCAGTTTTCCGATAGAGGAACCATCGGGATGAATCAGCCTAAAGTTAGATTTGTCATCCCTGTTTTGTATGCAAAGCACATCATCCAAACGGAAACAAACGGAGAAGGTCTCGTAGAGATCATAAGATTCAAGAATGTCCAACTTGTCATTGAAGACAAAAAGCTTGTTGGTACTGGTCTGCATCGGGCACACCTTGTCGAATGCCTCCACTAAAGTCAGCTTTGGTGCAAGTCCATGAAACGCATAGAATGGTTTTCTCAACACCATAGTCAAAGCCCCATTGGCACTGCGATCCCAATCTTTGCTGATGACAGCAGAATCAGCAAATGACAGATATACAGCCTTGTCGGAACCAGCAAGGAAGACACCACTCTCCGTGAGCATTCCGTCGTTCATGATATGCTTCTTGTCGTATAGAGGAAACATCTTCTCCCTATCTCCCGTCTGTGCATTAAAAGAAGCCAAGAAAGGCTTGCCACACTTCACCGTACCTCTCATAAGACTCTTGCCATAACCGTAATTGAGCATCAATATCTTGCCATCCCTGAGCAGAAGATGAGCCGTAGAAGCCTCCTTGTCCTGGAAATCATACTTCCAGCGTGTTTGCAAACTGTCCGCTCCCAAACAATAGAGGCTTTTTCTATCACTAATATACAAGTCAGAGCCCACCTGAAGGATATTGGAAGTCAAGCCCGTAATGACATATGGATTAAGATTATAATAATAATAATAAAAAGGAGAATTAAATCCGATGGTGACTGCCGCAGACAAGACATTGGTCAATGCCAAAGCCATCATTCCCTTTGTATCACTGATGCCAGTCACAGCCTTCACCTTCTTGATTTCACCCGAATGGATGTTGATCTCGTTGATGGCATCCCCCACAACCACCAGGTGAGTGGAATCCACCATGCAAGCATCTTTCCATCCCACGTTCTTGGTCATCGGAATCTCGGCATCCCACAACAGCATTCCTGTGCTCAGGCGATAAGCGTATGTCTTGCTACCTCCCACTTTCTCTAGTCCTATCACGATATCCAAGCTATCATTGAAATAGACAGGATAAAGATACTGCGTCCATAGCGACCGGCCCGTCTTGGTATCAGACAAGGTCAAGAGCGACTTGCCAGTACTTTTCAGAGTGGAGGAGAGCAGCACTCCCTTGGAACAGACGCCATAGAGTTTTGACAAAGAAAGTTTCAGCGACTTTTGCCATTGTACTTCCAGGGTATTGGCTTCTAGTGAATAGAGATAACCAGTATCGGTATTTTTTCCTTTTTTAGTGGTATCACAAGCGAAGACGATGAGCGTACTATCGCAATTGTAGGCCTGGAGAATGCGTTTGTGCAAATCTATTGACTTGCCACAGATGGGGGCACCTTCATCCATATCCGCAACTTGGACTGATTCTACAGTCGTCTGCGCTGACATCCCTATCGAGAAGATCAACTGCAAGAATAAAATAATCTTTTTCATATTTATGTTAGCCTTAATTCTGCAACACTATTATAAATTAAACTTTTTAAGTAACTGGGTGGGCAAGTTACAAAAAGAAGAGCAGCGATCCAACCGTCGCTACTCTTCCCTATCCATATTTTGTTTTTAGTCTTTCAAACTATTCTTATACCACTCGAAGAGCTTCTGTACACCATCCTCGATTTCTACCTTGTGAGTCCAGCCGAGACTGTGGAGCTTATCTACTGAGATGAGCTTTCTTGGGGTTCCATCAGGCTTGCTGGCATCAAACTCAACCTCACCCTCGAAACCTACAGCCTTTACAACAAGCTCTGAGAGTTCACGGATGGTAAGTTCCTTACCGGTTCCCACATTGATATGGCAATTGCGAATCTCACCGAGAGATGGGATAGCGCCACCACGACCCTCTGAATTGTTTCTATCCACGGCACCATCTACCTTGGCACCATAGAATACAGAACTGTACTTCTCTATACCGATGATATCCTTGAAATCTACATTCAGGAGCACATGCACACTGGCATCTGCCATATCCTCGCTCCAGAGGAACTCACGGAGCGGTGTTCCGGTTCCCCAAAGCACTACCTTATTATCATAGATTCCATAGAACTCCAATGCTTTCAGGATGCGCTCATGAGAGTTGCTTCCATCCACATTGCCCTCGCCGATGATGGCACGGAGCTTGTCTGTAGGATTGATAGGACGCTTGTTCATATCTACCTCGATGCTGTGCCAGTCGCCGTCGTGGATGAGCTTGGCAAGATAGATCTTGCGCATCATCGCAGGCATTACGTGGCTGTTCTCCAAGTGGAAGTTGTCGTTCGGACCATAGAGGTTGGTTGGCATCACAGCGATATAATTGGTACCATACTGAAGATTGTAGCTCTCGCACATCTTCAGTCCGGCAATCTTGGCGATGGCATATTCCTCGTTGGTGTATTCCAGCGGAGAAGTGAGGAGCACATCCTCCTTCATTGGCTGCGGTGCATCCTTCGGATAGATGCAGGTAGAGCCCAGGAAGAGGAGCTTCTTCACGCCATGAGAATAGGCATTGCTGATGACGTTGCACTGCATCTTCATATTCTGCATGATGAAGTCGGCACGATAGAGCGAATTCGCCATGATTCCGCCCACGAAGGCTGCGGCCAAGACCACTGCGTCAGGCTTCTCCTCATCAAAGAACTTCTCTACTGCATACTGGTCGGTCAAGTCGAGTTCTTTGTGAGAACGACCCACCAGATTGTGATAGCCTCTCTTCTCGAGGTTATTCCAGATAGCAGAACCCACGAGTCCATGGTGTCCTGCTATATAAATCTTTGAATCTTTTGATAACATTGATTATTATTGTAAACTATCAACCGTTAACTATCAACTGTTAACTATTACTTAACAATACCCTTCTCCAAGTATTCCACGAGGTTGCAGCGAACCTTCTCACCGGCAGCCTCGGCAGCCACCTTGGCCATATCGCTCTCTACCATGATCTTGACGAGATCTTCGAAAGAGGTGGTGTTTGGATTCCAGCCGAGCTTAGCCTTTGCCTTTGTTGGGTCACCCCAGAGGTTAACCACGTCGGTAGGACGATAGAAATCAGGAGAAACCTCAACGAGAGTCTTGCCGATAAGCTCCTCAGGACCCTCAACGCAGATACCCTTCTCGTTCTCATTCTTGCCTTCCCACTTCAGTTCAATGCCTACGTGGTGGAAAGCCAGCTGTGCGAACTCACGAACAGAGTGCTGCTTACCTGTTGCAATCACGAAATCCTCTGGCTTCTCAGCCTGGAGAATCAACCACATACACTCTACGTAATCCTTGGCATAACCCCAGTCACGGAGAGAATCCAGGTTACCGAGATAGAGCTTGCTCTGCTTGCCCTGCTTGATGCGGGCTGCAGCCAATGTAATCTTACGGGTTACGAAAGTCTCACCACGGCGCTCACTCTCGTGATTGAAGAGAATACCCGAGCAGCAGAACATATTGTATGCCTCACGATACTCCTTGACAATCCAGAAGCCATACTGCTTGGCAACTGCGTATGGAGAATAAGGATGGAATGGAGTGTTCTCGTTCTGAGGAACCTCCTCTACCTTACCATAAAGCTCAGATGTGGAAGCCTGATACATACGGCAAGTCTTCTCCAAACCGCACTGGCGGATAGCCTCCAGAATACGGAGCACACCTGTGGCGTCAACATCGGCAGTAAACTCAGGAGAGTCGAAGCTCACCTGTACGTGGCTCTGCGCTGCAAGATTATAAACTTCTGTTGGCTTCACCTTGTTCATCACCTGGATGATACTCATAGAGTCACCGAGGTCGGCATAATGAAGGTAAAAGTTTGGGGTACCCTCCAAATGTGCGATGCGCTCGCGATAGTCGGTAGATGAGCGACGGATTGTTCCGTGAACATCATACCCCTTACTCAACAACAATTCGGCTAAGTAAGAGCCATCCTGACCTGTGATACCTGTAATTAAAGCTACTTTTCTTTTTTCCATTTACTTCTTTATATATGATAAATTAATAAATTCGTTGCAAAAGTACGACTTTTTTCTCAGACTATCAAACTTTCTGCTATTTATTTGCCTTTTTCTCTAACATTGAACCGTCTGCGTCTCCGGCCAGTTCACTAGATACAGCATTTCCGTAGCTCGCGTAAAGGCGGTATAGAGCCAGTGGATATAATCGGGATTGAGCATATCATCCGTCATGTACCCCTGATCCACATACACATGTGCCCACTGTCCGCCCTGTGCCTTGTGGCAGGTTACGGCGTATGCGAATTTCACCTGCAGGGCATTGAAGAACTGATCCTGTCGGATGGCCTTCATCCTATCTGCCTTGAGCGGAATATCCTGATAATCCTCTTCTATCTGATGGAAGAGCTGCTCCTGCTGTTCATGGGTCAGAGCAGGTGCCTCGCTCGTCAATGTATCCAGCAGCACCGTAGCTTCCAGCTCATAGTTGCCGTAATCGGGAAACTGGAGCAGCAACGTGGCAAAGCGGAAGCCATAGAGGTCAATGCGGCGGCGCACCTTCAGCACTTTCGCCCGATCGCCATTCGCCAGAAAAGCAGGAATATCGTTACTTTGAACTTTATGAGTAGCAGTTCCAGATTCTGTGCCTTCGCTCTTCACCCTTCGTTCTTCAATTTCCTTTTCCTTTATCTTCTTCCTCTCTTCTTCCATCCAGTAATAATTATTCTTCACAATCATCAGGATATCGCCCTGCGAAAGCTCTTCCTCCCTATCCAGCACCATATTGCGGATGCCCTGATTGAAGATGTTTGCACGCTTGTTGCTGCGGGTCACCACGATGGTATCATCCAGACCTACATGGTGATAACTGTCGGCTAGAGCCTCTATCAGTTCGGCTCCAGGCATCGGCTTGATATCCGAATAGCCAGCGAAATGAATCTTCGGAAGTTGGGTAATGTCATCATGCGTAATCATCTGTCTGATCATCGTGGCATTATAGAGAATACCCGATTCCTCGCTCTGTCGGAGCACCTCGTTCAGATCACATTCATACACCTTCAGTCCATATCCCTCCAGCATCGCCGCATGCAAGGCTGGCGATTCCTCCTCGCCAACAGGAGGCAACTGCGCCTTGTCACCTATCAGCAGCAAGCGGTCGTTCCGTCCCTGATACACGAAATGCACCAGGTCATCCAACAGGCATCCGCTTCCGAAGCTCATCCCACCCAATCCCATATTGGCAATCATCGACGCCTCATCTACCATGAAAAGCGTATCGGTATAGAGATTATCATTCAGATTAAACTGTCCCTCTACCCCCGAAAACGATTTTTCACGATAGATACGGCGATGAATGGTATAGGCAGGCGAACCGCTGTTCAGCGAGAACACCTTGGCAGCCCTACCCGTAGGTGCCAGGAGCATCACCTTCTGACGAATCTCCTTCAGGGTCCTGACGATGGCACCCGAGAGCGTCGTCTTACCCGTACCCGCACTACCTCGCAGAATCATCACGGCATGCGGATCTCTATCGGTAAGAAACTCAGCAAACACCTCCAGGGCATGTGCCTGTTCCTGGGTTGGCGGAAAGCCAAATTGCTGCAATATCTTATATTTTAGCTCGTCTATTATCATCAATTTGTTATTTATCCTTTAATAATTAATAATTTCAACGCCAAATATTTTGCGTTGTCTCCGTTTTGCATTATCTTTGCAGAAGATAAGCTGCACTCGGCAATCTGTAAGCAAGCTTACATTGCGCTCGTTTGCATTATCTTTGCAATGCAAAAGTACTAATACTTTTTGAAATGAGAATGAAATTAAGAAAAATAAACAATAATGCCATCCTGGGCGCCTGCGTCATCATCATGATGCTGCTTTGCGCTCTCAGTATCAGCCAGCCTCTCATCTTCGAGAAACAGATGGCGAACCGCGAAGCCGAGGTGAAGGAGAAACTGATGCTCATCCGTTCTGCCGAAGAAAGATACAGGGCGAAGCACGGAGTCTATACCGGTGATTTCGCTGTCCTCATCAAGGCAAAGTATCTCAAGGCTGAGGATACCCTCATCCCTTATTCCGATGGCAGGAAATTCTCGCTCGCCGCCACAACCATCATCCATAAAAGCGGAAAGCAGATTCCGCTGATGGAATGCGGAGCCACCTACGAAGACTATCTCGATGGTCTCAACGAGGAGGCGATTCAACAGGTAACAGAAAAAGCTTCCGATGCCGGCAACTTTCCTGGATTAAAGATCGGAGACATCACCAAAGACAACGACAATGCAAGTAATTGGTAAAAAAAGAACACAGCAAGCACGACTCACCATCCGTGTGAGCAAGAATACACTCAGCTTCTCGGTTGTAGATCGTGAAGCCGAGCACCAGTTGATATACGAACCTTACACCGTGAAAAGCGGTGTATCGATTGCAGCCAACCTCAGACAGGCTTTCGGCGAAAGCGAACTCCTGCAGCGCGGCTATCAGAAGGTGCGTGTCTATATCGATACGCCTATCCTGCTGGTACCTATAGAGGAATTCCACGAGGAAGACCTCACCGTGCTCTATCAGCATGCCTTCACGGGCAGCCACAGCGATGCCATTCTCTACAGGGTGCAGCCGAATCTGAATGTGGTGGCCGTTTTCCCAATCAACAAGGATCTGAAGATGGTGATAGAAGACAACTTCCAGGATGTGCGCTTCACTCCTATCATGCAGCCGATGTGGAACTATCTGCACAAGCGTAGCTTCACGGGGATCTACCACAAGCTCTATGCGTATTTCCACGACAAGAAGGTGGACATCTTCTGTTTCGAGAAAAACAGATTCAAGTTCTACAATTCCTTCCAGGCTGATCATGCCAAGGATGCACTCTACTTCATCCTCTTCGTATGGAAACAGCTGGGATTGCAGCAGATGCAGGATGAGCTGCATGTTGCGGGCGATATTCCGGATAAGGATTGGTTCCTCTACAATGCCAAGCTCTATGTCAAGAAGACTTTTCTCCTGAATCCAAGCGCCGAATTCAATCGTGCGCCCATCACGGAAATCAAGGGAATGCCGTTCGATCTGCTGACGCTCTACTTAAGCAAGTAGGAGTGGATTGTTAAAAGCTGATTTTAAAAATTGATAGTTAAAAGTTGATAGTTAAAAGTTAATTATGAGAATCATAACAGGACAATATAAGGGTCGCCACTTCGACATACCACGTTCGTTCAAGGCGCGACCAACTACAGATTTCGCAAAGGAGAACATCTTTAATGTTTTGCAGAATTACATCGATTTCGAGGATGCCACAGCCCTCGACCTCTTTGCCGGCACAGGCAGCATCTCGCTGGAACTGGTATCCCGTGGATGCAGCAGAGTCATCAGCGTAGAGGCCGACCGCGACCATGCCAACTTCATCCGCGAGTGTTTCAAGAAACTGGGCGAAGACAAGGATCTTCTGATTCGTGGCGATGTATTCCGCTTCTTGAGAACATGCAAGCAGAAGTTCGATTTCATCTTTGCCGATCCGCCATACGCACTGGAGAAGCTCCCCGAGATTCCAGACCTCGTACTCAATGGCGATCTTCTCAACGAAGAGGGCATCTTCGTTTTCGAGCATGGCAAGAACTACGATTTCTCCGACCATCCGCGATTCCTGGAGCATAGAAGTTACGGAAGCGTAAACTTCTCGATATTCAGATAAAATCTGCTGATTGTTTTAAAGCTTTTGCCCTTACAGGGCGAAAGGGGAAAATACAAGGCTACCCAGGGCGATGCCCTGGGCTAGGAGCTTCTGCCCTTTCAGGGCGTATGGAGCAAAACATCCGCGTAAGATATCAGCACGGCGATACCCTCACCTGCTTTCAGGGCGTAATAGAGCAAAACATCCGCGTAAGATATCAGCACGGCGGATACCTCACCTGCTTTCAGGGCATAATGGAGCAAAACATCCTCCCTTTTTACAGCAGCGGAGAAAGCAATCTTACGATACTCTCGAACAATCTTTTCAGGAACGGGCGCCTTACGAAATACGCCACATCATCTACCAGAATACTCCTAGATTCATCCTTCAGATAAATCCGCTTGATTCTCTGCGCCATTTCCTCATCATAGAAGAAGGCATTCGCCTCGAAATTATTCTCAAAACTACGGAAATCCACATTTGTGCTGCCCACGGTACAGAGGTTGTCATCGCTCACCAGCAACTTGCTGTGATTGAATCCACCCGTATAGAGATAAACCTTCACGCCAGCCTCTATCGCCTCCATCAGATAAGAACGCGAAGCCCACTCCACCATCCTGGCATCTGAATGTCTAGGCATCAGCAGGCGGATATCTACTCCCGCCAGAGCCGCCGTGCGCATCGCAAAGAGCACAGGCTCCGTAGGCAGGAAATAAGGCGTCTCCATATACACATACTTCTGCGCCTGAAGCAGAATGCGCACATATCCCTGCATGATATCAGGCCATGGAGCAATCGGACTGCTCGTTACTACCTGCACCAGACAATTATTCCTGATTTTCGAATCCACCGGAGGATAATACTTTCGGTTTGACACCAAGGTGCGATCCACAAAATACCAGTCTATCAGGAAAGCACGCTGCAGGGCATACACGCCTCCGCCCTCTATCCTCAGATGCGTATCGCGCCACTTCTGCTTCCCGGTGCCCTTCACATAGCGCTTGGCGATGTTCATGCCACCGATGAATCCTACCCTGCCGTCTATCACGCATATCTTGCGGTGATTGCGGTAGTTCACCTTGCTGGTAAACGCCGGAAACCTTACCGGCATGAACGAATGCACATCGATGCCCGCTTCCCTCATGCGCTCAAAGAAGGCATCCTTCACCTTCCAGCAGCCCACGTCATCGTATATCAGTCTGATTTCCACTCCCTGTTCCGCCTTGTCTATCAGCGCGTCAGCCACCAGATAACCCAGGGCATCATCCTCGAAGATGTAGGTATCCAGATGGATATGATGCTTCGCCTTACCTATCTCATATAATAAGGAGAAGATGAATTCATAACCATCGGTAAAGATATCCACCTGATTGTCCTTAAACGGGAATGCCCAGTTCTGATTGGTAAAGAGATTCATCAGCGGCTTGTTGTTGGCTGGGATATGCAGATTCTCCTGCTCGGCAAACTCCAGCATCGAGCGCTTGGTCAACTGGTCCATGCTTCTATCGCTGATCAGCCGTTCCTTTCTCGTGTTCTGCCCGAAGAAGATGTAGAAGATGATTCCCACGAAAGGCATGAAAGCGAGCACAAGAATCCACGCCATCGTCTTGGCGGGCTGTCGGTTGTCCATCAAGACGGTGATGATAGCGGGAATCATGATCGCCATATAAAGCAAGAGATAAATCCAATGAATATATATCATACCTTTCGTTTTTTATCTAATTAAACACAGAGTTGGTCTGGCTGGCAAGCAGCGAGTTCATCTTCTTCAGTTTCATAAACTCCTCCACCAGCTCCCTGTTCGTAGGATTTCTGGCAAACTCCTGCTGCACCTCTATCAGTCGCTGTGCGATATAATGTGTGCGGAAGCTCAGCAAATCCTTGAAGACAAACTGGCGCAGCTTCTCAGCATTCAGCTGCAGCTGCAGACTCGCCGTAGAAACCTCCTGTTCTCCCGTCGGCAGACTGGCAATCCTACTCACCTCCGGATCCGGATGGTTGGCAAAATAGTTTTCCGCCACGAAGTTCTCATCCTCCAGATGCTCCAGCGTTTCCTGCAAGATTCTGTTATAAAGATCGTTATGAAATCTGAACTCATCGCCCGACATATCCAGATAGATATATTGTGCTATCGGCAGTTCAATATCGTTGCCCTCCACATCCTTCACCACGATATGCTTTTCTCCATGGTGTATGATCAGCTTCACCAGCAGGTCTTCCACCTCCAGCAGCTTGTCCAGCGGCGTCACGCCCCTCATGGTAGCCTGCATTCCCTGCTGTGGGGCAGTAGCCTTCGGGTCTCTCAGCCCAGCTGCACGCCGTTCTGCCTTCACCTGCTCGCTCATGCCGTTTCTCACAAAGTTGTTCAGCGCATTCACGATAATCGCCTCGTTCACGCCCAGCCGGTGGGCGCAGTCGGTGATGTAAGAGGCTCGGGTAATCTGGTTCTTGATCTTCGAGATGCTCTCCACGATGCTGTTGATTGCCTGGCTTCTTTTCACCGGATCGGTCACACCGTTCAGCGAGAGGTCGGTCTTAAACTGTATGAAGTCCTTCTGGTTTTCCTCTATGTATTTTCTGAAATCGGCAGCGGTATGGCTTCGGGCAAAGCTGTCAGGGTCGTTTCCATCCGGCAGGAAGAGCACCTTCACGTTCATCTCCTCCTCCAGCAGCATGTCGGTACCTCGCAGCGCTGCATGCACGCCCGCAGCATCGCCGTCGTAGAGCAATACGATGTTGCTGGTGAATCGGTGGAGCAGCCTGATCTGATGGATGCTCAGCGCCGTACCCGAATTGGCCACCACGTTTTCGATGCCGCACTGGTGCATGGAAATTACATCCGTATATCCCTCCACCATATACACGCAGTCTTCCTTGGCGATGGCCTTCTTTGCCTGATACAGTCCGTAGAGCTCCCGCTCCTTGTGGTAGATGATACTGTCGGGCGAGTTCACGTATTTCTGGCTCACACCCTTGGTACGGGTATCCAGCACACGTCCGCCGAAAGCCACCACCTTTCCGCTCACACTCAGCCACGGGAAGATGGCGCGCCCGGAGAATCGGTCCAGATACTTGTCCTGTCCGCTCTTGTTGCCCGCTTCCTCCTTGTCCACCTTGAAGCAGAGACCGGTATCCACCAGGCATTTCGGCTGATATCCTTTCTTCACCGCCTCGTCGAAGAGCGCCGTGCGCTGGTTCAGGGCGAATCCCAGCTGGAATTTCCGGATGATGTCGTCTCTGAATCCTCGGCTTCTGAAATACTGCATGCCGATGGCTCTACCATCCACATCATTCTGCAGGATGTCCTGGAAGTATTTCGCCGCCCATTCATTCACGATGAACATCGATTCGCGTTCGTTTTCGCGCAGCTTCTCCTCGTTGGTCATCTCGCGTTCCTGAATCTCGATATGGTATTTGTTAGCCAGCCATCTCAGTGCCTCAGGATAGGTCATCTGCTCCAGCTCCATCAGGAAGTTGATGGCGTTTCCACCCTTTCCGCAGGTAAAGCAATGGCAGATGCCACGCGTAGGAGAAACGGAGAAGGATGGATGGGAATCGTTGTGGAAAGGACACAAGCCGACATAGTTGATGCCGCGCTTTTTCAGCGTGACGAATTCAGACACCACCTCTTCTATCTTGGTGGAGTCCATAATACGGGCTATGGTCGGTTTATCTATCATATTTTTCTATCTTATTTTATGATGCAAAATTAATACTTTTCTCTGAAAACACAAAACATTTAGGGAAAAAGACGTACAGAAACCGCATGGAAAGCCAAAATGAAACAAATAATAAAGAAAAGATTACATTTGACAAAGTAAAATACGATGAATATTCCTACCTTTGCAGCCATCAAACAACAAATACATAAACATATTTTTTATATGAGACTTAACAACATCAAGAAAGTATTTTTAGCTTCCGCTGCTCTCCTCTCAGCCATGAGCATGAGTGCAGCAGAGAGATTCGTCAGTTTCAAGCAGGGCGATCTGCTCATCAACGGTAATGACAAGGTAGAAATCTATATGGACGCCAACGACTGCCGTGGCGTGAGCTATGCTGCCAATGCACTGGTCAGGGACATCAGCAAGGTGAGCGGCTCCCAAGCCACCATCACCTCCAACCGGAAGGCAACCATCCTCGTGGGAACCATCGGACATTCTGCTGCCATCGACCAGCTCATCAAACAAAAACGCATCAACGGAAATCTGCTCAAGGGCAAGCGCGAGAAATTCATCATCACCCTCGTAGATCAGCAGCTCGTCATCGCAGGAAGCGACCGCCGAGGCACCATCTATGGCATCTACGAACTCTCCCAGCAGATGGGCGTATCGCCTTGGTATGACTGGGCAGACGTGCCTGTGGAGCACCACGACTCCATCTTCGTAAACAAGGGAATCTATACCGATGGCGAACCAGCCGTACGCTATCGTGGCATCTTCCTCAACGATGAGGCACCTTGCCTCACCTCGTGGGTGAAGAATACCTACGGCACCGAGTATGGCGACCACCGGTTCTACCAGCGCGTATTCGAGCTTATACTGCGCCTCAGGGGCAACATGATGTGGCCAGCCATGTGGGGCTGGGCTTTCTATGCCGACGATGCGGAGAACGAGAAGACGGCAGATGAAATGGGCGTGGTGATGAGCACCTCCCATCATGAGCCGATGGCACGCAACCATCAGGAATACGCCCGCAACCGAAAGGGATGGGGACCTTGGAACTATCAGAAGAACAAGGCTAACCTGCAGAAGTTCTTCCGTGAAGGCATCGAACGAATGAAGGGAACCGAACAGATTGTAACCATCGGCATGCGTGGCGACGGCGACGAGGCGATGAGCGAAGAGGCTGATACCCGACTGATGACCAACATCATCAACGACCAGCGCAAGATTATCGCTGATGTAACGGGAAAGAAGGCTAGCGAAACACCGCAGGTATGGGCACTATATAAAGAGGTATTGGATTACTACGACAAGGGAATGAAAGTGCCCGACGATGTAACCCTGCTGCTCTGCGATGACAACTGGGGCAACGTGCGCCGTGTGCCGAATGCCCAGGAACGAAAGCACAAGGGCGGATGGGGACTCTACTACCACGTAGATTACGTGGGTGCTCCAAGAAACTCGAAGATGCTCAATGTTACCCCCGTGCAGAACCCTTGGGAGCAGTTGACACTTGCCTATGAGAACGGCATCGACCGTCTCTGGATTCTCAACGTGGGCGACCTCAAGCCGATGGAATATCCTATCAGCCAGTTTATGGACATGGCGTGGAATCCCCGCAAATACGATGTAAACAGCATCACCCGTCATACCCGTGACTGGTGCGCACAGCAGTTCGGAGAATCGCAGGCTGATGAAGCGGCACGCATCCTGAACCTCGTATGCAAATACAACGGCCGCTGCACTCCGGAGATGCTCGACAAGAACACCTACAGTCTGGAGAACGGCGAATGGCAGGAGGTGGTGAACCAGTATCTCCAGCTCGAAGCAGATGCCTTGCGCCAGTACAACAGTCTGCCGGCAGCCTATCACGATGCCTACCGTCAGATCATCCTCTTCCCTATCGAGTTGATGAGCAATCTGCACCAGATGTATTTTGCCCAAGCACAGAACCACGCCCTCTACAAGCAGGGCAATCCGAAGGCGAATGTGTGGGCAGACGAAGGCGAGCGCCTCTTCAAGCGCGACTCCCTCATCTGCGACTATTACAACCATAAGATGGCTGGCGGCAAGTGGAACGGAATGATGACCCAGAAGCATATCGGCTACAAGAGTTGGAATGATGATTTCGAGAAGGATACCTGTCCGGAGCTCTTCCGGGTAACCTCCAAGGATGGAGTGATTATCAGCGAAAACAACGGCGTGGTAGAAATCGAAGC
>QRFC01002394.1_pt1 | contig 13756 bp, 7 predicted proteins | sample 1861061 | NCBI WGS metagenome assembly QRFC01 (sample SAMN09711282, study PRJNA482702) | Human gut metagenome, whole genome shotgun sequencing project.
GGTAAGCTGAGTACCGGGTTCGCCGATGGACTGAGCCGCGATAACGCCGACGGCTTCGCCTGCGCTGACGGGCTGGCCGATCGCAAGGTTGATGCCGTAGCACTTTGCGCACACGCCGGTGCGGGCCTCGCAGGACAGGACGCTGCGGATGAGCACTCGCTCGATGCCGTGCGCCTCAAGGATCTCTGCGTCCGCAGGCATAAGCATATGATCGGTATCAAACAGCACCTCGCCGGTCTGCGGATCGCAGACGGGAACTGCCGGGAATCTGCCGTGGATGCTGGTGCCGAAGGACTGGACGAGCTGGCCCTTGTCGTAGATGGCAGCTGCCCATACGCCGTCATGCGTGCCGCAGTCGGGCTCGCGGATGATAACATCCTGGCAGACATCGACCATTCGACGGGTAAGGTAACCGGAGTCGGCTGTACGAAGTGCGGTATCGGCAAGGCCTTTACGGGCGCCTCGGGAGGAGATGAAGTACTCCAGAACGCTGAGGCCTTCACGGAAGTTTGCCTTGATCGGGATCTCGATGGTCTTACCGGAGGTGTTAGCCATAAGGCCGCGCATACCGGCAAGCTGACGGATCTGGTTCATGGAGCCACGAGCACCGGAGTTTGCCATCATGTAGATAGGATTATAGGTATCCAGGCAGTTCTGCAGTGCGCTGGTGACGTCCTTGGTGGTCTGCTCCCACTCGGAAACGACCAGACGATAGCGCTCATCATCGGTGATGAAGCCGCGCTTGAACTGACGCTCGATTGCGAGGACCTTGTTCTCAGTTTCGCTGATGAGGGTCTTTTTCGCTTCGGGGACGGTCATATCGGCGATGGAGATCGTGATAGCGCCCACGGTCGAATACTTATAGCCCATTGCCTTGATGCCGTCAAGCACCTCGGCGGAAATGGTGAAATCGTGGATCTTGATGCAGCGGTCGATGATATCGCCGAGCTGCTTCTTGCCGACCTGGAAGCCGATCTCATGGTCAAAGGCATGCTCCGGATCGCTTCTGTCAACATAGCCGAGATCCTGGGGGATCTTCTCGTTGAAGATTATCCTGCCGACGGTGCTCTCTATGACCTTGGACTTCTCAACGCCGTCAAAGCTCTTGGTAACACGAACGAGGATAGGAGCGTGCAGGCCGACCTCGCCCTGACTGTACGCCATGACAGCCTCGTTGGGGTCACGGTATATAAGCAGGGGCTTGTAAGACGGAGCCTTGCCGCCCTCGGCTGCTGCCTTTTCCTCGGCCGCGACGAAGTCATCGCCGTCAACGATCTCGTTTGCCGGCAGATCGGTGGCGCCGGGGTCGGTGACGAACACATGCTCTGCGCCCTTTTCGGCCTTGCCTATGCGCTTCATGGTCAGGTAGTAGGAGCCGAGGATCATATCCTGAGTAGGAACGGTTACGGGGTGGCCGTCCTGCGGACGCAGGAGGTTGTTTGCCGAGAGCATGAGTATTCTCGCCTCGGCCTGCGCTTCGGCGGACAGAGGAACGTGGATAGCCATCTGGTCGCCGTCGAAGTCGGCGTTGTATGCTGTACATACCAGAGGATGCAGCTTGAGCGCGCGGCCCTCAACGAGGATAGGCTCGAACGCCTGAATGCCCAGACGGTGCAGAGTAGGTGCGCGGTTGAGCAGCACGGGGTGCTCCTTGATGACGACCTCGAGCGCGTCCCAAACCTCGGTGCGCTGCTTATCGACCATCTTCTTTGCGGACTTGATGTTGTTTGCAACGCCGTCCTCAACAAGCTTCTTCATGACGAAGGGGCGGAACAGCTCAATGGCCATTTCCTTGGGAACGCCGCACTGATAGATCTTAAGATCAGGGCCGACAACGATAACGCTACGGCCGGAGTAGTCAACACGCTTGCCCAGCAGGTTCTGACGGAAACGTCCCTGCTTGCCCTTGAGCATATCCGACAGCGACTTGAGCGCACGGGAGTTTGCGCCGGTCACGGCTCTGCCGCGGCGGCCGTTGTCGATAAGTGCGTCAACGGCTTCCTGAAGCATGCGCTTCTCGTTGCGCACGATGATGTCGGGCGCGTTGAGCTGGATAAGTCTCTTAAGACGGTTATTGCGGTTAATGACGCGGCGGTACAGATCGTTGAGGTCGCTTGTTGCGAAGCGGCCGCCGTCGAGCTGGACCATGGGGCGGATCTCGGGAGGGATGACCGGCAAAATGTCGATTATCATCCACTCGGGCTTGTTGCCGCTCTGGCGGAATGCCTCGACGACCTCAAGGCGCTTGACGAGCTTTGCCTTCTTCTGGCCGGAGGCGTTTGCCAGCTCCTCTCTGAGCTGAGCGGAAAGCTGCTCGCAGTCGATCTGCTGGAGGAGCTTCTTTATTGCCTCGGCGCCCATGCCGGCATCAAAGTCGTCCTCGTACTTCTCGCGCATGTCGCGATACTCTTTTTCGGTGAGTATCTGGCACTTTTCCAGCGGAGTGAAGCCGGGGTCTGTGACTATATAGTTTGCAAAGTACAGGACCTTCTCAAGCACTCTCGGAGTGAGGTCGAGCAGCAGGCCCATGCGGCTGGGTATGCCCTTGAAGTACCAGATATGAGATACGGGGGCGGCAAGCTCTATGTGACCCATGCGCTCGCGGCGAACCTTGCTCTTTGTGACTTCAACGCCGCAGCGGTCGCAGATCTTGCCCTTGTAGCTGATCTTCTTGTACTTGCCGCAGTGGCACTCCCAGTCCTTGGTCGGTCCGAAAATGCGCTCGCAGAACAGGCCGTCGCGCTCGGGCTTAAGGGTGCGGTAGTTGATGGTCTCGGGCGTGGTGACCTCGCCGGAGGACGAGGAAAGGATCATTTCAGGGGAGGCAATGCCTATTTTTATGGCGTCAAACGGTGTAAAACTCATTATTATTCATCCTCCTCACTGTAGTCATCATCGGACATGAAACCGAAATCATCATCGTCGGTCTCGGGAACGTCCTCGATCGTATAGCCCTCGGCCTCGATATCGTCGTCATCGGACATGGTATCGTACATCTCGTCCTTCATCTTGGGAACGAAATCGTCATCGTCATCATCCTTGAGTTCGATCTCCTGGCCGTCCTTATCCAGAACGCGGATATCAAGACACAGAGACTGAAGCTCCTTGACCAGGACCTTGAACGATTCGGGTACGCCGGGCTGCGGAATATTGTCGCCCTTTACGATGCTCTCATAGGTGCGTACACGGCCTGTGACATCGTCGGACTTGACAGTGAGTATCTCCTGCAGGGTGTACGCCGCACCGTAAGCCTCGAGGGCCCAAACTTCCATTTCGCCGAAGCGCTGGCCGCCGAACTGAGCCTTGCCGCCGAGAGGCTGCTGGGTAACGAGGCTGTAGGGGCCGGTGCTGCGAGCATGGATCTTATCATCGACCAGGTGGTGCAGCTTGAGGAAGTAGACCCAGCCGACGGTTACGTCGTTATCAAATTTTTCGCCGGTGCGACCGTCGTACAGGACGCTCTTGCCGTCCTCGCGCAGGCCGGCCTGACGCAGGGTATCGCGGATGGTGGATTCGTTTGCGCCGTTGAAGATAGGCGTTGCGACCTTCCAGCCGAGTGCCTGAGCCGCATAGCCGAGGTGAACCTCGAGGACCTGACCGATATTCATACGGGAAGGAACGCCCAGGGGGTTAAGGACTATATCAAGCGGAGTGCCGTCGGGCAGATAAGGCATATCCTCACGCGGAAGTATGCGCGAGACAACGCCCTTGTTGCCGTGGCGGCCGGCCATCTTATCGCCGACGGAGATCTTACGCTTCTGAGCGATGTAAACACGCACGACCTGATTTACGCCGGGGCTCATCTCATCGCCGTTTTCGCGGGTGAACACCTTTACGTCAACGATTATGCCGCTCTCGCCGTGGGGAACCTTGAGCGAGGTATCGCGAACCTCTCTCGCCTTTTCGCCGAAGATGGCGCGGAGCAGTCTCTCCTCTGCGGTGAGGTCTGTCTCGCCCTTCGGGGTCACCTTACCGACGAGGATATCACCGGCACGAACCTCTGCGCCGACAGTGATTATGCCGCGCTCATCAAGGTACTTGAGTGCATCGTCACCCACACCGGGGATATCACGGGTGATCTCCTCGGGTCCGAGCTTGGTATCGCGTGCGTCGCACTCGTATTCCTCAACATGGATAGAGGTGAACACATCTTCCATGACAAGGCGCTCGTTAAGCAGGATAGCGTCCTCGTAGTTGTAGCCTTCCCAGGTCATGAAGCCGACGAGGATGTTCTTGCCGAGGGATATCTCGCCGTCCTTGGTGCTCGGGCCGTCTGCAATGACGTCGCCCTCGTGAACGCGCTCGCCGAGAGAAACAATGGGTCTCTGGTTTACACAGGTACCCTGGTTGGAGCGTGCAAACTTTATGAGCTTATAGTTCTTTATATCTCCGGAATCGTATTTGATGGAGATGTTCTGCGCATCGGCGCGGACGACCTCGCCGTCGCCCTCAGCGAGAACGACAACACCGGAGTCAACTGCGCACTTGTGCTCGATGCCGGTTGCGACGATAGGCGCCTGAGTTGTCATAAGAGGCACTGCCTGGCGCTGCATGTTCGCGCCCATCAGTGCGCGGTTTGCGTCGTCGTTTTCGAGGAACGGGATCATCGCGGTAGCGATGGATACCATCATACGGGGGCTTATATCAATGTAGTCAACTCTCTCGCGGTCGACCTCGACGATCTCGTCGCGGTGGCGGCAGGTTATACGCTTATTGATAAGGCAGCCGTTTTCGTCGCGAGGCTCGGTTGCAGGAGCAACAATGTAGTTATCCTCCATGTCGGCCGTCAGGTAATCGACCTGATCGGTGACACGGCAGGTGCCCTTCTCGACCTTCTGGAAAGGTGCGACGAGGAAGCCGTACTCGTTTGCTCTTGCGTAGGAAGCAAGGTAAGATATAAGTCCGATGTTCGGGCCTTCGGGAGTCTCTATGGGGCACAGGCGGCCATAGTGGCTGTAGTGAACGTCGCGGACGTCGAAGGAGGCTCTCTCACGGCTCAGGCCGCCGGGGCCGAGTGCCGACATACGGCGCTTGTGAGTAAGCTCGGACAGGGGGTTTGTCTGATCCATGAACTGCGACAGGGGGCTGGAGCCGAAGAACTCTTTGATCGCCGCGGTCACGGGACGGATATTTATAAGGCTCTGAGGAGTTACGATGTCGAGATCCTGCAGAGTCATGCGCTCGCGGATAACGCGCTCCATACGGGAGAAGCCGATGCGGAACTGGTTCTGCAGCAGCTCGCCGACGCAGCGGACGCGGCGGTTGCCGAGATGGTCTATATCGTCCTTCTCGCCGATGCCGTATGCAAGGCAGTTGAGATAGTTGACGGATGCAAACATGTCGTCAACAACGATGTGCTTCGGAATAAGTACATCTATATTTTCAATGATCGCTTCCTTGAGAGCGTCGCCGGAGTACTGCTCCATGAGGCTCTTGAGGACGATGCCGCGGACCTTTTCCTTTATGCCGAGCTCCTCGGGGTCGATATCGACCATGCTCTGCAGGGGAACCATGCCGTTGGAGAAGACTTTGACGGTCTTGCCGTCAACATCGAGCCAGACCTCAACGACACCGGCAGCGTCGATCTTCTCGGCCATGTCGCGCGAGATGACCTCGCCTGCGTCGGCAATTATCTCGCCGGTCGAGGGGTCTGCAACGGGCATTGCCAGCGTAAAGCCGTTTATTCTGCCGCGCAGAGCCAGCTTCTTGTTGAACTTATAGCGGCCGACATTGGAAATGTCGTAGCGGCGGCGGTCAAAGAACAGTCCGTCGAGCAGGGACTCGGCGCTTTCGACAGTGGGAGGATCGCCGGGGCGCAGCTTGCGGTAGATCTCCATAAGGCACTCGTCACGGCTGGTGGTAGTGTCCTTATCAATGGTTACGGCTATGCGCTCGTCATCGCCGAAGATCTCCTTCAGGCGCTCGTTTGTGGTCGCGCCGACGATGGGATCGGGAGTGCAGGAAAGCCATGTTTCGGGCTTTGTCTCGTCATACTTGCCCATTGCCTTGAGAAACCAGGTAATGGGAAGCTTTCGGTTTTTATCTATACGGACATAGAAGGTGTTGTTCGCGTCGGTCTCGTACTCAAGCCATGCGCCGTGATACGGGATGACGGTCGCCGCGTAAATGCTCGTCATGCTGCGGTCGGTGGTCTTATCGTAGTACACACCGGGGCTGCGGACGATCTGGGAGACGATAACACGCTCGGCGCCGTTGATTATAAATGTGCCGCCGGCTGTCATGAGCGGAAAATCGCCCATGAAGATCTCCTGCTCCTTGATCTCTTCGGTTTCGAGGTTGCGCAGACGCACGCTTACCTTCAGCGGCGCCGCATACGTTGCATCGCGTGCCTTGCACTCTTCTTCCGTATACTTGGGCTTTTCGTCCATGGAATAATCCACAAAGCTCAGCTCAAGATTGCCGGAATAGTCGGTCACGGCGTCGGTATCCCTGAATACTTCGCGCAGACCGGTCTCGAGAAACCACTTGTAGCTCTTCTTCTGAATCTCCAAAAGGTTGGGCATGTCCTGGATTTCTTCGTACCGTGCAAAGCTCTTTCTGAGAGTTTTGCCGTAGAGAACGTCTTTTGGCATTCGTACACACTCCTTAATCGTAATCGAGAACGCCCGGGTGAGTTGTTTATTTCGCTCACTTCGGTGTTGTATTTACGTTTGGTTGATGGTATATTGTGATTGTAAACACTGGGGTGCCAGTCGTTTCACCACATGATAACATAGCAAGTTATTCTATCATTGTATATATAGCTATGTCAAGAAATATTTTGTGAAAAATGAATTTTTCGTCGGCTGCTATAACTGGCAGCCGCTTTTTTTGTACGAAATGGAGTAAAAATGGAGTTTTTTAACCTCATATCGCTTGCCGTGATCTTCGCCGTGGCCATGCTGCTGCTTTACCGGCAGGGAATTTTTCGCGATAAGGCTATGCTCGTGTGCGCCCTTGTGCTCACGGCGGCAGCCATGCTCATCCGCGGATTTTATTTTGATGTGCAAAGCGATGATTACACGACCTTTCTTGCGCCGTGGACGCAGTTTTTCCGCGATAACGGCGGCTTTAAGGCGCTCGCCTTCTTCCCCGGCAACTATAATCCGCCGTATATGTACTTTCTCGCGGCGTTTTCGTATTTCGGCATCTCGGAGCTGTATCTGATAAAGCTGCTGTCGGTGCTGTTTGACGTTTTGCTCGCGTACGGCTGCATGAAGCTTCTGTCTCTGTACACCGGCTCGAAGGCAAAGCAGCTCGGCGTTTTTCTTGCCGTTCTGTATCTTCCGACGGTCGTCACAAACGGCGCATACTGGGCTCAGTGCGACAGCATATATGCATTTTTCGGCATATTCGCGCTGTATCTCGGACTCAGCGAAAAAGGTGTCGGCGCAATGATATCGCTGGCCGCCTGCCTTGCGTTTAAATTGCAGGCCGTGTTCATTATCCCGGTGTTTTTCGTTCTGCTGCTTGCCAAAAAGCTACGCTGGACGCAGCTGCTCGTCTTCCCTGCCGCGTATATCGTTTTCATGCTGCCCGCCGTCATTGCCGGAGCGCCACTGTGGGATACGCTGACGCTGTATTTTTCGCAGGCCGGTACTGTCGGCGACGCAATGAATTACAACGCACCGTCGCTCACCAGCATGTTCTCGTGGTCGGGAGATACGACGCAGGGCGCAAGGGCGCTTATCATTGCCGCATTTCTGCTCGTTGCGGCGGTTTATGCTGCGGCGATCCTTCTGCGCAAAAAGCTGTCCGACCGCGTTATACTCGGCTTTGCGCTTATCCTTGCAATGGGCATCCCCTATCTGCTGCCGCATATGCATGACCGATATTTCTTCATTCCCGGCGTTCTGGCGCTGGTGCTCGCGGCGTCCGACCTGCGCTTTGCGCCCGTGCCGATTTTCGCGGAGCTTGCTTCATTGCATTGCTACTATGCGTATTTCAACCGCTATTACCTTGTTCAGCCTCGCATCGGCGGCGAGCTTATGCTTGCCGCGCTGCTGCTGTGCATAGCCTATACGGCGGTGTATGTCAGAAAGGCAAGAAAATTTGAAATTAATCCTTGACATTCTCATTTTCTCTGTTATAATAACTCTTGCCTTTGAAAAAAGCAATTCGCGAGAGTGCTGGAACAGGTAGACAGGCACGTTTGAGGGGCGTGTGTCAACCGACGTGGGAGTTCAAGTCTCCTCTCTCGCACCAAAAAGCAGTCCGTCCGTCAGGATGGGCTGTTTTTTTATAAAAAAGGAGACTTGAATTCCCGAGGGCACTTGGAAAGGTCCCGGCGGAAAAGCGGCATGCTGCTTATCTTATTGTACCTTATCGCAAGTTATTGCACCTAATCGATTTTGGAAAAAAGACTTCAGCCAGGTGAAGCAAAAGAAGAAAATGAGGTAGGTCTTACATCTTAAGACCTACCTCAAATCTATCGTCTTCTCTACAATTTCATAGCTAAAAAATCAGCTATGATTCCTGTCAAAATAACTTTTTCTGAACTTACTTGGAGATTCGCCAACTTCATTCTCAAAAATTTTGCTAAAATGAGATGCGCTTTTGACACCTACCTTTTCCGCAACTTCTGCAATGCTCATATCCGAACTCTGAAGAAGAGATTTTGCATAAAAAATACGCATGGATCTTATATATTGCACAATGTTAATCCCCATATATGTTTTGAAGTATCGGCTCAGGTAGGATGGATTTACCCAGAAACGTTCGGCTATAGAGGATAATGTTAAGCTACTGTTCTGATAATTTGAATTAATATATTCAAGTATATTTTTCAGCATGTAAGGGATATCTTTAAAAACGTCATTATATACTGCATTTCTAACTATCTCAGGATAAATACTGCCGCAATATCGTCCGATTTCAAGAACTATCAGTTCAGAAATATCAGCAATAAAAACATCTTGAAAATTCTGCTTATTCTCACTCTCCGCCACTAGCATGTACATCATCTGTTCTAACCGTTCAAGATGCTTCCCGTGGAAATGAAGCACCGGCATCAAGAGATTTTTTTCGAAAAGGACAAGAGGATTCCAATTAATATCTCTATACTGTAAATAGTCAGAAAACTTTTCGGACATAACAATGGATATCAGCTTAAATTCCTCCGGTCCTTTTGGCTCTACCCTATGTGGCTGATTTGGTTTGATAACAAGTACATCACCTTTTGTTAGTGAATATGTAGTTTCTCCGAGACTTACGCAAAATTCTCCGGAAAAGTCCAGCATAAATTCATAATAAGAATGGCTTGACCAGGCTGCATTATATTTCCCGTTTATTGTTTCAATATATACGGAAAAGAACTCTGCTTTCTGTAAAAATGATTGCTGAACTTTCATTTCTATCTTCACTCCAAATCAGCATGCGGTTATCCTATCGGTTCTATCAACAGTAGCCAAACAGTCTCGGCAGGAACAGGCTCAAATCGGGTACATATGTAGTAATTATCAGAGTCGGCAGCCATGCAAACAAGATAAGTCTCATGGTATGCGGCAGCATTTCCTTTACTTCTGCACCTGAAATTTTACCGCCCAAGTAAAGAAGCGGAGCCGTCGGAGGGGTAATATTGCCCATGCCGAGGTTTACGCCGACTATTGCAGCAAATTGGATTGGGCTGACTCCAAGTTCAGTTACAATCGGGAGAAGTATCGGTGTAGCAAGAAGCACGCCGCTTGTATCATCCATCAGCATTCCCAAAAGAATCATAAACAGATTTATCATTATCATGATAACAGCGGGGCTATCAGATATAGAAGTCAGCATTTTCAAAAGCATTTGAGGAACATTGTTCATGGTATACAGTCTGCTGAGAATCATCACGGAAAAAAGCATCATCATTATAACGCCGGTAGTTTTACCTGCGCTGATAAGAGAATCTCTTAAATCGCCCATGCTCATTTCTCTGTAATAGAGCATAGCAACAGGAATCGCATAGATGACCGACAGCGCCGCAGCTTCAGTGGTGGTCATGACGCCACCATATATAGCGCCCAAAATAACAAATGGCATGAGCAATGCGGGGATGGAGCTCTTCTTTTTCCCCTGCGTCGAAGCAACAGGCTTACTGTCGACAGACTTTACAATATTTTTGTTTTTGGCGGCGTAAAAAAGATTTACCGTACTAAACAAGATTACAAGAATGATACCCGGAATTATGGTTGCAAGGAAGCAGGCTAAAACGGATTGCCCTCCTACCCAGCCATACAGTATCATAGACATGCTTGGCGGTATCAGCAGGCCCAAAACCGCACAGCTTGAAATGAGAGAACCTATAAATCCTTTTTCATATCCGTTTTCTTCAAGCCTCGGAGACATTATAGAGCCTATACACGCAATAGTAGCGCCGGCACTTCCGGATATAGCACCGAATACTGCGCTGGATATGGCAGTAACAATGCCAAGCCCGCCTTTAATTTTGCCGAAGCCCAGTTTTTCAACAGAATTAATCAGTCTTCGGCCTATTCCGCCATGATCAATAACAGCCCCGGCAAGCACGAACAGCGGAATTGTAAGGAGCAGAACATTGTTTATTTGGCTTCCTCCATACGACAGTAAAAACATTGGATCGGAGCCCGAACAATATACTATTATTGCAGCTGCACCGAGAAAAGTCAAGGGGATAGATATACCAAGCACAAGGAAGACAATAACGGAAAGAAAGGCTATTACCAGTATCATCAGTTTTCACCGCCCTTCAATATAGCGACACTTCTTATCAGATGAATTAGAACATAAATACTCATCAATATAAACGAAATTATTATTGACAGTCTGGATAAGGCCAGAGGAAGCTTGTAAATAGGAGTGGTCGGCCAAAGCTCAAAGCTCCAGCTGACAAATTGAAACGCCCAAGCCGTTGCAACAATTGCGATAACCATACTTACTGCATACTTTACAACAGCCATTCGCTTTTTCGCTTTTTCACTCTTAAAAAGCAGAGAGGTCATATCTGCATTAATATGCGCATCATCACGGTATGCAAGAGAACTTCCTGTAAAATAAAACCAAAACGCCGCAAATAACACAAGCTCCTCGGATCCACCAAAGTTGATACCGAGTATATACCTCATTATTGCTGCTATAACAATTAAAGAAGTAATCAGCACACTTGTTATTATACAAATATATTCCTGTATCTTGAAGATGACATGATCGGCTCTTTTTAAGAAAACAATCATCAAATTCACCCTTTCTTATTGAGTCCGTAAAAAGGGCCTATCGGCCCTTTTTACGGATATTTGTGCAAAACATCAATGTTACTTATACAGCTTCAGCAGCTCGTTGATAAAATCTTCACCATAGGTTTTGGCAAGATTGGGCCAAACATTCGTGCGGACGGCTTCTGCGAACATTTCGATTTCTTCGTCAGAGAAGCGGACAATCTTAATACCGTTGTCTTCCATCAGCTTCAGATATTTCTCGTCCTCTTCCTTTGCGTAGTTTACGCTGTTGGCGCACTCCTGACGGCAAATATCCACGATGGTTTTCTGATCTTCGGGAGAAAGCTTTGCAAGTGTTTTTTCACTTATCATGATCTGTGTTACTTCCGGGCTCATCTGATATACATAGTAGTAATCAATGATGTCACGATAGTTAAGATATGCACCTGCAGGAGTGGAGCCTGCAAGGCCCTCAACGACGCCGGTCTGCAGAGCCGCAAAGGTGTCGGAAGAAGCAATGCTTGTTGTGTCGAAGCCCATATATTCGCAGGGGAGAATATAGCAGTCCATAGCGGCAGTGCGGATAACGGTATTCTTACTATCCAGAGTGTTAGGATTCGAGACTTCCTTTGTAGTACCTATACCAGCAATGCCTTCAACGAAAAATCCGCAGAACTCAATACCGTTCTTTGCCTGAATCTCTTTCATCATATTGTCAAGAGTGGTGCCTTCTGCAAATATTTCCGCAAGCTGATCATAGCTGCTCGAAAGGTAAGGGAAATAGCCGACAGCAGTTCTTGCGTCATAGGTCTCGGGAACAGATGAGTGTGCCATATCAATGCTGCCCATCATAAGCTCGTCATAAACCTGAGACCAGTCACCCAACTGGTTTGCGGGATAGATGTCTATGAGAACTCTTCCCTCGGTCTTCTCTTCTACAGCCTGCTTGATATTAAGAGCAACCTGATATGAGATATGATCCTTATTCTGCATAGTCGAATATCTGAGAGTAATGGGTTCGCTGTTGTCTTTTGCTGAATCTTTATCCTTACCGCATCCTGTAAGTGCAATCATAAGAACTACCAAGGATAATAATAACAAATATACTTTTTTCATTTTTTCCTCCTGTTTTTTCATTAAAGATGAGCTGGTCTGCTTTCAAAAACGCTGTATTCTGCTGCATCCTCCTCCTTCTTCCTCTTGCGTTTACTTATTTATTGTAGCTGTAAATAACCTCCTCCTGTTGCTGACCTTCCCGAACGTAGATGTGAGGGAATGAATGGAAGCTCAAGCTGCACCAGAATTCAATTACGGTTATTCCGAGTCGTTCACAGTATTCCGAAACGTCAATCCGGCTCTCTCCGTTTTGACCTAAAAGTGTCACCACATCTCCTATCTCAGCGTCCGGAGCATCAGAGATATCCAATACAGTATGCTCAAGACAAACTGCGAGTATCTTGCATCTGACACCGTTAAGGAGAACCTCTCCGCCTGCGTTCCTCGTTGAAAATCCGTCGCAGCTTCCAAACGGTATAACGCCTATCACACGATCATTTTCCATGAGCATATTCAGGCATCTGCTGCCGGCCTTGAGAGTTTTCTTGCTTATAAGACGCGAATGTATTCCCTTCAGGCAATCCTTAAGTTTAAGTCCGCATGAATCCTTTTGAGGCTTGGCGTTTGCAAACACTCCGGTTCCGATACAAACGGTGTTATACCATGCTTTCTCATACCTTTGCGTAGCATATGTACTTGCAAGCTGGTATCTGGGAATTTCGAATCCGGCCGCTTCTATGTCAGCTATTATCTTGTTGAAGCACGAGATCTGACCCTCGTTGTACTCATCCTTTTTCGGATTCTTGTCAGAATCTGTTGGGCCGATATGGCTGTACAGGCCTTCAATCTTGAACGAAGTTTCATTTCTGATGTACTCCAGCTCGGGAAGCACTTCTTCAGGCAGCAAGCCCAAACGTCCGAGGCCCGTATCACACTTCACCCAAACCTTAAGGGCAACATCCTTTCCGAGCGCATCCGCGAAGGCTTTTGCATCTCCGGGTTTTACAAATGACGGCATCAAATCATATTTTACGAGCAGATCCGCGGTCTCAGGGAAATTATGAGCGAAAAGCTGTATAGGCTTGTCTATTCCATGCTTTCGCATTTCAATTGCCTCATACATATTGCCGGTTGCAAATCCGTATATATCCAGCTCATTTATGGCCTTAACAATCGGAAGCATACCATGACCGTAGCCGTTACCCTTCGCCGCGACTATTATCTCAACCTTGTTACCCAATGCTTTTTTGTATTCGTTAATATTATTAAGAATCGCATCAATATCTATTTCCGCCCAGGTCGGTCTGGGCAGATTTTTATAATCAACCGATGAATCAATCAAAACGATAACTCCTTTATTAGCAAATTAGAACTGCTCTGCTATTGCTTCAAATATTATACGTCCGGCTTCCGCGCCGCCGTCAATGCTGCCAAGAGTCTTCTCTCCAAAGTAGGCAGCACGTCCATGTTTTGCCACCATATCTCTGGTGCTTTCTACTCCATTACGGGCAGCCTCTGCCGCATTTTTT
>QRFC01002397.1_pt1 | contig 13740 bp, 13 predicted proteins | sample 1861061 | NCBI WGS metagenome assembly QRFC01 (sample SAMN09711282, study PRJNA482702) | Human gut metagenome, whole genome shotgun sequencing project.
TGAGGCAACGCTGCCCCTGACCCTGACCTCTTACAGCCCCTGCTTCCGCAAGGAGAAGGGTGCCCACGGCATCGAGGAGCGCGGCATCTACCGCATCCACCAGTTCGAGAAGCAGGAGATGATCGTCGTCTGCCGCCCCGAAGAGAGCGCCGACTGGTATGAGAAGCTGTGGAAGAACTCTGTGGAGCTGTTCCGCAACATGGAGATCCCCGTCCGTCAGCTGAACTGCTGCTCCGGCGACCTGGCAGACCTGAAGGTCAAGAGCTGCGACATCGAGGCCTGGAGTCCCCGCCAGCAGAAGTACTTCGAGGTCTGTTCCTGCTCCAACCTGGGCGATGCACAGGCCCGCCGCCTGCACATCCGCGTCAAGGGTAAGGACGGCAAGACCTATCTGGCCCACACTCTGAACAACACCTGCGTGGCACCTCCGCGTATGCTGATCGCCTTCCTGGAGAACCACCTGCAGGCCGACGGCTCGGTCACCATCCCCAAGGTCCTGCAGCCCTACATGGGCGGCCTGGAAGTCATGGTCCCGACCCACAAGAAGGGCTGAGAGCTGACCACACAGTTTTCCACAACAATGCAATAAGATGTTGAAAACACCCCGCTTTACCGTTTGCTGACGCAGACGATCGAGCGGGGTGTTTGCTGTTGATGGGGGACGATTTCTTCACGGCAGTCTCGCCTCGTAGACATTCCTGGTACGCTGGGACCCGCGGGCTAAGCAACAGCCTACAGGGCTGATTGCTTACGGTGCTTCGCACCGCCGCCCTGTTCGATTCCCGTGCGGGCAAAAAATAAAAGCGTTCAAGCCTTTGCTTGAACGCTTTTATGACCCGTACGGGAATCGAACCCATGTTACAGCCGTGAAAGGGCCGTGTCTTAACCGCTTGACCAACGGGCCTTATAAATACAGAGCTTCGCTAAAACCTCCGACATTCATCATCCACTATTGCGGACGACCGTCCCCCTCATCTTAGCGAAACTCTGTAACTTGGTAGCGGCAACTGGATTTGAACCGGTGACACTTCGGGTATGAACCGAATGCTCTAGCCAACTGAGCTATGCCGCCATATTTTGTTTGCGCACTTGAACGGTGCTTTATTATTATATCCAGAACTCGCCTGTTTGTCAACAATTATTTCTAAAAAAATCAAAATTTTTTCAGATCTCCGGCACAGCCCGAAAAAACGAGCGGCTGCACTGCCGCAGCCGCTCGAACATGGGGCGTTTTCCGCACCGTCACTCCCGGTACTTTTCCATCATCTCTTTGAACAGGATGGCCGGGGACGGCGGAGTGTAGGTGATGGCGTTGGCACCGGCGGCGATGGTGGCCGAGATGCTCTCGCCGGTCTTGCCGCCGCTGGCGATGATGGGGACATCCGGAAACGCATCGCGGATCTTTTTCACGATGCGGGGCGTGTCGGTGCTGCAAGCCACATTCAGGATGGACGCGCCGGATTCGAGGCGGGCACGGATGTCGGTGTCCGCTTTGGTCACGGTGATGATGACCGGGATGTCCACGACCCGCGAGACGGCCAGCAGATTCAGGTCGGAAATGGGGGAGTTGAGCACGACGCCCATGGCACCCTGGCTCTCGACGTCGCGGGCCAGGTTCAGGGTGCGCACACCGTGGGTGGTGCCGCCGCCCACGCCGCAGAACACCGGGATGTAAGAGGCCTTGATGATGGCGTCGCTGATGGCCTGTTGAGGCGTGAACGGATAGACGGCGAAGACGGCGTCGGCATCGCAGTTGCGGATGATGGCGAGGTCGGTGGTGAAGACGAAGCTCTTCAGCCGCCGCCCGTTGATGACGATGCCGCTGGCCTGATAGACCTCCTGCGGCATTTTCAGGATGTTGTGGCGCAGGCGGCTCTCGACGTTGGGGGATGCTTTCTTTTCAGCTGCCATAGGGGGATACCTCCAGATGATTCCGGTGTGATTCAAATTTGAATCAAATTATAAGAAAGAAGGCCCCGGAATGCAATGAACTGCCCGTAAACTTTATGAAAACAAAGATCACCCTCTCCGGGCAAATTCCAGAATGTCCATCGGCACTGCGGCCAGCGCGTCGGCTCCGGCTGCGGTAAGCTCGGCTTCGCCCCGGAAGCCCCAGAGCGCGCCCATAGCGGGCAGACCGGCGTTGTGGCCGGTCAGGATATCCACATCACTGTCGCCCACGAAAAGGGTGCTGGCGGCCTCTGCACCGAGGTCCTGCATCAGGGCATAGACGCCGGTGGGGTCGGGCTTGGTGGGCACATTCGGGCGGTTGCCCCGGACAAGCTCGAACCGACCGGTGCCGAAGTAGTGTGCGATGATCTTCCCGCAGAGCGGGTCTGCCTTGTTGGAAAAGACGGCGGTCTGGATGCCTTCGGCCTTCAGGGCGTCCAGCAGCTCCGGGATGCCGGGATAGGGAGCCGTCTTGTCTTCCTTGTGGGCATCGTACCGGGCCGTGAACTCGGCCAGCGTCGCGGCCAGCCGTTCGGGCGACTGGGCATCGGCGGGCGAAAAGCGCTCCACCAGCTTCGGGATGCCGTTGCCGACCATGTGCTTGAACTGCTCCACCGTAAAGGTGGGCCAGCCGTGCTGAGCGCAGACCCAGTTGCCTGCATCGGCCAGGTCGTCGATGGTGTTCAGAAGGGTACCGTCCAAATCAAAAAGGATCGTTTTTATCATAAGATTCGACTTCTTTCCAAAAATTCAAAACATTTCTGTGCGTCCCGCCACGGGATGCTGCGCACCGTCAGCCGGACAAAACCGGGGAAGGCGACGGTCAGATCGGTGCGGTCTGCATTGACGGCCCAGGGCGACTGCCGGGCCGTCAGGCAGATATCCGGATGGAAGACGCAGATGCTGTGCAGATAGATGCCCCGCTGCCGCCGCAGGGTCAGACGCCCTTCCCGCAGCCAGACCCCCTCCCGCCGGTAGCCCATCGCGCCGCCCGCCAGCCCTGCCGCAAAGAAAAGGGTGGGGAACAGCAGGGTCACGGTCAGGCCGGGCAGGGTGGAGCGGGAGATGAGGGTGAGCAGGGCGCAGAGGGCAAAGGGTGCTCCGGCGGGAGCAAAAAAGATGAGACTGCGCTGTTCTGTCCGGGCCAGAAGGTCCGGCGGCATCCGAAATTCGGGCAGAAGCTCCCGGAAAAGCGCTTCCTCCCCGGAACGGTAAACGAAGAGCGGCAGCTCCGGGGAGCAGCTGCCCGCCGTCACGAAGACCGGCCAGCGCCGCATCAGCCGGGCAAAGGGGGAAAGGCGGACGTCGGCAAAGCTGATCTGGTCGCTCTTCACCCGGCACTCGAACCGGTCCAACCAGCCGCCGCGGCTGCCGATCTGGGTGCTGGTGTGCCAGACCTCGTAGTGCACCGTCTGCACAAAGCTGCGCAGCAGGCTCAGCCCCAGCAGAAAGCCGGAGAAGGCCAGCAGCCAGGCCGCACCGGCGGGCAGCCACCGCGCCGCGAGCCCGGCCAGAAAGTTGATCTGCGCAAAGGCCAGCTCATAGCGGTCCGGGCCCTGCTGCGTCTGCCGGATGGCCAGCAGAAAGAGCGCCAGCGTGGAAAGGCTGTTGGCCCCCAGCAGCCCCAGCGCAGCCCGCTCGCCGCCTTTGGGCCGGTGCAGGCTGGGGGCCTCGATGGGGAGCAGCTGGTCGGCCAGATGCTGCGCATCGGCCCGGCGGAGGCAGAGGGTCAGGGTGCGCTGTTTCGGTTCACCCACGGGATAGAGCGTCACCCGGCTGGCCCCGGCCAGCCGGTAATAAAACGGCCGCTCGATGGTCAGGGCTGCCAGCGAAGCGCCCCGCACCGTCCGGTCGAACCGGAACAGGAGCTTCCAGTGGAGGCAGAAGGTGCCGCTTTCATCCAAAGACCAGCTGCTCGCGTGGAGAATGACCCAGCTCAGCGCACAGACCAGCAGAAAGAGGATGAGATCCTGCCGGAGCGCTGCCCGCAGCGCCGCCCAGTTGCGCTCAAACAGCACGCGGAGGAGCGGCACCAGATAGAGCACCAGTGTTTTGCGGAGGACCCGCAGGGCGGCAAAGGGGTGCAGACGATGTTCGGTCATGGGGCGTCCTCCGCAAGGGCACAGGCCAGCGCCGCCGCCTGTGCGGCGGGCACGGCTGGCACCAGCACCCGTGTGCCGGGAGCCGAGATGACCAGCACCGTGGCTCCAGCCAGCCGCAGCAGCGGCGAGCGGAACTGCTGGACGCCGGTCACGGCCCGGCGGGGCACTACCCGCCGCACCGGAAAGGTGATGCCGGCATAGATGGTCAGGGTGTGTTCCCCCAGCACGGCAGCATAGCTGCAGGCCCGCGCCCGCAGCAGGGCCGTGAGCACGGCCCAGAACAGGCAGAAGACCGCCCCGGCGGGGATGCTCTGCCAGAAGGCGAACGGCGCAAGGAACAGCCCGGCGGTCGCCGCCCAGATGCAGAGCACCGCCCGGCCCTTGGGCGGGATGACCAGCGCCGTGCGGCGCAGCTCCCGCTCGGTCATTTGCCGCTGAGCCCCCACGCCTCGGTCAGCAGGTGGAGGGTGTCATCCTGCGTCAGGAGCAGGATGCGGTCCCACGGCAGCAGGACGGTGTTGCCGTGGGGGATGATGAGCTCGGTGTCGCGGGTGATGCTGACCAGGATGGCATCGCCGGGGATGGGGATGTCCATGATGGCCTTGCCTGCGTAGAGGAAGTTCTCCGGCAGCAGGATCTCATTCAGGCTGGCCGTGCCGCCGCCCAGCGAGAGCAGCTGGCGGATGGTGTCGGTTTCGATCTCCCGCTCCAGGATGTGGCTCAGGTTGTCGGTGCCGCAGACCACGGTGTCCACGCCGAGGGTGTGGAGCAGTTCCCGGTTCTTGGGGTTGGAGGCACGGGCCACGGTGCGGCCGACGCCGAACTCCCGCTTCGCGATCTGGCAGGCGATGAGGTTGTCCTCATCCGAGCCGGTCACGGCCACAAAGGCGTCGCAGCTGGCCGCGTCGGCGCTGCGCAGGGTATCCATATTGATGGAATCGCCGCAGATGACCGGGATGTCCAGCTGGTCGGCCAGCATCCGGCACTGCGCTTCCACCGGTTCGATGATGACAACGGAATGGTGGTTGGCCAGCAGGCTCTGGGCCAGATACCGCCCCACGCGCCCGCCGCCGGCAATACAAACTTTCATACAAAACCTCGATATTACTTAAAGTTTATCTTTTTGCCGCCGCAAAGCGGCCGGAGAGGCCTTACTTTGCCAGTGCACGGAACACGGCCTGTTCTGTGAGGATGGTGGGGCAGATGGTCTCCAGCCCGTAGACCTTGTGGTAGAGCACTTGCAGATGCGGGTCAGAGACGCGGCAGATGACCTTTTCGCGCTGGAAGATGCTTTTGGCGATCTGTGCCGCCATCAGGTTCACCGAGTCGTCCTCGCTGACGGCAGCCACGGCGTCGCAGTTCTCGATGCCGCCCTGCTTGAGGACGTCGGGGTCGGTGGGGTCGCCCACCAGAGCCGTGCCGCCAAAGTTGTAATCGTCGAAGCTGTCCAGCCGCTTGAGCTGCTCAGAGTCCTTCTCGATCAGGGAGATGTCGTGGCCGATGTGTTCCAGGTCGCGCACCAGAGCGGCACCCACCTGGTCGCAGCCGATGACAAGAATGTTCATGGATGATACCTCGCTGTTTTCAGAACGCAGAAGATCCTGCGTCAAAATGGTCCCACAAAGGGGAAATGGAGCTGCCCCCAGTATAGCATATTTCCCGGCACAGATAAATAGAGAAGCTGTCACCGGGGCGGAACTGTAAAAATTTGAAAATTTCCGTGCGGAAGACCGCATAGTATGGTATACTGAACGGAGAGTCTGAAATCGACAAAAGATCAGCGCATCGTTTTGCGCTGCACAGGAGGAACCAAATGTTTTTTGAAATATTGAAAGCCATCCTGATGGGCATCGTGGAGGGCATCACCGAGTGGCTGCCCATCTCGTCCACCGGCCATATGATCCTGGTGGAACAGCTCATCCATTTCAACGCCAGCGAAGAGTTCATGTCCATGTTCCGCGTGGTCATCCAGCTGGGTGCCATCCTTGCGGTGGTGGTGCTGTTCTGGAACAAGCTCTGGCCCTTCGGCATCCGGCACGGCCGGGTGGCGTCCAAGCCGGAAGTCTGGCAGCTCTGGTTCAAGGTGGTGGCTGCCACCCTGCCCGTGCTGGTCATCAGCCCGCTGGACGACTGGTTCGAGGCGCACTTCTACAATTACATCACCGTGGCCGCCATGCTGATCCTGTACGGCGTCCTCTTCATCGTGGTGGAAAACCGCCGCACCGCGCCCCATGTGGCCAAGCTGGAACAGATCACCTACCGGGAAGCCTTCCTCATCGGCGTGTGGCAGATGCTGGCCATCATCCCCGGCACCTCCCGCTCCGGTGCCACCATCGTGGGCGGCCTGCTGCTGGGCCTCTCCCGCGCCTGCGTGGCCGAGTTCACCTTCTATCTGGCCATCCCGGTCATGGCAGGTGCCTCGCTGCTGAAGGTGGTCAAGTTTGCCCTTTCCGGCGCAGCCATCACCGGGTCGGAGGTCGCCGTCCTCGTCACGGGCTGCGTCGTGGCTTTCGTGGTCAGCCTAGCGGCGATCCGCTTCCTGATGGATTACGTCAAGCGCCACAACTTCAAGTTCTTCGGCCTGTACCGCATCGTTCTGGGCGTCATCGTCCTGGCCGTTGCTGCGGTCAGCGCCATTGCATAAGAAAACCGGATCGTTTCAGACAAAGGAGGTCTTCTGGTGAGCAGGATGAAAAAATGGGGTCTTCTGGCGGTGCTGCTGCTTTCGCTGTTTGTGTTTACAGCATGCGAGGAATTGCCGCCGGAAATAGATACGACGCATATTCCCTATGCAAACAGCCGGACAGCAGCTGTTTTTAGTGGGCTTCGAAATGGGCGGTTCAAGATTACCTACACATCGGATATCTGGTGGAAGGTGATCCAAGGAGAACTCTATGCAGACCTGGGTTCCAACCGCGTACAGATCCATGCGGTGAGAAATTCGTATGATTTCTATCAGCGGGAAGAGGGCATGACCTGCTACACACTGGACGTGAATGAAAAGACCTATACCGAGGAAATGTCCAGTGGGGAAGGCATGCTTCATGTGGCTAAGATTCTGACGACCGGCGGAAGCGGAATGGTGACGCTGACACGAGAACTGATTGATGGCTGGTACGAGAACTGTGAGCAGCTCTACGACGGAGATCAGCTGGTCGCGACCTGTATCTTCGATGGAGCAGAGCTAAAGTACATCCGCACAACGCTCATGGAAAACGAGGTCGTTCTCCGCATCGACAGCATGAGCAGCTCGTTCGATTCCGGCGAGATGAACATCGCCGGGTTCCCGGAGCAGTACACCAAGGTCGCAGAACTAAAGCGGGTGAAAGAACTGCAGGAGCGTTATTGAGGCAATAAAGCAATGTCCCCGCAGTGGAAGCAAGGTGAAGATCGGTTACGCAACGGTAAACGACAAGAGCCACTATTGCGAGACGCTGCAGAATGACGATGTGACCGTCGTCTGCTGCTTCGAGGGCAGTACCCTGAAGTATATCAAACTCCACGTTCTGGGCTCGGAGAGCATGGGCACGGTCAGCAAAGTGACGGATACCGTGTCCGATGCCGAGCTTAACATCCCGAACTTCCCGGAAAAATACAAGGAAGTTACTTCGTTGAAAGCCAAGCAGGAGCTTTGGAAAAAGTTCTTCGAATAACAAAAAATGCACGCCCCGTGCAGAGCTATCCCGCTCTGTGCGGGGCGTTTTTCGTCAATCTGCAATGAAAAATGGAACACTTTTCTACGAAATGCTGATTTGAAAAGAAATCCGGAATCTCACTTGACGGGGAACAGAAGAAAGGAATAAAATGAATTTGTGAAAACCGGAATATTCACGCAATTCATGTCGTGAAAACAGGAGGAAGTTCTTATGAAACGGATCTGGAACAGAGCCAAACGCATTGGAGCATTGACCCTTGCGACGGTACTGCTGGCTGGAGTGCTGGCGCTGCCAGCTTCTGCGGCGGCGGATCCTACCTATCTTGCGGACTGGGCGGCAATCTACCAGCGGACGGATGATCCATCTGAGGATGCAAGGGCATTGTACCAGCACATGATTCAGAAGTATCCAAGCAGCCCAGATGCGTATTTTCATTATGTGCAATATACTTATGTTCAATGGTGGAATGGACAGGAAGCGTATCAGCCTGATGAGGTCCCGCAGTTGATCTCGTATCTGGATACGGTGATTCGTCTGGAAGCGGAGAATCCGGAAAACCCCTATACCGCTCGGTGGGGTGATGGACCGGATGGTTATTGGGTGGAGCCGAATGGATACAAACGGTCTTATACACTGGAAGCTGCCAAAATGAAAGAAAATCTGGAAATGTGGACGCTGGGCCATCAGGAACAGACAATGGATGCGGTACAGCAAGAACTGGACTGCTGGGAACAAGAGGTCCAGAATACCGTAACAAATCGGGAACAAACTCTGGCAAAAGAAAAGCAGTTTTATCTGGATATTGGAGATTCCGAAGAGGAAGCATCCGCACGGGCACAGGAATATCTGGAATCGTACGAAAAGACGTTGAACGAGACGATCCCGCTTTATCGGGAAGAGCTGACTTCGCTCCGGTACTGGTATAGTCATGGACAGAACAGTTTTAAGGTAGGCCCGAATACGCATACTGAGGGGCAGGGTACTCTGCGGGTGAATGGCGGTATGGGTGATACAGCGCTCAATATCGCAACGAATACCGGCTCGGTCCGCATCAAGACCTCACGGCAGATTCGAGCGATCCAGAGAACACTGAATGGAATGACGATTTTTGTTCCCGCCGGAACGAGCGTGAGCGTAGAAAAAACATCCGGTACATATTATGGAGAAGGATTTTTGGTCTGGAAGGACGGTTGTACCGCAAAAACTGGGTTCGAGCTGCTTACGCAGTCGTATGGTAACTACAATGGAGATTATTATCAAATCTTCGTAGTTGGCGTATAATTGGTTTAACAGAGGCTTTATGGAGGCATCCGGAAACAGGTGCCTCCATTTTTGACGTTGATTGAACTCCGGATGGGAATGTGATATACTTTTTTGTAAAGAGAACCCGGCGGCGGGGAAGCGCCGCATCGTTCAAAATGGAGGAAATACCTATGGAAGCATCGACCGTTTATTTTACGGATTTCCGCTGTCCGGTGGGCACCAGCCTGACGGACAAGCTGCGCCGCCTGTGCCTTGCGGCGGGCATCAAAACCATTGATATGGACGGCAGGTTCGTTGCCATCAAGATGCACTTTGGCGAGCTGGGCAACCTGGCGTTCCTCCGCCCCAACTACGCCAAGGTGGTGGCAGACCTGTGCCGGGAGCAGGGCGGTCTGCCCTTCCTGACCGACTGCAACACGCTGTATCCGGGCAGCCGCAAGAATGCGCTGGAGCATCTGGCCTGTGCGCAGGAGAACGGCTTCTGGCCCATGACCACCGGCTGCCAGATCCTCATCGGCGACGGCCTGCGCGGCACCGATGAAGTCGAGGTGCCGGTGCCCAACGGCGAATACTGCAAGACGGCTAAGATCGGCCGCGCCATCATGGATGCGGACGTCTTCATCAGCCTGACCCACTTCAAGGGCCACGAGTCCACCGGCTTCGGCGGTGCCATCAAGAACATCGGCATGGGCTGTGGCTCCCGCGCGGGCAAGATGGAGCAGCACGCTTCCGGCCACCCGGCCGTGCAGGAGAGCCTGTGCCGCGGCTGCCACCGCTGCGCCAAGGAGTGCGGCTCCGACGCCATTGTATACAATGAGCAGAACAAGGCTGTCATCGACCAGGACAAGTGCAAGGGCTGTGGCCGCTGCATCGGTGCCTGCAACTTCGGCGCCATCTATTCCCAGTGCGGCAGCGCCAACGAGATGCTGGACCGCAAGATGGCCGAATACGCCGCCGCAGTCTGCTATGACCGCCCGACCTTCCACATCAGCCTTGTGCAGGACATCAGCCCCAACTGCGACTGCCACGGCGAGAACGATGCGCCCATCCTGCCGGATATCGGCATGTTCGCCTCGTTTGACCCAGTGGCGTTGGACCAGGCCTGCGCAGATGCCTGCCTTGCCGCTGCGCCGCTGCCCAACAGCCAGCTGGGCCAGAACCTTGCAAAGCCGGGCTGGAACTGCCACCACGATAACTTCAAGGACTCCAACCCGAACATCGAGTGGAAGGCAACGCTGGAACAGGCTGAAAAGATCGGCATGGGCACCCGCCGGTACACCCTGAAAAAGGTCTGAGATAACGCAAACGAGCCACGGCGTTTCGCCGTGGCTCGTTCTGTTTGCTGGACTTAATATTCGCTGGATGCCGGGACGAGGGCGTCGATGACGTCCTGCAGGGCCTGCCAGTTCTCTTCCGAGCAGTCGGGCAGCTCTTTGGCGTTCAGGCCGGCATCCTCGATGCGGCCGGTCATGCTGGACGTGTCGGTCAGCAGGGCGTTGGCGTCCTCCTTGATGAGGGGCCAGGCGTCTGCAAAGCTGTCCTGCTCATCGGTGGAGAGGCTGTCGTACCACTCGGTATAGGCGTCTTCGATGACATCGGTGGTCTGCATGGCCAGATTGCCGTTCTCAGCCCAGCTCAGCAGGGAATCCGCCGCGATGACCGACTTCAGCGAGCAGCCCGAAACGCCGGGACCCCAGCCCAGGCAGGGCGCAAAGGCGTCCTGCGTGGAGGCGGGGGAGAAGATGGAGTTGTCGCTCTCATCCAGATTCGGGGTCAGCTTGCCGGTGTTGGCCTGCGTCGTGGAAGAAGGGATGCTCTCGCTGGACGCAGCGGAGCTGGACGACGAAGCGGCCTCGCCGCCGTCGGTTCCGGACGAAGTGCTGCATCCGGCCAGCAGGCAGGCGAGCAGGGCTGCACACACCAGCAGGGAAAGGATACGGTTGCGGATCATAGCGTGTTCCTCCTTTTATCGGTTCCCGGTCAAAGCCGGGGGAGCTCTTGGTATAGTTCTAGTATACTGTTCCGCTGCGCGGTTGTCAATTGTCGTGTGCAGGACGAATTTCAACCCGCCCTGTGCAAATTGTACAAACTTTGACAGTAATTTTTGCCTTCGGGCAGGATTGACAATTTTTGCGCTGTCTCGTATAATTCATTCGTAAAATAAAATGAGCTGGCCGGTGCGCCATGCCGGAAAGGAGGACAAACAAGTGCAGAAATTCCTGCAAAAGCTCGAAGGAGTCTCGCAGGCGCTTCTGGACCCGCTGTCTTATCTGACGGCGGCGGGCCTGCTGCTGGTGGTGGGGGCGCTGCTCACCAGCAGCCCGCTGCGCCAGCTGCTCCCGGTGCTGAACTGGACGCCGATCCGCCTTGCGGGCGGGCTGCTGTACAACAGCATGATGGTGATCGTCAACAACCTCAGCATCTTCCTCTGCGTGGGCATCGCCGCTGCGCGCACCCGCACCGAAAAGCAGGAGGCCGCACTGCTGGCCCTCATGGCCTATCTCGTCTTCCTGACGGCCAACCACACGACGCTGGAGATCCTGGGCCGCCTGGCCGAGGCCGACGGCCTGACCGGCCTTGCCGCCACGGGTCAGACGAGCATCCTGGGCATCCAGGTCATGGACACCGGTGTGACGGGCGGCATCCTGCTGGGTTTTGCCGCTGCGAAGATCTTTGACCGCACCTGCGAAACGCAGTTCACCGGGCTTGTCACGCAGGTGTATTCGGGTCTGCGGTGGTCGTTCCTGTGCATCGCGGCTTTTGCGGCGGCGTTCGGGATGGCGGTCTGCTTTGTCTGGCCGCCCCTGCAGGAGGGCATCCGCGCCATGACGGGCTGGATCGCAGCTTCGGGCTATGCGGGCATTTTTCTGTATGGCTTCCTCGAACGGCTGCTCATCCCTACCGGCCTGCACCATCTCATCTATATGCCGTTCCAGTTCTCGGCGCTGGGCGGTTCCATGACGGTGGGTTCGGTGACCTACACGGGAGCCTATATGGTCACGATGGCGGAATACTCCTACGGCCTGCCCCTGACCGATGACGTCGTCTGGATGTACACCGGCTTCACCAAAACGTTCGGCTATCTGGGCATCGCGGCGGCGTTCATCCTCACTGCCAAAAAGGAGCGCCGGAAGCGCACGGCTGCGGCCATCCTGCCGCTGGCGGTCACGGCGTCGCTGGCGTCCATCACCGAACCGGTCGATTTCCTGTTCTGCTTCGTCTCGCCAGTGCTGTGGGTGCTCCATGCGGCCCTTGCAGGCGGCTTCATGGTCCTGCTGAATGCGCTGCAGGTCCGGGCGTTCACCTCCAACCTGCTGGGTTCGCTGGTGTTCAACCTGAGCGCCGGGGAGCAGCTGCAGAATCTGCCGCTGCTCTATCTGCTGGGCCTTGCGGAGATCCTGACCTACTTTGCCGTGTTCAGCATCCTCATCAAAGCAAAGGATCTGCCCACCCCGGGCCGGGAAGCAGCCCCTTCCACAGACCAGTCCCCGTACGCCGACCCGCAGGAGGTGTGCCGGTTCATCGCCGCGCTGGGTGGGCCGGAGAACATCGCCCAGCTGGGAAACTGCTTCACCCGCCTCCGGCTCACGGTGCGGGATGCCTCGCTGCTGGATATGGGGGCTCTGCTCTCCCTGCCCCATAAAGGTCTTGTGGTGCAGGGTACCCGGGTCCAGCTGGTCTGCGGCCTGCACGCCGCCCAGCTCCGCCATGCGCTTGAACAGCAGCTTGCCGAGATGGCCCCGGTGTGATTGCATTTTGATAAGAGAAACGGTATAATTGTGGCGAAACCTCTCAGTCGTCTGCGGCGACAGCTCCTCTAACAGGGGAGCCAAGAAAGGCCCCTGCCTCTCCTATTAGGCAACAACAACCGCCGCCAGTGGCGGATGAAGGGAGTTGTTGTTGGGGCAGCGGCCAACAAGGCACAAGTGCAATACTTTGCACGAAGTGAATGTTGGGAGCCGCAACACGGACAAGTGGCATTGCGAAGCAATGACGGAGAGGTTTAGCAGCGGATAACCTGAAAATAAAGGAGAACATAAAATGCAGAATAACACCTTTTCCGTCGAAGGTCTCTTCGATTTCCTGAACGCCGGTGTCAGCGCCTTCCACTCCACGGCTGCGGCTGTGAAGCTCCTGGAGGAGAACGGCTACCAGAACTGCCCCGAGAGTGCAGCCTGGGAGCTGGTGCCCGGCGGCAGATATTACACCACCCGCAACGGCTCTGCCGTGCTGGCATGGCGGATGCCCAAGGGTGAGCTGACCGGCTGGCATGTCACCGCCAGCCACAGCGATTCTCCCACCTGGCGCATCAAGCAGCTGGACGGCGGCAAGGACACGGTCTTTGCCAAGGCGGAGACCGAGGGCTACGGCGGTATGATCATGCCCACCTGGCTGGACCGTCCCCTGAGCGTGGCGGGCCGCATTCTGGTCCGCACGGAGAATGGCATCCGGAGCCTGCTGGTCCACCCCGACCGGGCGCTGGCTGTCATCCCCAACCTCTGCATCCACTTCAGCCATGACCTGAACAACGGCATGAAGTACAACCCTCAGGTGGATCTGCAGCCCATCTTTGGTGAGGCAGGCTCCACCCTGCGGGACGCTCTAGCTGAGGAAGCCGGGGTCAAGGCTGAGGACATCGTGGACGCTGACCTGGTGCTCTGCACCCGGGAAAAGGCCGAGCGTGTGGGCCTGAAGGGCGAATACTTCATGTCCGGCCGCATTGATGACCTGGAATGCGCCTACACCACCCTGTGGGGCTTCCTGCAGGG
>QRFC01002398.1_pt1 | contig 13740 bp, 19 predicted proteins | sample 1861061 | NCBI WGS metagenome assembly QRFC01 (sample SAMN09711282, study PRJNA482702) | Human gut metagenome, whole genome shotgun sequencing project.
ATAACTATTTCCTAGAGGTTAACATTAATTAGTACAAGTCTATTAAAAATGGCGATTAGAAATTCTAACCGCCATTTATTTTACGCTTTTACAATCGCAGCGTCAAATCCTGCCGATTTCAATTTTTCCTGCAAGGCAATAGCATTTGCTTTATTGCGATACGCTCCGACCTGTACACGATAAATAGAATCTTTATCACCTACACTTGTCTCTGATCCAGAAGTTGCAGCATCGTCATCAGATGTGTTATTGGATGGTTCAATGTACTGCTGTCCGGTAATTCCGTAAACAATTGCACTTGCCATGCTCTTAAAGTCATACAGTGCTACATCGTCTTTATCATCCACGAAGCAACATTCAATCAGCATCGCAGGTGCTTTTGTGTGATTGAGCACGTAAAGCTTTTTGTTAATCTTCACACCACGATTTTTAAATCCAAGTGCTGCAATTGCTTTCACAATTTTCTCTGCAAATGGTTTTGCTTTGCTATTATCACTATAAATATATGCTTCTACACCTGTTGTCCGTCCGTTTCCAGACATATCCTTCGCACCTGCATTGAAGTGAATGGACACATCAAGATCTGCCGCATGAGAATTGCATTTTCCTACGATGTTACAAAGCACATTATTTGCACTTGTGCCATTGTCAACCGTACAGTCATACACGGTATGCCCAAGACCTTTTAACTGTCTGATAACCTCATTTTTAACATTTCTTGCTTCTGTGGATTCCCGGATAATTCCGATAGCTCCACACGCTACTTTTCCGTCCGGGTTGTGTCCGGCATGTACGTTAATAACCATTCTTTTATTCCTACTTCTTTTCAATATACTGCTTAAATAACTGGTGCAGTCCTGTGCTTGCTAAACCGCTGAATAAGCCACTTAATAAGATAGATGCTGTGATTGTCCATCCGTTGATCCAAATGGCTAAAAGCACACCTAATACCGCACAAATGGTAGGGATGTATTTATTATCCACATCCTTAATCCATTTTTTCACGACATAGCCTATACAAAGGCAAATGCCTACGATCACAGGCACCATAAATTCTGTTAAAAATCCTAAATCTGTCATGTTTAAATCCTCTCTTTCTGCTTCAGATGAAGCTCTTCAATTTCGTGTTTCATCTTTGTGACCATTCCATTGCCGCCCAACGCATGATAGGCATTGTACATTTCCATAAAATTCTGGTAGGCATAGGATGGAATTTCTTTGAGAGCCATGTATTTATCATGGTACTCAATCAGTTGTACTCGAAGCAAAAGCATCGTTCCTCTGCTATTCGCATCTCTGTCTGACTTCTGATTTTTCAAAAGCCACACTATGTATCCCATTAATGCGGTCAGAACGATAGGCAAAGCAATCGTGTACGTTTCTTTGAACATCTCCATTGGATCATCTTCCTTTCTTTTGTATAATTCTATTATAATATTTCAGAATAATTTTTTTGTTCCATTTTACTTCGCATAACCAGAGTTAAAATGCTGCAAAAATAGCATAAGAACTAGTGGTGTATGTGCCATTCTCAATTTTAATTGTTTGTCCTGTTTTTAATGGTACAGTTTTATCTACAATCATAAGACCAGCATTATCACCATTATTAGTGTAAGGATTAAAAATGGGTACATTATTAATATATATTTTTGTATTTTGACCACTTCCGTGTGCATATGCAGACACGTTTACAAAGCAATCTCTTGTTGCTGTATAAGTTACTGTTGCACCAGCGGCGATGGTTGTATTACTTTTTAAAATTGTGCTAACGTCAATAAACGATTTCACATGGTCAAGAGCACTTACTGAACCGGCACCTCCTGTTCCACTTGCAAAGTATTTATATAAAGTACTGTTTTCTGCTGATGTAGTTCTCTGTTGGACAAAGCCCCAAACGGTTCTTCCAGCAACCAATATATTCGAGTCTGTAGACAGAACACCTGAAAACCAGTCTGCATTTGCTGCGACCACGTCAAATTCGACTGTATGCACAGGGGATAACTGCCCTAGTAAATAATTTTTATTCATATAATCGCAGACAGCTTTTGCTTCAGCAGCAACATTTGGCAGTACTAATCTGAGATACGTTCTCTTTAAATTATTAACATTAGTTAAACTCTGGTTTACCTCCGTAAAGCCTGCTTCGATTCTATCCTCCAGATCATTCATATTGGCAGCATTAAAAGCATCACCTTCCTGTGAGATTGTTCCCTCATCCCTTGCAACTGTCACAAGCTCTGTGCTTCCATCTTCATTCGTAAGCAGTCGTCGGTTGATGTACTCTGCAATTCGATTTTTCCATGTTTTCTTTGTAAATCCCATAACATATCCTCTCTTCCTATAATAATAGTCCGGTATCATCTCCGGCATATATCTCTGATCCACAGTAATAATTGAAGTTGTTAAGTAAAATGCCATACACATCATCTAATATTTTCTCTATATCATTCATCTTCTGGTATGTATTGACTGGCATACTCGGTGTCTGCGGCGTGTCTCCATGAATCATGTACGCATTTCTGATAACCTCTGTGTTATTTATGACTGACATTAAAAATGTCTCATTTGGATGTTCTGGAACGTCTGCAACCGTAAGATTAAGTTCCAGCACATCTGATAATAACTTTGTGTTATTCTGGATTCTCTGCATATCTGATCGATTCAGTGCGCCTTTCATCCCGGCAAGCCATTCTGTTTTTTCGTCTACATTGAAATTATCCCATCCTTTCTGTAACAACTCCAACATGCGATCCACATCACTCTGTGACCGGTCCGTCACTGTCTGCATCCACACTAGCATAAGCAACCACCTCACTTTTCAGACGCTCATTTTCTTCTTTTAAAGCTTTGTTTTCCTTTGTGAGCTTCAGATTTTCTTTTCTAAGCTCGTCATAATAAGGATTAATTGGATTGTAATTCATCAGATCAGCACATCTCCTCCCGTATATAATTCAGTTCCGGCAAACACATCCTCAGTAACGACAATTGAGTAACCCATGCATGTTGCTGTTGCGATAAATCCACCTGTCAAATCAAGCGTCTGGCTCTCAATCAATGTTGTCGATGTTTTGCCACCGATGGAATTTATATTCGCCCAATTTCCTACCTGCTCTAAGTCAATCAGGTACTTCATTCCCACCTTTTTTCTCAAGGCATGATAATCCAAAAGATAAGCGGCGATATCAGGTAATATATCAGCATTATAAATGGTGCATCCACTGTACTTCTTTATATTTTCTGTCTCTCCAGCTTCGATTTTATCCACATGTTTCTCATAAGAAAAAGTGGTATTTGCATATTTAATACCTGTGATCTGGCACTGTCCGGCATCCGGCATGTTAATGATGAGATAATTTGTTTTTACTTCTTTCAGAGTGCCGACACTTGCCGTGATGGACGATGGAAGATATGGACTTGAGAATGTGATCTTGGTATCTCCGGCCGGCAATGTTTTCTTATAAATGTCTGAGTTTTTTTCTTCCAATGCATAGTTTTTCATCTCAATATTCACACCAGAGATATATTTTTCAAGAGATACTTTCGTATTTCCATTAAATTTGCGATCCGTCCCGACAGTGGATTTCACATATCTGTCTGGCTTATAAACCTTGATGGTATCGCTCCGGCTGTCATCTGCTACCGCACCACACGCAAAGCATACCTGTTGCAATGCCTTACGGCACGTCTGGATGGCTAAATAGCCACTTAAAAGTATGTTACCGACTTCTTCATCAATCGTATATTTTTTGATACCGGCAGTGGCAAATATCGCATTCAGTATCACTTCTGCACGGACATTGTTATATACCTGTCCGTCATAAAATGTATACTTATCTAATAACCCAACTACATCAATCAACTTAAATTTTGCAATATTCTTTGAAAAAGAAAAATCGTCGATAAAGAATGCTCCCATAGGAATCATGTTTCCGTTATTAAACTCTGACAATGTGACTTCCTGCGTTTTCTGCACACTCTTCCATGCTCCGTTTTCGTTTTCTGCGTCAAAATCATTATTCATATCGACAATTGAAATATCTGCTTCGTTAATAGACAAGGCTGCAGAGGTCACATCAATGTCCTCCTGCACCTTGGCTGTCTGGATCATATCCTTATCCCACACGATATATTTTCCATATAAAATATACTGAAGCTTAATATATCTCTGTGGAAAAGTGGTCTTTACAAATTCAATCTCAATTTTTCCATAATTATGCACCTGTGTATTGCAAACATAAATAAGGCTGTCCGGGTAAAATGTCTCTGTGATTAATTTTGTACCGGCGATTGTATACCATGTGATTTTCAGCTCTGCTGGTGGCTCATCTTCAAAATAAAGTGTGATCGCTGCGGACGTGTGCTGCTCTTGGAACGTGACTGTAATCTTAGGATCTGTTTCAAAAGTACAATCTTCCTTCGATAACGCATCATTCCAAAATGCAATGTCTTTCGGATTTTCCGTCAATACGCTTTTACTTCCATCTAGCACAAATTGGTTCAGTTCAAAAGTCCCATAACTTTTCTGTTCCGTCTGTTCTGCAAATAACTCTATTGAACCTATGCCCTGGTTATCATCTGTCGTGACCGAAGTATCCGCAAGTGCGGTAACATCTATAAATTTCATTTCTGCCCTGCAATATGTTCTCATAAATGCCCCCTTACGGTGTCTTAAATGGTTTTTTACTCGTCATTTTCCAAGACAATCCTTTATATTTCGCTCCGTTGTCAAATACCTTTTCTACTTCATCTTTAATGGATGAAAAATACCCATAGAAATCAAACTGCTTGCTTGCATCCGGTAAAGATACATGATGGAATCTGTTTTCACAATCTGTTATATGATCCATCAGTTTATCATAAAGTCCCGGATCGTCTATTGTTCCAATTGAAATTGTATAGTTCTTATAGATTCCTATACTCTCAATATGAATATCGCCGTCCTCTGTCCTCTCTGCATACTTTTCCAGAAAGTCCAGTGTCCTCTGAATAGACACCAGAGGGATATTATATGTAATTCCATCAATGATAAGTCCTTGCGTGTACTTATATTTCATTTTATCCCTCCGCTATCCCAAGTCTTATTTCTTCATCTTGTAAATACGGCAGATTGATTCTTGCGAACTCTTTACCATCCACCGCCAGTACTACTGTCTTTGCACCGCTGTAGTCCGGCATTTTGCTTACAAGCTTCGATGCAAGGTCATCCATCCAGCCGGTATTATTTTCAAGCGGTAGGACAGCTTCTCTTCCGGCTTCTCCAATTTCTGCAAGTGTCCTTCCGGTTGTTACGCCACCGTTGGCAAGACGAGGCAGATTTACAGTAGGAATTGTCGGAATACTTGGATGCCATGATCCGCCACCCAAAAAATCAGGTAAATCAAATCCAATGCTGTTAAAGCCAGAAATCAATGAATTGATACCATTAATAACCCGGTTTACCATATTTTCAAACATCTGGATAACACTGTTCACAAAATCTTTTACTGATTTTTCTGCCTGGCGTAATGCTTTATCTGTGTCTTTCGTAAGTAATGCATGAATTGCAGCAAATACAAGTTTTACCCCTGCCAGTAAAAAATTGATCAGATCTAAAATAAAATCGACGCTGTCTTTTATATTCTGGCTCAGGTTTTCAATAATCGGCAGAATTACCGGAAGCACATTTTCAATAATCCATGCAATAATCGGCTGCAAAATATTTGTCCATAAATCGTTCAGTATGTCTATCACGATTCCAATTATTTCGAAAATATTATCGAACACAGGCTTTAAATGATTTTCATAGGTATCCTCAAACATTAACGCCAGATTCTGTAAAATAGGCTGCACATAAGTGTTCCAAAATTCAAGAAATTTTTCTATTAATTCTGACATTCCATTTTTTACATTTTCGACAAACGGATGAATGTGTTCATCGTACAATTCTGTGATTTTATCGGTCACATGCTGTACACCGTCTGATATAGTCGTTGTCAAATCCGCAATCACACCAAGAAGTCCATCCAAAGCATCTTTTAAAGCATCCTGATTTTCTACAAAAGGTGTCACGATGCAATCGATAATATCTTTTCCAAATTTTGCTGCATTCTCCGTAACCATCATGAACGCATCCGAAAAAATCTGAATCAGGTTTGCCGTGATCTGCTGTCCATTTTCATCCCCAAATACAGAAAATACATTTGCGAATGCATCTGCCCCCTGTGATGCCAACACTGAAATATCAGATGCTATATCAAACATGTCGATAATATAATTTTTTATATTTTCAGAATTACTTTCAAGATAAATAGATATCCCACCAAGAAGATTTTCTGCTATGGTAGCACCTATGCTTACTACAGATGCCGAAATGCTTCCAAGTGACCTTGAAAAAGTCATAGCAAAATTATCAACAGATGCAGAAACTTCACTATCTGAAAAAATATTTAAAAATGAATTCTTTATGCTTTCTATACTGGATTTAATATTATCAAATTGTAAAGAAACATCTAAATTGCTCCAGGTTTCATCCCATCCATTTTTTATAGAAACTTTTAATTTTTTTAAATAATCTATAAATGGCTGGATTTTATCTGATAATTCTTTTCCAGTAGGAACTTCTTCATATAAATCAGATTCGCCACTACCAGTTCCACCACTACCGCTTCCAGAATCATTTTTCTGCAATACATTCAAGTCATCAAAAGCCGCCAATGCTCCAGCTGCTTTTTTGGCAGAACCGGCTGTTTTATCAAGAGATGCCGCATAGTCTACCTGCTGCTTCTTTGCCTTTGTCCAAGTGATTTTTCCGCTTATGGCCGCAATAAATCTATTCATAGCATTAATGGCATTTGTAAGCCATGTGCATAAGGTTACGATTGCTGGTGTCAATGCAGATATGATAGGTGCTGTCAGTGCTCCAATAGAATTTTTCAATGTAGCCGAAGCACTTGCCATTTCAGACATTTTTCCATTAAATTCAGAAGAATACTTCGCCATGTTCTGTATACCTTCTGTAAATGCCTTGGATATGGTCTGAGATACTTTCATAACCGCACCGAATATTGCAAAACTAACTACTGTCTGCTTTATTCGTTTCGCCATGTCAGATATTAAGCCAGAGGATTTTTTTGCTGATTTTCCTACTTTTTCAATGTCTTTCGCACCGGCACCAATAGATTTCTCATTGGAAACTGTTTCTCTCATCTTCTGATTAAGAGCTTCCTGTTTGCTCTGTACATCAAGAAGCTTTTCAGATACTTTGCTATATTCTTCTGTAGTTGTCGGATCTATAAAAGCAGTTCCTGAAGATTCCATTGCGGCAAGCTCGCCTTTTGCATATTTAATTGAGTTTGTTAATTCCTCAACTTCGTATTGCATTCTTTTAAAGGTTGTGCTTTTACTGCTTCCACCTGTTTCTAAGAATTTATCCATTCTGGCAAGAAGTTTATCAAGAGAAGCAGTATCTTTTTCTATCTGCATCTGCACAGCCTTATATTCCTCTGTTGGAATCTTCTGACTTGCCAGCTCTTTCAGTGTCTTGGATAACTTATCAGCTTCTCTTGCAAGCTTCTGAAACTGTGATTCCATCTGCATGAGCTTACTTGATGCTTCTCCATTTTCAATCAACGTTTTTATTCTGATTTCGCCATCATATTCAGCCATGCTAAAACCCTCATTTCTTAAACTGTTTCAATGCTTCCTGTTCTGTTTCTTTCTGCTTTCTTATTTCTTCCATCATGCGATCATAATCGTCTATCTTTTCTTTTTCTTCGCTGGTATACTCTTTTTCTGGCTGTTCCAAAGCATATTTATTCTGTGCGTTTCTGATTGCATCTTTTTCCTTGGAACTCATGTTCTTTTCAATCTTCTTCTGTCGAATCTCAATTACTTCCATGAGAGAAGATAATCTTCTTGGCATATTCCAGATCAAGCCATTAAATTTCCACCAGTGCATATCTGCCACGGACAAATCAATTCCATATATCTGCAAGAAATCTGCGTATATTCTCCATTGATCTACATCATAGTCAATAAAACGCTTTGTATTTTTACTACTGCCGGTATTGTCGTGATACCATCCGTTTAAATACCAAGAAATACATTCATTTAACTCATTGTGCTGTGGATGGTCTCTAAGTTCTCCGTATTCATCAGAGAACATAAGATAAAGAATAGAAGTTGTTTTCTCGTACTCATTCATTTCTTTGTCATATTGCAAAATATAAATCTGCATACCTATGCGGAAATCGGTATTTACTTTGTATCCGTTCCATTCAGTAGGCAAATTGTCCAGCATGACATTGTTCATTATTTTGCCCCACATCTTCTTACATTGTATCTGTTCTGAATCTGTTCAAAACGTTTATTGAAAAGCTTATTCATAACAGGGATAACCTGCTCTACAAACTCCACAATTGCAAGTTCATCCGGGACAATATCTCCGTAAATCTGTTTCATGGCATCTTCGCCAAACAACCCATCTATACTTTCCGTAATCTGCTTAAGATATTTTACACGAATGCTGTTCAGTTCTAATGCTGCATCCACATTCATATCATCCACATTCATATCGTCTTTGTGGTTATTTCTCCATTCGGCGGCTTCTTTTTCACAGTTTTGAGATATATTATTTAATTTATCAATTACACCTGCAAACTTCTTAGCTGTGTCTGCATTCGCTGTATCTACTGTTATAACTGTAATAAGATCTCCGTCTTCGTCTTTTATTGCAATTTTTTTTATGCCACTGCTTAATTTAATTTCTTCCATTTTTAACATCCTTTCCTAATGTGGGACACCAAGGAAAGGTAGGCATCCCACATATGCTAATTTTTAATTAACACCTATGCAATTGGGTAATCTTCATCCAAAGCCAAAGCACTTACTTTAGGTGCCCATGTGAACGATCCATCACCAGCAATAGTGATTGTTCCAAGTTCTACATCTCCATTTCCATTAATCTGGACTGTAGACTTTAAAATATCACCACCTGCTCCACCAGTGCTTGATGCACATACAGTTACTGGGACACGGATACAATCTCCGGATCCGCTTGTAATATCAGCTTTAAAGAAGCGATAATAATATGTCTCGCACTGATCTCCTGTTGGAAGTTTTTTAAAAACATCATTAAACACTGTCTGCATTTCATCTGACAAATGTTCTCTTTCTGGAGACATTGAAAATGCATACCCTTTTACAGAGTTGCTTGCATTTTTCATGTTTACGTACTGTGTGCTTTCTGTGTTAGGTCCCCAGTCTTCAGAAAGCTCTGTGAAACCATCACCCATTTCAGCAAGCTTTTCACTTTTTCCACCCATAAGGCTTCCAATATCCAAAAGTGAGACCATGTTAGTTCTGTCTTTTGCCATGAGTATTCCTCCTATTTTTTATAAAAATATTTAAGCTGCATATTAATTGCTAATTCTGTTGTTTTTCCATCTGCTGTACCGCAAAATACATCCGATGTGCGGTTGATTTGTTCTACAACAAAATTTTTATCCTTTAATGTAAATTCTCCACTTTCAAGGAACTTTGCAATATTTTCAAGCAGATTGCTTGCTGCAATATTATCCTTGTTTGTTGTTGGATTGCTTTTGTATACGATCTGGAACGTCATTTGTCCGACATAAGAACCGCTGACATATTTTTTCAAATAAACAGGATCCTGCGCCGGAAAAACTCCAATAGACTGAGTATCTTTTATGCTGTTCCATAAGATTGTTGAATTTGATGGTTTGAAACCGGGCGGAAAATTTGGATAACTATTTATCATATCAAGAATAGCTCTTTGCGCCGTCTCTGCATCTGATACAAGCATTATTTTTGGCTTTTCATCCAAATCATTTACCTCCAATCTCAAACCTTGGTATAAGGCTGTAAACACCGATAGTATTCACTTTGTAGCAATTTCCTTTTTCATTTACCATGTACTGGAAGAATTTACCCGGATAATCGTCTGAATTAATTAATCCAACCGGCAATTCTCTATCAATGAGAAGTTCATCTTTTTTTGCAATCACTACGAAGTCAAAATCATTACTTCTTAAAGTGAAATGCTTTAGCTTTTCTTCTTCGCTCATGTTCTCCCAGTCTGGTGGATTAGCATAATTCAATGTGCCATCATTCGGGATTTTTACAAGAAAACTATCTGCATCTTTCATTCCAGATTTGCTTATGTTCTCTGCCTGTGTAAGCTCGATTCTTACATTTTCAAATAGAGTACCGAAATAATATTCAGTTTCTAAAGTGTCGTTGTAATGCCTGTTATATAAAACCACGGCATCTTTATATCCGATTCCCATAAGCTAAACTCCCATGTACAAAAGGTTTTCATGCCTTGTATCAACCATTCCGGTTAGGTAATTTGATGCAATATCATAGCACTTTCTATTAAGTTCCATTTCTGATTTTGCAATCTCTACCAATGTCGAAGAAGATGCTCCGGCATCATAAGATACTGATTCACTTCCAGAAGTCATGCTCTTAATCATTTTCCCTTTTACAGTTCCGTCCGTATTTGTAATAACACCAAAGTTATTAACTGCCGCAGAGTACTCAGATACATTCTTTAGCAATTCAGCTATTTCGCAGGTGCAATCTTTGATATTATCCCACCATGCTTCTTCTGATTCTGGCTGAGAATAAAACAAAATCCTGTTTGATGTGATCGCATTGATTCTTCTTTCCGCTTTTCTTTCATATGGAGCAAAGTCTTTTTCGTTTTTGAACAAACTTCCACCATATTTAGTTTGGTAATATTCAAAATCTACATATGACATTGCTCCACACTCCTTATTGCTGTGATAAGATTTCGCTGATAATATCAGCTTTCTTTGTTGCGGTCAGTGAATACCCTTTACTCTCTGCCAGTGCCTTAATTTCTGCAACTGTAAGAGAGTTTAAGTATTCTTCCGTGAGTTTCCCACTAGCATTTACCGCCTGTGTAGTGGGATCTATTCCCCCGGTGTGATAGAAACATTAGCCACTGCATCAATGTACTCTGCAAAAAGTACAAATCCTAACAGTGCATAAGTTACGCTGGTTGCACGATCGTAATCGCCTTTTACCTTAAATCCGATAAGATTTGTTTCTCCGCTGACAGTGTAAGAAAGACCGGCTTTCTCAAAATCTCCGTCAGATGGATCTACATAATAAGCAACGATGTTGTTCACAGGTGTTGCCAGAACTTTTCCTGCTGGGATTTCGTTGTCAGAGCAAAGGATCATAGTGTCTGCTCCGAGGAATCCCTTGATATAGGTAAGTCCAAAGGCTGTCTGCAAAGTAATGTTTGAATCTCCAAGATAATTATAGAAATCCATGATATTTGCAAACACTGCAACTCCTGTAGCAGTTTTGTGCATTGACTTGAACTTATTTTTGACAGATCCAATAGATTTAGCTACCGCCATCTGGAATGTTTTTGCAGTGTTTGCAAGTGTACCAGTTTTCAGATAGTTGTAGAATTTTGTTGTAATTCCATCCTGCAGGTCTGTCTGGAACTCTTCATCTGTCATTTCACAAGCCACTTCATATCCATGATCCTTGATAGCTTCGATAGAAACTTCTTTTGCATATTTTTCAAGAGTAATCTCTGAATAAGGTTTTTCTTTTACATCGTAATGTGTTCTTGGAATCACATCACCTTCTGCTACCGTTCCGCTCTCTAACGTTCCTTCTGCATATTTGCTTTTAAGAACAGTTCCCGGCTGTTTTCTAATTGCTCTTGAAATTCCAAGAATTTCTCTTAAAGCTTCCCAGTTTCTTTCAAAAGATGTAACAAAATCAATTTCCCTTGCCGTTACATCAATGTCTCCTGTTGTAATCAGTCCTGCGTTTGCTGCAAAGAACTGCAAATTTGTGTTCATCGTTATTCTGTTTTTGTTCATATAAAACTCCTTTACTGTTGGAATAAAGAAATGTTTTCGGCAATTGCTTTCTGACGTTCTGATCTATCTTTGATAGATAAAATGCTCTCTCTTGTTGTAGGCTTATCACCACCGGGATCATTTTCATTCGGCTTTGTAAAACGCGCCGGCGGAGTCTGTTTATTTACAAATGCATTTGCATCTGTCTTTTTAGCTTCCTCAATAAGATCACTGAACCCTATCAGTTTTCCGTTTCTCACGCTTACGCTTTCGGAAATGTCTTTCATAATGGCTTTCTTTGCAGATTCAGAAGTAAACTCGATTTCCGCAAATGCTTCTTTCAAAAGTTCATCCTTCTCATGCTCTGCGATTTTGGCTTCGTAATCTTTTTTGGAATCCTCTGCCTGTCTCTTCCAGTCATCACGCTCTTTTAAAATGTCTTCCGGGATTTTTCCATCCAACCCTTCGAGCATTTTCTCTGCTGATTCTGCCCGGGTTTTCCACTGTTCGGATTCTGATGAAGCTTTTTTAACTTTGTCTTCCATTTCTTCTTTGGAATACAGCTCTTCACCCATACTCTTTTTAAGAGATTCTTTCTGTTCGTCTGAAATTTCAATTCCGAGTTTCTTTAATTCTTTTGCTACGTTTACCATGTTTCTACCTCTTTCTTTCCAAGTTGTTACTCCGGTCAGTCCGGCACGAATGAGTTGCTATTTGCTCCATAGCTGGCAATTGGGAATGAAGGAATCGAACCCTCGACAACCCGGATATAAGCCGTGTCTTCTTCCACTGAATTAATTCCCAAAAATAAAAAAGCACGCCCAAAATAGGACGTGCCATGCATCATCCCATAACTTTTCTAGGTTAGCGAACAAAATCCCTTTTTTTGTCCGGTACTTTTAATATTCTTTTCAATATATATTTTAACCTATTTTAAACAACTTTTTGTACCATTTTAAAAAGGGCAGATTACTCCACCCCTCTTATTTTATTCTTATATTAAATATATAGGCCCTAATGCAATACATAACACAACAAGTATAATTCCAAAAATTACAGTCCATTTTTTTTGTTTTCCCTCTTTTGTATTTCCTTTGTTTTTTTCAAAGAAATTATTAGTTGTTGTTCCTGTTATTGTTGAAGATAATCCAGCATCTTCTTTAGATTGTATTAGCGCAAGTATTATTGTTGCTACACAAACTATAAAATAAATTACAATTAATATACCTTTTACTATTTGCATTTATCTTTCCTCCTTATGTGGATATTTTACTCATTGTTATCTTTTTTTACTATGATTTGTTTTCCATCATAGTATCCACAATTTGAGCATAATGTATGTGGTAATACTGCTTCACCACAATTTAAACATTTTGAAAACTTTGGTGTTTCTAATTTCCATGTTGATCTTCTAGTGTGTGTTCTTGCTTTTGACCATCTTCTTTTTGGTTGTGCCATTTTTATTCCCTCCTCTTGTTATTAGATATATATTTAAATTATACCTATATTTTTCATCATTTTTATTCATACCTTACGATTATACCCTTTTTTTTTCATTTTGTCAACATATGAAAAATAGTTTTTTCTAAAAATTCAATAAATTTGTTTATTCTCTCATCTCCTTTATCATAATATCTCCAAATACAGCATATCCTTGACTTGGATCATTTACTAATACATTTGTTATAGCACCAATAAATTTACCATTTTGAATTAAAGGACATCCACTCATTCCTTGTATTATTCCTCCTGTTTTTTCTAGTAATTCTGGACTTTTTATTTTAATAAGCATAGATTTATTATCATAATCATTATTTATAAATATTTTTTCAATTTCCACTAAATATTCTCTTGCCCCATTTCCATCTAAATCACAATAAATATATGCATC
>QRFC01002426.1_pt1 | contig 13644 bp, 9 predicted proteins | sample 1861061 | NCBI WGS metagenome assembly QRFC01 (sample SAMN09711282, study PRJNA482702) | Human gut metagenome, whole genome shotgun sequencing project.
AATGGCCGCGGCTCCTCTTCTGCCTTTATTATCTTACGAGATGGCGTCCACATCCCACTTCATGCGGACGGCATCTGCGCCGTTGAGCTGGATGCGCAGGGCACCGGCGTTGTCGCGCACCTGCTCCGGGGTGCGGGCACCGCAGAGCACATGCAGGCCGGGGATCATCCGGGCCGTCATCGCGATGACCAGCTGCGCGAGGGTGCAGTCGTATTTTTCGGTCAGGTCGCCCCACTTTTTCAGCAGCTCGATGGCCTGCGCACGGCGGGCGGGCTGGAAGCTGGGGTTGGTGTTGCGGGTGCTGCCCTCCGGGTAGGTGGTCTCCATCGTGACCTTGCCGGTCAGCAGGCCCTGCTCCAGCGGAGAGTAGGCCTGAATGGACACGCCCAGCTCCTTGCAGGTGGGCAGCAGCTGCTTTTCCACGCGGCGGGTCAACAGGCTGTACTTCTCCTGGATGACGTCCAGCTGGCCGTACTTGCAGTAGCCGCGGATGATGTCCGCCGTCACATTCGACGCACCGATGGCGCGGATCTTGCCCTGCTCCTTGAGCTTCATCATGGCCTCGACAGTCTCTTCCAGCGGGTAGAGGCCGAGATCCGGGCTCTGCCAGTGGGTGTACAGGACATCCAGATGGTCGGTGCCCAGCCGCTTCAGGCTCTCTTCCACGTCCTCGATGATGCTCTGGGCAGACAGGTCGCGGTAGACTGCGGTGCCGTCCACGACTTTGTGGAGCACCGGCGTCTCGTGCCGCCATTCCAGGCCGCACTTGGTGGAGAGGACCACCTTGTCGCGGTCGATGTGCCGGAGCGCCTCGCCCACGACCTGTTCGCTGTGGTACAAGCCGTAGATGGGGGCCGTGTCGATCCAGCGGATGCCCTGCTCAACCGCCGCTTCAATGGCGTTCACCGACAGGGCATCGTCGTTGTCGCCCCACCAGCTGCCGCCGCCAATGGCCCAGGTGCCCATACCGAGAAAAGGCACCTCGATGCCGCTTTTTCCGATCGTGATATTCTGCATCTTATTTTCCTCCATGCCAGAAGTGTTCCCCATCGGGGGCCTGTCTCATCCCATTTCTGGCATTCTTTGTTGTATTTTTGTTTTCTATCCAAAAAGAGCTGCTGTTTGGAGTCCCGCCCCGCACAGCAGCTCTTTGGGATCGTTTTAGATGTTGCCGAACTCGCTCAGTTCCAGCGTCTCGTTGTGGGTCTCGGCCCAGCGGATGGCCCAGTCCGAGGTGAACAGCAGCAGACGGTTGCCCTTCATATCCTCCACGGCCTTGGTGTCGCTGGTCAGGTCGAGGTCCCGCAGGTTGTAGGTGTCGGGGTCGTTCTTCACCCAGCGCAGCTGCTCGAAGGGAAGCTGCTGCATCCGGATCTCGACGTTGTATTCGGTGTTCAGGCGGTACTCCAGCACTTCCAGCTGCAGCACACCAACGACGCCGACCACGACTTCTTCCATGCCGCCGCCCACTTCGCGGAAGATCTGGATGGCACCCTCCTGGGCGATCTGCTCCATCCCCTTCACGAACTGCTTGCGCTTCATGGTGTCCTTCTGCTCGATGCGCGCAAAGTGCTCCGGCGAGAAGGTCGGGATGCCTGCAAATTCCACCTTCTTTTTGCCGGTGCACAGCGTGTCGCCGATGGAGAAGATGCCCGGATCGAACAGGCCGATGATATCGCCTGCATAAGCCTCATCCACGATGGCGCGGTCCTGCGCCATCAGCTGGGTGCCGGTGGCCAGCTTGATGTTCTTGCCCTCCTGCACATGGTAGGCTTCCATGCCGCGCTCGAACTTGCCGGAGCAGATGCGCATGAAGGCGATACGGTCGCGGTGGGCCTTGTTCATGTTGGCCTGGATCTTGAAGATGAAGGCCGAGAACTCTTCGCGGCAGGGGTCCACCGGCTCCCCGGTCAGGCTGTCCACACGGGCCAGCGGGGTGGGGGTCAGGCGGAGGAAGTTCTCCAGGAACGGCTCAACGCCGAAGTTGGTCAGCGCAGAGCCGAAGAAGACGGGGCTGAGCTCGCCGCGCAGCACCTTGTCCAGATCAAATTCCTCGGCGGCACCGTCCAGCAGCTCGATCTCATCGGAGAGCTGCTGGTGCAGATAGGGGGTCAGCAGCTCGTCCAGTGCGGGATCGCCCAGCTCGGCCTCGGTCTCCTCGACCTTCTTGACGCCGTTGGCGCGGCCGTCGCTGGAGAAGGCCAGCACCTTGCGGGTGTTGCGGTCGAACACGCCCTTGAACTCCTTGCCGCAGCCGATGGGCCAGTTCATGGGGTAGGTCTTGATGCCCAGAATTTCTTCGATGTTCTCCATCAGCTCGAAGGGGTCGCGGGCCTCGCGGTCCATCTTGTTGATGAAGGTGAAGATGGGGATATGGCGCAGGGTGCAGACCTTGAACAGCTTGATGGTCTGGGCCTCAACGCCCTTGGCGGCGTCGATGACCATGACGGCAGAGTCCGCCGCCATCAGGGTGCGGTAGGTATCCTCCGAAAAGTCCTGATGGCCCGGCGTGTCCAGGATGTTGACGCACTTGCCCGCATAGTTGAACTGCAGCACCGAGGAAGTCACGGAAATACCGCGCTGCTTCTCGATGTCCATCCAGTCGGAAACGGCGTGCTTTGCGCTCTGCTTGCCCTTGACGGAACCCGCCTGGTTGATGGCTCCACCGTACAGCAGCAGCTTTTCGGTCAGCGTGGTCTTGCCGGCGTCGGGGTGGCTGATGATCGCAAACGTCCGACGGCGCTCGATTTCTTCACGATTTGTCATAGATTTATAAGTCTCCCAATTTCAAGTCAGAGGGGTTTGTTTCGGGTCCTTTCTTCGTCACATGGGTCGTTCTCCATCAATAGGCCTGCCCTCTCAGGCGCTTTGCGCCCGCTCCGCCAAAGGGAGAGGCGGCATCGCATCCGCGATGCCAAAGAGGGTCCGGCCGTCTAAAAATCAAACAGCATTTATTTTAGCAGAAATTCCACCTAGATGCAAGACTTTTCTCATTTTTTCAGAAGAAAGCAGGGCAGGGGTGCCGTTTCGGCCCAATTGGCGAAATCGCAGACGAGGACGGTGCAGCGCGTCAGGGGCAGTGTGCGCATCCAGTGCAGGATCTCCGTCTTCTCGTCCGACCCGATGACCCGGCCGCTGTAAAGGATGGCGCTGAGCACCCCGCCGGGCCGCAGTGCGTCGAGGGCCGCTTCCAGCGCAGGGATGCTGCTCTCCGCGTGGGAAAAGACCGTGTGGTCTGCCCCCGGCAGCCAGCCGAAGTTGAACATCACGGCATCCGCCGTGCCGGGCTGGACATCATGCAGCAGGTCTGCATGGCTGCCGCAGTACAGCTCGGCGGAAAGCCCGTTCGCGGCCAGATTCCGTCGGGTGGAGGCAATGGCTTCGGGCTGGATGTCAAAGCCCAGCACCCGGCCCGTCCCGCCCGCCAGACGGCACAGAAACGCCGTATCTCCGCCGTTGCCGCAGGTGGCATCCACCAGCAGCTGCGGGTTTTGCAGCCGGGCCGCAAGGAAGTCCTGCACGAACTTCACAGCGGTCAGGTCCGGCGTCCGGCGGCGGCAGAGCCGCCCGGCCTCCTCCCGGAAGCCGAACTTCGCCCAGAACGCTTCCTCCCCCGGCACAGCGGGCAGCGGGGCCGTGAAAACGGTGGCCGTCTCCCTGTCATATCCGCCAAAGCGGCGCAATATCTCTTTTAGCAGATAAGACCCATAGCCTTTCCGCCGCCATTCTGGTACAATGGTAAGGCAGGCAACGTCCGCCCCTGCCGCCGTCCGGGTCAGCTGACAGCAGCCCACCTCGGTCTTCTCTTTATACAGTGCAAAGCCGCCGGGCCGTTCTTCCAGTTTCATACGCAGTCTCCTTTTCCCTTACAATACCAAGCTCTCGCGCCGCTGTCAAGGCCTGCGGCTACGACCTTATTTCACACATTCTTCACCCGCTCAGCGATTCGTTTTCACAATTAGCGGCTACAATAGAGCCAGTTCCAGAGAGGGACGGGCGAAACGCCCCTCCCGAACCAGTCCCTTCGAGAAAGGAAGTTGTACCATGGAAAATGAAAACAAATGGGAATACGATTATTCCTCTGCAAATAGTTCGTCCGGCGATACCGGATACCCCAACGTCGGCTCCTCCGGCATGAACACCGCCAACACGGCGGGCACCTACAGCGACCCCGCCCCGGCCCGCCCGTCGGAAACTTCCACCGGCAATGGCGGCACTACGCCGCCCCCGGCAGGCCCGGAGCCGCAGGCCGCAGCCTCCAAGCCACCGAAGAAGCGCCGCAAACATAGCGGCGGCCGCATCGTCCGCAGCGCCGTTGCGCTGGTGCTGGCCGCAGCCATGGGCTTTGCAGGCGGCTTCGTGGGCGCACGGGTCGGCAATGCAGGCAACAAGGTCGTCATCCAGCAGGTGGAGCGCACCGACAGCAGCGCGGCCTCCGGCACCGCCGTCGCGTCCGGCGGCATGACTACTTCGCAGGTCTCCGAGATGGTCAGCCCCAGCGTCGTGGTCATCACCACCGAACAGGTCGTCTACTCGCAGTGGTCCTGGTACGGCCAGAATCAGGTCGAGTCCGGCGCAGGCAGCGGCGTCATCATCAGCTCGGACGGCTATATCCTCACCTGTGCGCACGTGGTCTCCGGTGCATCGCAGATCACCGTGACCATCGGGGATACCGACTACACCGCCACCGTGGTGGGCGAGGACGACACCAGCGATGTCGCTGTGCTGAAGATCGACGCCACCGGCCTGACCCCCGCCACCGTCGGCGACAGCGACAGCCTGTCGGTCGGCGACAGCGTCCTGGCCGTCGGCAACCCGCTGGGTGAGCTGGGCGGCACCGTTACCAGCGGCATCGTCAGCGCACTGAACCGCAGCGTGACCATTCAGGGCACCAGCTCCACCAACACCATGTCCCTGATCCAGATGGATGCCTCCGTCAGCCCCGGCAACTCCGGCGGCGGTCTGTTCAACATGAACGGTGAGCTGATCGGTCTGGTCAACGCCAAGTCCTCCAGCTCGGACGCGGAGGGTCTGGGCTTCGCCATCCCCATCAACGACGCCATTCAGGTGGCGCAGGACCTGCTGGAGAACGGCTATGTCTCCGGCCGGCCGTATATGGGCATCACCTACATCGCCGTGACCGACGCCCAGACGGCGGCCCAGCTCAACGTCAACGCCTACGGCGTCTATGTCGTGGATGTCGTGCAGGGCGGCCCGGCCGACAAGGCCGGTCTGAAGGCCGGGGACCGCATCGTCAGCATCGACGGCACCGAGATCGCCCAGAAAGACGACCTTGGCACCCTGATGCAGCAGCACACGGCCGGTGACACCCTTTCCATCACCGTTGCCCGCGACGGCCAGATGCAGACCGTCTCGCTGACGCTGGGCGAAAAGAATGCGTCGAACACCGCCGCACAGCGTTCGGCCAACAACTGAGCCACCCCCGCCGCAAGGCGTTATCAAGATTTGATTCCTTTCTTCTTCAAAAATCCCCCGACTGGCGGTGACCCGCTGGCCGGGGGATTGCTGTTTATACCAAGCCGAAGATGGTCGCACTGACCGGGGCCAGGACCGCTTCACCGCTCAGGATGCGGCTGTCGCCCCGCCACAGGCTGGACGAGGTGCCGTCACTCAGCAGCTTCCAGCGCCCGTCGGGCAGCCGGATGGGCTGTTCCTGTTCGGTGGGGTTGTAGTAGACGCAGAGCGCGCCCCACCACGCCCCATCGCCGGGCAGGGCAGGCAGACGCCAGCCCACCAGCGGCTGTTCCAAATCAAAAAATGCAATGGCGTTGGGGCTGGCCCTGTCCACCGCGCCCAGCCGCGGGAAGGCATTCCGCAGCCCGATGAGGCCCCGGTAATAGTCCACCAGCCCATGGAACTGCTCAGCCCGCTTCCAGTCCAGCCGGTTCAGCGCCGGGGAGGAGCGGTAGCTGTTGCCCTGCCCCTTTTTGGTGCGGGCGAACTCTTCGCCCGCCTGCCAGAAGGGCAGGCCCATGCAGGTGAGGTAGATGCCCGCCGCCAGCCGGTTCTGGGCCAGGGCGGCACGGTCCACCGCGCCGAACTCCGGGCGCTCGTAGCGCACCAGAAGCAGCTTGTCCCACAGGGTAAAATTGTCGTGGGCGGACACATAGCTGACGATCTGCCCCGGCGTGTGGGGCGGGAACTTATCGCTGCGGCACCACGCCGCCACGGCCCCGCCGATGTCCCAGAAGCTGCCGGGCCTGCCCTCCACATAGCCCGGCTCCCGCGCATTGAAGCAGCCGCCCTTGATGGCGTCGCGGGTGTCGTCGCAGAAGATGCCGATGCGGTCGTTCAGCATGGCCAGATTGTTCTTGTTCGCCTCGTACCGGTGCAGCGCACTGCTGCCGCCCTGCCACGGCTCGCCGTACATCAGGATGTCCCGCCCGCCGGGCAGCTTGTCCAGCTCGGCCCGCAGCAGGTTCATCGTCTCCACATCGTACAGGCCCATCAGGTCGAACCGGAAGCCGTCGATGTGGTACTCCTGCGCCCAGTAGAGTACCGAATCCAGAAAGTATTTCCGGGCCATGGGCCGCTCACTGGCAAACTCGTTGCCGCAGCCGCTGCCGTTGGAAAGGCTGCCATCCTCGTTCTGGCGGAAATAATAGAGGGGGACCGCCCGGTTCAGCCCGTTGTCGAAGCGGTACATGTGGTTGTACACCACATCCATCACCACCCCGATGCCCGCCGCATGGAGGGCCTGGATCATCTGCTTGCACTCCCGCACCCGGACTTCGCCGCGGGCGGGGTCGGTGGAGTAGCTGCCCTCCGGGACGTTGTAGTTGGCGGGGTCGTAGCCCCAGTTGTACTGCCGGGTCAGCGGGCGGCTCTCGTCCACGCTGCCGAAATCAAAGATGGGCATGAGCTGGACATAGCGCACCCCCAGCCGCTTGAGGTAGTTCAGGCAGGTGGGGTGGACACCGTCGCGGTTCAGGGTCGTGCCCTGCTGGGTAAAGGCCAGGAATTTGCCCCGCCACGCATTGCGCACCCCGCTGGCCGGGTCCTGCGAGAAATCCCGGACGCTGACCTCCCAGACGCTCCGCTTCGACGCCGGGATGACCGGCCGTTTGTCCTGTTCCCAGCCCGGCGGGTCGGTGCGGGCCAGATCCACGATCATGCTCCGCGCCCCGTTCACGCCCGCCGCGCGGGCATAGGGGTCAGCGGTGGTCACGCTGCCCCACTCGGTGGTCACGTTGAAATGATAATACTTCCCGTGCTGGTCGCCGGGCAGGTAAACGCCCCAGACGCCCTGCCCCCACGGGCTCAGCGGCAGACTGCCGATGCAGGCCCCGCCGTCGCCTTTCCGGTAAAGATCGACCCGGACCGACTGCGCCGTGGGTGCCCACAGCCGCAGGTGGGTGCCCGATGGGGAATACGCCGCGCCCAGCGGCCCCTGATAGTCGGTCTGGCGGGCAAACTCCTCGCTTTCGAACCATGCTTTCCATTGTGCAGGCGTTTTCATTGACTCTCATCCTTTATCCTGACATTCCCGCCCTCGCCGGAGGCAGGCCTTTTGGAATTAGTGTACCCGGCTTGCGCGGATTTTGCAAGAGTTTCCTTGCAAATGGGGCTGCGGTACACTATACTGAAAGAAATGAACCGATCACGGAGGCGATGACATGGCATACACAGACGATTGGGAGACCCTGATGAATGGAGTCTTCGGGCCGGGCGGCAGATTCAAGGCCGCCCCCGGCACCCCCGCCGAACCCAAAGAGCAGCCAAACAGCACTCTGAACGACCTGAACGCGGCGCTTCTGGAACAGCAGAAGAAGCTGGACGCGATGCTCAAGGCCCAGTCGGCCCAGCTGAAGACGCAGGACACCGCCGCCGAGGCCGCGCTGGCCGACAGCCGCCGGATGCTGCGGGACATGGAGAACGACGGCCTGCTGGCCAAAGGCACCACCGAGGTGAAACCCGAACATCTGGGCAGCTTCGAAGGGCTGGCCGACGAAGTCCGGCAGACCGTGCTGGGGCAGGACGCCTTTGTGGACGCGGTCGTCCGTGCCATGCGCCGCCCCTTTGTGCTGGGCACCGAACCGCCCGCCGCCCGGAACGTCATCCTGCTGAGCGGCGGCACCGGCACCGGGCGGCACTTCGCGCTGGAGGAGACCGCCCGCTGCATGGCTGCGCGGGGCCTGCTGCAAAACGACCAGATCGCCGCGCTCGACCTGGCGCTTTATGCGAACCCCGCCGCCGAAAAGCTCTTTTTGCAGGACCTCTACGCCGCGCTCCACGCCCCCGGCGAGATCGTGGTCTTTGAGCACTACGAGAGCTGCTGCCCCAGCTTTCTGAAAACGCTGTCCGACTTGGCCGTCCGGGGCAGCGCCCCGCTTTCCAGCCGGTACATCGTCAACCGGGACGGCATTCTGGTGGACGCCGGAACGGCTCTGGCCCCCGGCGCGGTCAGCCGTCTCGACCCCTGCGGGAAGTACCTCATCTTCTTCTCGAACAAGGGCCGCGCCGCCATGGCGGACAAGTTCGGCGCAGGCATGATCTCGGCGCTGGGCGACGTCTGCGAGACGACCGCCTACCAGCGGGCAGACCTTGCAGCCCTCGCCGCCCAGCAGCTGAACGCGCTGGCCCAGAAGGTCACGGCCCGGCTGGGTCTGACCCTTGCCGCCGGGGCCGATGTGCGGGACTACGTCGCCGCCCAGTGCACCCCCCAGAAGGGCGCAGCCGGGCTGTCCGGCTGCTGCGACCGCATCTTCCGCGCTCTGAGCGAATACTGCCTGCAAACGGACAAGCCGCTCACCGGCACCGTGACCCTGACCGCCGCACCGGAGGGCCTGCTCTTCCACCTGAACGATGCCGCCCCGGCCCCGCTGCTCGACCTGCTGCCCGCCGCCTACACCGGCGCGCTGGATGAGATCCGGGCGGAGATCTCAGAGCTGGTCGGTCTGGCCCCAGTCAAGGAATACGTGTTCGGTCTGGCCGACAATCTGCAGGTCCAGCAGCGCCGCGCCGCTGCGGGCATGAAAACAGCCAGCCTTTCGATGCACATGATCTTCACCGGCAACCCCGGCACCGGCAAGACCACCATCGCCCGGCTGGTGGCCAAGTACCTCAAGGCCATCGGGGCGCTCAAGGGCGGGCAGCTGGTGGAGGTGGGCCGCGGCGATCTCGTGGGCCGCTACACCGGCCACACCGCACCGCTGACCAACAGCGTCATCGAGAGTGCCCTCGGCGGCGTCCTCTTCATCGACGAGGCCTACAGCCTCTACCGCGGCGAGCAGGACAGCTTCGGCCTCGAAGCCATTGATACCCTCGTCAAAGGGATGGAAGACCACCGCGACGAGCTCGTGGTCATTCTGGCCGGATACACCAGAGAGATGGAGACCTTCCTCACCGCCAACAGCGGTCTGGCCAGCCGCTTCCCCAACAAGATCGAGTTCCCGGACTACACCGCCGACGAGCTGCTGCAGATCACCCACGTCCTCGCAAAAAACAAGGGCTACACCCTCTCGGAGGCCTGCGAAGAGCCGCTGCGGAACTACTACGCCCGCCGTCAGGCCGACGACGCCCGCACCGCCGGCAACGGCCGTCTGGCCCGCAACACCCTCGAAAAGGCCATCTTCCACCAGAGCCGCCGCCTCGTCGCCGAACCCGCCGCCGCGCTGGATATGCTCCTGCCGAGTGATCTGGAATTGGACGAATAATTGCAGAACCACGCAAACCGCGGCTGTCCCTCCTGTTTTGTTTATTCTGTCTTTGCTTCTGCTTCCAGCAGCGCGCGCTTCACGCTGATGAGGCTCTGCGGGCTCACGGAGAAGCTGCGCAGGCCGAGTTTCAGGTACTGCACGGTGTTGGCCGGGTTGCCGACGGCCAGACCGCAGATGGTCACGGGGATCTGGCCCGCGTCCGCCGCCTCCACGACCATGGCGATGAGCTTTTTCATCGCGTGGCTGGCCGGGCGGTAGTAGCGCTCGGCGATGGAGAGGTCGCGGTCCACGGCATGGGTGTACTGGATGAGGTCGTTCGTCTCAATGACGAAGAACTCACACCCGTGGGCCACGAATTCTTCCGCCGTCAGGCAGGCTGACGGCACACTGAGCATGACGCCAAAGGGCATCTTCTCATTGAAGCGCTCCCCCCGCTCCCGCAGGTGCTGGCGGCAGTGCTCCACCAGCTTCATGGCTTCGTCCCAGTCTTCCAGATTGGTCACCATCGGGAACATCACCCGCAGCGGGCCGTCTGCCGCCGCACGGAACAGCGCACAGATCTGGGTCTCGAACTGATGGGGGCGGCGCAGGCTGCTGCGGATGCCCCGCAGGCCCAGCTTGGAGGACTCCGGCCCCTGATGGGCGTCGGCCATGGTGCGGTCTGCGCCAAAATCAAAGGTGCGCACCGTGACCACCCCGCCCTTTGCCGCCGCCAGGCAGGAGTGATAGAACACATACTGCTCCTGCTCGTCCACCGGGCGACCCGGCAGCATCATGTAACCGCTGCGCAGCAGACCCACGCCGGACGCGCCGGACTGCCGCGCCGTTTCGATGTCCTCCTGCCCGAAGCAGTTGGCCAGCAGCTCAAAGGGCTGGCCGTCCTTCGTCCGGCACGGCAGCGCGCAGACGCGGTTCATCTCCTCGTTCTCCCACTGCTTCTCGCAGATGCGGGACATCGCCTGCTGGCGGGTGACGGCATCCGGGTCGAGGATGCACTCGCCGTTGTCGGCATCCAGGATGGCCGTGCGGCCGTCGCAGTCGTTCAGAAAATCGCTGCCCACCTGCACGATGCCGGGGATGTGCATGGCCCGCGCAATGATGGCCGCATGGCTCTGCTTGTTGCCTTCTGCCGTGATGATGCCCAGGATCATTCCGGCGGGCACACTGAACAGGTCGCTCGGCATGAGCACCTCTGCCGCCAGGATGACGGGGTGGTCCAGCGCCAGCCAGACGCGGGGGCGGTTGGTCAGGATGTTCACCACGCGGCGGGCGGCATCGAGGATGTCCACGCTGCGCAGCTGCATATAGGCGTTGTCTTCCATCTGGGCCAGCTGGTCAGCATAGCGGCGGCCGGCCCGGTCTACGGCTTCGGCTGCGCCGACGCCCGCCTTGATCTGGAACCGGACTTCGTTCATGAAGCCCTCGTCCTCCAGCATCATGCTCTGGAACAGGAAGATGGCCTGTTCGGTGGGGCCGCTGCGCTCAGCCATCGAGTCCAGCTCGGCCTGTGCCGTCTTGACGGCCCGGTCCAGCAGCCGCTGCTCCCGGTCCGGGTTGAACGGCCCTGTGCCGAAGCTCTCGGTCCTGCGCTCCACACGGCTCACCTGCCCCAGCACCAGGCCGGACGAGGCGGCATATCCCTGATAGACTTTCATTCCTCTGTCACCTCCGTCGGGGCAGGCGTGGTCAGTGTGCGGAAGACCAGCGCCTGCAGGAATGTATTGGGCAGCAGCGCTGCCCATGCGGCCTGCGCCGCGTTTCCGCTGCCCTCGAACAGCGGTTCAAATCCCTCGATGCGGGTGCGGTCGCAGGTCTCCAGAAACGCCTTTGCCAGCGTCTCCACGGTGTAATACCGGGTGGGGTCCACGCCCACGTCCTCAGCGGCCGCTTCCAGCGGGGCCAGCTCTGCGTCCTGCATGTTGGCCAGCTTGAGCGCCAGGTCTGCCGTCAGCGTCACCGGGTACTTTGCCTTCACCGCCTTCTGCACAGCGTCGAACTGCTGCCGGAATGCGGCCGCATCCTGTGCGGTCTGCTCGTTCTTCGCCACCGCATAGGCACAGCCGCGCAACCGCCCGAAGGCCCGCAGGGTGTCGTAATAACCCAGCTCGATGTTCCGTCTGGCCGTGTCCGGGTCAAAGTGGAGGATATCGCCCAGCTCCCAATAGCTGCGCACCATGGTGGTGGGCAGGCCGGTGCGGTTGGGCAGGGTGATGCCCACCCCTTCCAGATCGACACAGACCAGCTCCTCGGCCCCCATTTTCTGGGCCAGCCCTGTGGGCATGTTGTCGCGGTAGCCGCCGTCCAGAAACTGCACCCCGTCGATCTGTTTGGCCCGCAGCGCCGGGAAGCAGGCAGCCGAAGCCAGCAGGTAATCCTTCACCTTGCCCTTCGGGATCTCTTCCAGCGGCAGCTCACGGGGCTTCAGGCCCCGCTTTTCCACTGTGACGAGCCCGAACCGGATGGGCGAGGCACGCAGCGCGTCCTCGTCCAGCACCCGCTCCACGATCTCTTCCAGCGGGGTGACATCCATGCCGCCCGCGCGCACCACGTCCCGCAGGAACTGGTGCAGCTCGGTCAGGTTCCGGGTCTCCTCCGGCAGCTCCATCACGTCCTGGCTGCGGATGCTGGTCCACATATCCCGTGCGGTCTCGTACAGGTCCAGCGCGAACATCGCGCCGTTCAGGCTGCCCACACTGGTGCCGGTGATGATCTGCGGGTTCCAGCCGAGTTCGGTTAGGGCACGCCAGACGCCCACCTGATAGCTGCCGCGGGCCCCGCCGCCGGCAAGCACCAGCGCCTTTCTGGGGGTATCGTTCTGCGCCATCCAATACGCCTCCTTGTCGTCCGATTCAAACCTGCAAAAAGTATACCATATTTTCGGAAAAATTTCTCCCTGTTTTTGGAACAAAAAGCGTGGTATAATTTAGTAAATTATGACTGTGAGGAGGACTGCATGAACTGCAACCAATGGATCTTTGATATGGACGGCACCCTGACCGACAGCATGACTGCGGTGTGGGAGAACGCCCCGCTGGCGCTGCTGCGCCGCTACGGCCGCACCCCAAGGGCCGACCTGCGCTCCACGCTCCTGAGCATGGGCATGGCGGACGGGGCGCAGTACCTCATCTGGGAGTACGCGCTGCCCCTGCGGCCGGAGGACTACTTCGGCGTGATGCGCTCGGTCATCGCCGAGCTGTACGAGACCGTGGAGCTCAAGCCCGGTGTGCGGGAGCTGCTGGCCCGCCTCAAGGCCGAGGGTGCCCGGATGTGCATCTGCTCCAACACCTGGAGCGACCAGTGCAAAGCAGTGCTCACCCGCCTGGGTGTGGACGACTGCTTCGAGTTCTACATCGAAGCCCAGGGCCCCCTGCACAAGAGCCGCCCGGACGTCTTTTTCGCGGCCTTACAGCGCCTCGGCGGCACCGACCCGCACCGCTGCGCCGTCTGCGAGGATTCCCTCTACGCGGCCCGCACCGCCCACGACGCCGGCTTTTACGTCATCGGCATCGCCGACGCCGCCAGCGCCGCCGATGAACCCGCCCTCCGCCGTGTCAGCGACCAGTTCCTGACCCGGTGGGCGGAGTTGAAGGTCTGACAAAAAGAGGCCTTGCCCATTGGACAAGACCTCTTTTCTATCGTTTATCGTTCCAAAAACTTCCGGAAGGCTGCCCTCACGGCGGCTTCGCGGCCGCGGGGGATGGGGACGCGGGCACCGCTGCGCATCCACAGCTCCCCCACGGACAGCTGCGACGCCGCCGCCAGGTTGACCACATAGGAGCGGTGGGGCTGCAAAAAGCGCCGGTCGGCCAGCAGCGGCTTTGCCACTTCGGAGAAGGGCACCCGCAGCGAGAGCGAGGCCACATCCTCGCCGCTGGCAAGGTGGAAATGCACCACATGGTGGGTGCATTCCAGATACTCGATGTCCGCAAAGGGGAGGGCCCGCAGACCAGTCGCCGTCGTCACC
>QRFC01002427.1_pt1 | contig 13643 bp, 7 predicted proteins | sample 1861061 | NCBI WGS metagenome assembly QRFC01 (sample SAMN09711282, study PRJNA482702) | Human gut metagenome, whole genome shotgun sequencing project.
GCCCGTTTATCTCTACCACTTCATAAACCTGCAGTACGGATTCATATTCTGCAGCAAAACCGTCGTCCCACTTTCCGTCGTCAGTTACTTTCAGGGTTGCCCGAACGGACTTGCCGTTTTTCTTTCCACCCGTCAGACGGTCATATTGGGTTTCCAGTTGCCCTCCGGTACGGTCGGCCACCCAATATTCGGTAGAACTGCCGTCCGGCGTAAAGCTTCTTACTTCGTGACCGATGCGCAGTGTGCCTTGCAGCGTTTGCAGGGTGGTGTGTTTGTCGTCGGTTGCCGTGGTGGCTGTGATGCTGCTCTCGTCAAACAAAGGGGCATCCTGTCCGATTTCAACAAACAGCGCCTTGCCCGGAGCCGAATCAAACTGCTCAAAATAGCGCATGCCGCTGTTTCCTACACCCCAGCCGCTGCAGGTGATGGGTATGGGGTAGTGTGACATGCTGTCCTGTATTCTTTTGGCATATTCTCCGTCCGGTTTTAAAACGTAGCGTTCTACTCCGGGCCTTCCGGCGTCGGTCTTTTCCAGACGTGCTGTCTGACGGGCGTCCCATCCGGGCTGTCGGGCCAGGGCCTTGAGCAAAGCGTCGGGACCTGCACCTTCCATCTTAATCCATTGCATAAGACGGTGGGGACGAGCGTCGTTATTGCGTACCATTACGGCACCTTCGGCGTCAGCCAGCACCGTAATATTTTTGCTGTGCTGGGCCCAGAACGTAAGTCCGCCTCCTGTTACTTTTCTCCATTCAAAGCCTTCGTAGGGCGCACGTTGTGGCGCTTTTTCAGATGTTTTTTCAGTAGGAGCGGGTGTGGATGAACCGTTTCCCTTGGGAGGCTGGCAGGCTATGGTCAGTCCCATGAACAAGATGGGGAGAAAGTATGATTTCATGGCGTGTAGAAAAATTAAAGTTTGAAGTAGTATGGATTAAATCCCCAGTCGTTTTTTCAGTTCCATGAGGATTTGAATATCTTTGTCGCGCATTTTCCCGTTGGTGCCCGGCGGACAGTTGAGAATGAGGATGTTGTCGTTCTTGGTGCATTGGCGATACAGCTTCTCCAACTCGTCTACCGTTTTGTATTTCAGGTCTTTTGAATTGTAGAACCAGCATTGGCTGATGCATACGGTTGATTCCCAGGGCATGTAATACTGCTGGCCGTTGTAGGTAAACAGCTTGGGGTCGTTGTCGGTGGGCAGGTAGGGGTCGCCCAGTCTGAAGTCGCTCGGGAAGTAGCGTATGGGGTAACCTTCCTTTTGCTGGTCGGGCAATACGGGGTGGGTATCGGCATTCTGAGGCAAACCGATGCTCCAGTTCACGCCAATCTGGCAGTTGGGTTCGCGGCTCTTGATGGCCTGGTAGATTTGCAGTATCGGCCACCGGTAGTTCTGCTTGGTCCATCCGCCGTCGAGCCAGAATTCAACCAGCGGAACGCGTTGCGCGCGTACTTTCTGCAGCAGTTCGTCAATCTGTTTGAGCATGTATGCGTTGTAGGCAGCGTCTTTCGACGGGTCGTTGACCTCGGGGTTTACTTTCCGGTCCCATAGCGAATAGTAGAGTCCCAGTCCGATACCGTATTTCTTGCATGCTTTGGCCACGGCCGTCACCACGTCGGTCGTATTGCCCGACGACGCCACGTCGTATTCGGTATAGCGGCTGTCCCACAGGCAGAATCCGTCGTGATGTTTGGTGATGAGAATGACGTATTTCATACCGGCGTCTTTGGCCGTTTTTATCCATTGCTCGGCGTCAATTACGGGCGGTGCGTACGAGGAGGCAGGTTTGGAGCCGTCGGTCCATTCTTCGTCATGAAAGGTGTTGATGCCGAAGTGGATAAACATGCCGTACTGCCGTTTGATTTGTTGCTGTTGGGCCTTGCTGGGAGAGGTTGAAGGTTCGGGCAGGATGTAGCGGTGGTCTGCCAGGGCCGGTCGGGCCAGCAGCATCAGGCTGAGGCCTGAAAGCACGAAAGCTTTTTTCAGTTTGTTTTTCATGATAAGTAGATTTGAGTGATGAATAATATGTGTAAACATAAAACGGAAAAGTGTCTCCATTTCTCTAAAAGCGTGGAGAAGACACCTTTCCGTTTTTTTTTGATGGATGTGTATTGAAATATTTCAGTCTGCCGGGAGTGTGCCGCATGCGCCATACGGGGTGTTCCCGTATCTCCCCGGACAGATTTTCCTATTTCACTTCGCTGCCCGGCTTCACTTCGCGGTCAACGGTCATGACGCTCAGACTTCCGTCAAAGTTCTCGGCTGAGAGAATCATGCCCTGGCTTTCAATGCCGCGCAGCTTGCGGGGGGGCAGGTTGGCGATAAAGCATACCTGCTTGCCTACCAGTTCTTCGGGCTTGTAGTGTTTGGCAATGCCGCTGACGATAGTGCGGTTTTCCAGTCCGTCGGCAATTTCAAACTTCAGCAGTTTGTCGGCTTTGGGCACGCGCTCGCAGGAGAGTACCGTACCTACGCGCAGGTCGAGCTTCTCGAAGTCTTCAAAAACAATGTCTTTTCTTATCGGGTTGGCCTTGTAGTTGGCCTCTTCGTTGGCTTTTTTGGTATCCAGCAGCTTCTGTACCTGTGCCTCAACCACGCTGTCCTCGATTTTCTCAAACAGCAGGGCCGGTTCGCCCAGCTGGTGTCCGGTAGGCAGCAGGTCGGTCTGTCCCAGTTTGTCCCAGGCCAGTTCGTCAACGTTCAGCATCTGGCGCAGACGGGCGCTGCTGAACGGCAGGAACGGTTCGAAGGCAATGGCCAGGTTGGCCACCAGCTGCAGGGAGAGGTTGATAACGGTCTTGACGCGCTCGGGGTCGGTCTTAATCACCTTCCACGGCTCGCTGTCGGCCAGATATTTGTTGCCGATGCGGGCCAGGTTCATGGCCTCCTTCTGGGCGTCTCTGAAGCGGAAGTCCTCGAGCAGGCGCTCCACCTGAGCCTTGACGTCGGTAAACTCGCGGATGGTCTGCTCGTCATATTCCGTCAGGTTGCCGGCAGCCGGCACTACGCCGTTGTAGTATTTCTTGGTGAGCTGCAGGGCGCGGTTCACGAAGTTGCCGTAAACGGCCACCAGCTCGTTGTTGTTGCGGGCCTGGAAGTCTTTCCACGTAAAGTTGTTGTCCTTGGTTTCGGGCGCGTTGGCCGTGAGCACGTAGCGCAGCACGTCCTGTTTGCCCGGCAGGTCTTCCAGATATTCGTGGAGCCATACGGCCCAGTTGCGTGAGGTCGAAATCTTGTCGTCCTCCAGGGTGAGGAACTCGTTGGCCGGCACGTTGTCGGGCAGGATGTACGAGCCTTCGGCCTTCAGCATGGCCGGGAATACGATGCAGTGGAACACGATGTTGTCCTTACCGATAAAGTGTACCAGACGCGTGTCGGGGCTTTGCCACCACTCCTGCCACGTGTCGGGCAGCAATTCCTTGGTGTTGGAGATGTAGCCGATGGGCGCGTCGAACCATACGTAGAGCACCTTGCCCTCGGCACCCTCTACCGGCACGGGAATACCCCATTCCAGGTCGCGGCTTACGGCGCGCGGCTTCAGTCCCATGTCGAACCAGCTCTTGCACTGGCCCATCACGTTGGAGCGCCATTCCTTGTGCTCCTCCGTAATCCATTTCTCCAGCCACGGCTGGTGCTTGTCGAGCGGCAGATACCAGTGTTTCGTCTTGCGCAATACCGGTTTCGAGCCGCTGATGGTGCTGTGCGGGTTGATCAGTTCGGTAGGAGAGAGTGCCGTTCCGCACTTTTCACACTGGTCGCCGTAAGCTCCTTCGGCGTGGCAGTGGGGGCATTCGCCCATAATGTAACGGTCGGCCAGGAAGGTCTTGGCCTCTTCGTCGTAGTATTGTTCGCTTTCCTGTTCAATCAGTTCATGCTTGTCGTAGAGCGTACGGAAAAAGTCGGAAGCCGTCTTGCAGTGCACTTCCGACGTGGTACGTCCGAAAAAGTCAAACGAGATGCCGAAGCCCTCAAACGAGTCGCGAATCAGCTTGTAGTAGCGGTCCACCACTTCCTGAGTGGTGCAGCCCTCCTTACGGGCACGTATCGTCACCGGCACGCCGTGTTCGTCCGTACCGCAGATAAACAATACGTCGCGTTTTTTCAGACGCAGGTAACGCGCATAGATATCAGCTGGCACATACACCCCCGCCAGGTGTCCGATGTGTACACCGCCGTTGGCATAAGGAAGTGCAGCCGTAATGAGCGTACGTTTGAAATTCTTTTCTGTCATATCCAGTTTTATGCAGTTGTTATAATAATCCCAGTATTTGGGGTGTAAAGTTACTTATTTTTTTGTATATGCAGGTGCTTTTGTCTGCGATAACTTGAATAGGCGGCGGGCGCTTTTTCCAAAACCGGTAAGTACCCGGAATATATGGTTTATGGTTCAACTGTATACAAAGTTGAAGTTTTGTCAAGTAAATATTATTTTTTTTTTGTATTTTTAACGAGTGTGGCGGTTTTGTAAATCAGCATCTTACTACCTTTGCACAATAATTATAAAATAAAACTAGATTAAACCGGGAATAGTAAATGAGGCGAATATTTTTATGTTTTTTATACTATTGTTGTGGTGCGGTTCAGAAGTACAAGCCCAGCATTTCGCCGTAAAGACCAATGCGCTGTATTGGGCCACCGCTTCGTTTAATGCCGGAGCTGAGATGCGTGTGGCTCCCAAATGGACAATCGATGTATCGGCATCCTACAATCCGTTCACTTTTTCCGATAACAAGAAACTCAAGCATTTTGCCATCGAGCCCGAGGCCCGCTACTGGCTTTGTGCGCCGTTTGCCGGCCATTTTGTGGGAGCCGACCTGCTTTATACGCACTACAATGCCGGTGGCATCAAACTGCCTTTCGGCATCTATCCCGACCTGGCCGACTATCGTTTCCAGGGCGACCTGGGTGCCGTGGGACTGGTGTATGGCTACAGTTGGATGCTGCCCAACAAGCGCTGGAGCATTGAAGGCGTTGTGGGGCTTGGCTTTGGGCTGACCCATTATACGCAGTATGCCTGTGCCGTATGCGGCAGCAAGGTTGGCGAGCGTACGCGCGGCCTGTTTATGCCCACCAGGTTGTCCTTGTCTATTGTGTACTACATCAAGTAGCTACACCCTTCCTTCCGCTCTTTATTCAAACCGATAATTCTACTGACTCTGATTTTCTGAAACAAGATGAAATCAATTCATTATATAGCATTATGTATGTGGGCCGCGTCGGCCGCCGGAGCCTTTGCCCAGGCCGGGCAGGATTTGCAGGCCGAGTGGCCCGACAGCACCACCCTGCGCCTCCGTTTCACGCTGACCGAGGGGAGCGACGCCGTGGGCAGCAACTATGCCGTATGCGCCACACCCTATCTTTACAGCGACCGGGGCGACACCCTGCAGCTTCAGCCGTCGGTGTTCCGCGGCAAGCGCAACCAGCGCTATACCGAGCGGGCCCGCTATTATGGCGACACCGCGCCGGCCGCCGACCGTGAGTATGCCCTTGGCAGTGCGTCAGCCTACGACCTCACCCTGAGCCGCACGGACCATCCCTGGCTCTTCCGCGGTAAGGTCAGTCTGGGCGTGATGCGCGAAAAAGAGGGCTGCTGCGACGTGGCCGACCTGCCCGCAGCCGACAAGGGATATTTTGTGTACATCCCGCCGTTCAATCCCGTGCTGCCCTTTGTGCCCGACAACAGCGGCCGGGCCGGCGAGCTGGAAAAGGACAACCCCGTGCTGCACCACATTTCGCAATACCGCCCGTACGACAAGTCGCGCATCCTGCGTAAGGAGAAGGGCGCCCTGACCATCTATTTTCCGGTCGACAAGTCACAAATCCGCACCGATTTCCGCGAGAACAAAACCATTCTCGACCGCATTGTCAGCATTACGCGTGAGGTGATGGCCGACACCACCTCCAGCGTCAAGGTGATTCAGATTGTGGGTCTGGCCTCGGTTGAAGGTCCGCAGGCCCGCAACAACCGGTTGGCCGGACAGCGTGCCGACGCCCTCAAGCGCTACATCCAGCAGCGTGTCAGCGTGCCCGACTCGCTCTTTGAGTGTGCCAACGGCGGTGAGGCATGGACCGAGCTGCGCGACCAGATTGAGGAACTCCAGTTTGAAGGCCGCGACGAGGTGCTGCGCATCATCGACACCGAGCCCAACCTCGACCGGCGCGAGGCACGCATCAAGCAGCTCAACGGCCGCCGCACCTACAACTACCTGAAGAAGCACGTGCTCATCGACCAGCGTAATTCCGGTTACCTGCAAATCTATTACGACTACGTGCCCGACCACGCCGCCGCCGTCATCAACCAGGCTTCCGCCCTGCTGGGAGAGGAAAAATACGACGAGGCGCTCCGCCTGTTGCGCACCGTAGAGACCGACAAGCGCGCCTACAACGCCCTGGGCGTGGCCTACTACATGACGGGCGACACGGCCCGCGGCCTGAAATACCTGAAGGCAGCCGCTGCCGACGGCAACGAGGCCGCCCGCAACAACCTGCGCCAGATGCAGGCCACCGAGCGTGCCCGGCAGATAGCCGACGGCAAGTAGTAGTGGCGCGTAGAAATAACGGTAGTCCTATTTTTTACTATTGATATATTACTAACATTACAATTTTATATTATTATGATGAGAAACAGCAAACATTTTGCGCTTGGGGCAGCCACGCTGTTGCTGAGCACCGCAGGGTTTACCGCCTGCTCTTCTGAGGACACGTTTACCGGAGGCTATTCCGGCGAATCTGTAAAAACTCAGTTTGCCATTAATATTCCAGTGGCTAATTCTGTAAATGGTCGTTTGAGCCAGGATATTGTTCAGGGACAGAGCCAGCCCGTATTCCGTGGTATGGATAATATCAAATTAATTCCATTTGCGCAGCAGCCAGGCGAAGGCTTGACTGGCAATGATGTTATTGGTTTGGGGGCTATTCTGAATGACGAATTGGCAGAAGGAACTAATGCAAAAGTCTATTATGATGTGGAGATTGGCCAAGGAGTAAGTCATTTCTTGTTTTATGGAGAGGCTAAAGGTTCCGGAGATGCTAAGACCAATGGCGCGTTGGATGCAAATGTGACTAACGTAGTAAATGATATTACGTTTAAGTTGAAACCTATTAGTGAATCTGCTGCAAGTGATGCTCAGATAGCTACATTAACCAATGCGTTGACTTCTGTGGCAACGGCAAATGGGGGTGGAGTTGAATGGAAAAATTCTACTTCAGATTTGAAAAATTTCTACAATTCTTTGATTCGTCTGAAGGCTGGTTCTGCAAATTCTATTAAATTGGCTTTGCAAGATTTAAAGGCTGGGATTGAAACTGCAACGGCAACTGGAGAAACCGATTTGAAATCCGCTATTCAAGCAGCAATCAATGGAGCACTTATAAGTATTCAAAGTTGTGATTATCCGCGTAATTGTTCTCTTCCTGATGGTGCTGTTCAAGTAGCTTGGAATTCAGGCGAGAATAAATTTGAGGCTGTAAACGCCACAAACGTTGGTAGTTTAAGCTATACGTCTTTGAATAAATTTGTTTATCCGTCATCGTTGTATTATACAGTGAATACAGATATTAAGACTTCTGATTCTCCGCAAGCTGACAAATACGGTACCGACTGGTCTACTTGTTTGGGATTATATGATGGTAGTGTCGTGACGGATAAAACAAGTTCTGTCGCTTTGGTTAAACCTATTCAGTACGCAGTAGCTCGTTTGGATGTTTCTGCTCGCTTCAATGCCGAAACGGTTAAGGATAATCTTCAAGAGGATGTAACGGTGTCCGCAGGGAATGGCATTACTCTTGATGGTATTTTAGTTGGTGGCCAGAAAAATCTGAAATGGGATTTTGCAACAGCTGTGGATGGAACGGAATATACGATTTATGACGCTTCAATAACTTCTACGAAATTAGGTTCTACAAATACTGGTACAATTATTGCTCAGTCTTTGGCTTTGCAGTCAGGAACCGGTACTACTGTAAATTTTGCATTGGAATTGACGAATAATACAGGTGCAGCCTTTACGGGTGTTGATGGAATTGTTCCTAATGGAGGACGTTTCTATTTGGTTGGTAAATTAGTTCCGGAAGCTGGTACAGCAGACAATTTGGTATTTAAGCAGGATTATACTACTACGGCAAAGGTTAACATAACCTCTTTGGCACATGCTTATAACTGTATTCCTGATTTGAAGAATCCGAAGTTGGAGTTGGGCCTTTCTGTTGATTTGAACTGGCAGGCTGGTCTTTCTCAGGATGTAACCATCGAATAATTAAATTCAAAAAAATCCTCCTGCCCGGGCGCGATGAGCGCGGGGCAGGGGCGCATAGGGTGGTAGGCTTTGATCGGCCTGCCACTCACTACAGAACAAAGTCCGTGGTAAATCAAACGGCAAGCCACCTGAAAAAAAAAGGTCGGACGTAATTTTTTTTCAAGCAGAGTTAGAGATATGAGGATACGCAAACCATTCGGTATAGGTCGGCTCTTGCAGCTGGGCGGCTGCCTGGCTGTGGTGTGTGGGCTGGCTACGAGTTGCATCAATGAGGATTTGTCGAAGTGTGGTCGCGACTATGCCGTCGACTATGAGCTGAAGTTGTCCACCTCGTTGCAGCTGGCGCTCGACGAGGAGTTCGTGACGGCTGAGGAGCAGGCTCTGGCCAACCGCCTGCGCAGTGACCTGGGCAACGTGTTGAGCGACAAGGCCCGGGTGATGGACCTCTCCTTTTTCAAGGAGCAGGGCGGCGAGCTTGAAAAGCACCAGCGCCTGACGCCTAATGCCAACGAGGCGTCGGTCACGGTGTACATGAACCGCGGCAATTACTACAACGTGGCCCTGGCGGCTACCGACAATAAATATGAGGTGGCCATCGACGGCGCTTCGGCCTACCGCAGCATCAGTCTGCTGCAGCTGGCTGCCGATACGGTGGATGCCTACCACTCGGCCCTGTATATGGGGTTGGAGCGCATGGCCCTTTCGGAGCAGTCGGGCCATTATTACGTGCCGCTCTACATGGTGAACTCCGTGCCCGTGCTGGTGGTCAACGCCACCGGCTCTACGGCCAGCCTGCTGGCTGCGTATGTGCGCGGCACGGCTTCGGGGCTGCATTGTGCCGACAGCGTGTATGTGTACGACCGCAGTGCCGTGATGCGCACCGAGCGTACCGACGCCGGCAACCTGACGGCGTTTCATTGCGTGTGTTTCCCTTCGGCCAACACGCCGGAGCAGCGCATCACCCGTGACGGCGACCTCTCGCAGGCCGAGGGCAGCCTGTGGGAAATGGACGCCTATACCCGCACGGCCGAGGGCAAGTACGTAAAAAATACCCTTTACATCAAGGAACCCCTGCGCGCCGGCGCCATGCTGGTGGTGAAGGTCAAGCTGAGCAACGACGGCACGCTGACCACCGACAATCCGGAGGTGGGTGTGTCGGTTGAACTCGACTGGAAACCGGGCGGCGATTTCGACGTGGAAATGTAGAAACGGAAAAGCTCTGTGACGCGATGGTTTGGAAAGGAAAATCATTACCCCTGAGCGGAACGCCGGAAGCGGGGAGGCTTCAGTATAATGGAACCGATAATACTTAGATATGATGAGAGAGAATATATGGCATAATATTTTGAAAACCACAGCTGTGCGCAAGGCACGGATTGTGGTTTTTGTCATAGCTGGCGCTACCCTTACGCTGGCCTCGTGTGCCGACGACGACGGACCGTCTGCCGGCCCGCGACAGACGGTGAGGCTGCTGGTGAGTGTGCCCGCGCAGACGGCGGCTGCCAGCCAGCACCGCATGGGCGACCCCGGCGAAGCCGTGCCCGAGGCGGCCGACTGGGACCGCCTGACCGTGATAATGGCTTATACCGACGGCAGCCAGGTGATGAAGACGACGATTACGAAAGCCGATTTCGACAAATTGCCGGCGTACAACGGAAATGCCGGCATCAAGTTCTTCTCCATTGAGGCTCAGCCGGGAAGGGTCAGGATTTACGGCGTGACGTACAGCAGCGGGGTAAGCGGGGCTGACGAGCTGGCCCAAGATATTGACGCGTGCCGCTCGGAAACCGACGTGCAGGCCCTGACCATATCAAATGATTATGCGCAGGGCGATGCGTCGGCAGTGGCCAAGTTTGTGAGTGTGGCTACGGGTTACTATAAGGCCAAGGGCGATACTCCGGCCGACTTCGTGATACAGCCCGGCGGTACGGGGGCGGTGGGCACCATTCCCACCATGACGCTTACCCGCCTGGCCACGAAAATCGACGTGCAGTGGGACGTGGCCGACGCCGTTGACAAGGGTTATACGGACATCCGCCTGACCGACTTCAGTTTTCACGGCACGACCCGTGGCCGACTGTTTCCGGATGTGGGCGGCAGCTTTACGCCCGGCGCCGACCAGACGTGGACGTTTACCAACACCACGCCCGTCAGCCAGCGCAACGGGCGGCTGTATCACTACACGTTTACCGACGGACAGACCCGCCCGACAATTACCTTTAACATTTCGGGAAAGCAGGACGGAGTGACCGACATCAGCGGTGACTACACCATGGCCTTCCAGTCGGCGCTGCAGACGGCCACGTGGTATAAGGTCAACGCCACCGTCAGGGGCATGACGGCCGGCACGAACACCTCAATCAGTATCTTTAATTAAATGACGATTACAGCGCCCCGCTTTTTCTTAACCGAACGGGCGCATCAACCGAAAATACAAAAACAGACACCTTACCATGAAAACAAAGATGCGAAACATACTATTACGACTTCCGGTGATGTTTCTGGCCTTCTTCCTGGCCGGAACGGCAGCGGCGCAGAGCAAAACCTACTATGTCAGTCCGCAGGGCGGAGGCGACGGCTCGTCGTGGCAGAGTACCCTGACGCTTACCCAAGCCTTGAATGCCGCCACGGCCGGCGACCAGATTTGGGTGCAGGGCTTTGAGACGCTGACCGGCGACAATCTTTACGTGGCGCCCAAGGAGGGCTTTGCGGTGAAGTCGGGCGTGCAGCTTTACGGCGGCTTTGCCGGCACGGAGAGCCGGTTGAGCCAGCGCGTCACGCTGGGCAAACCCTATCAGCTGAAGTACCGCTCCGTGCTCTCGGGCGACATCCTGCGGAACGACACGGTGGGCAGTGTTGACCTGATTTTCCCGGCCAACGGGACCCGCTCGGACAATGCCACCCACGTGTTGAGCGTGAATCTGGATCCGACGCAGGCTTCGGGCAACAACAATACGTACCCCACCGTAATCAACGGTTTTTCCATTGGCAACGGTCAGGCAGCCGGCACCGGTGACGCCGGAAAAGGCGGCGGTATTTACGTTTATGGCGACAACAGCAAGGGCGGCGTTTTTCGCATCGAACGCTGCTTCCTGATCAGCAACTATGCCACGCAGGGTGGTGCCGTTTACGTTTCTTCTGAAGTACAGAACGTCAACAACGGCGAATCGCTCATCAATCAGTGCGTCATCTACAACAACGCCGCCGGCGACCGTGCGGCGGTGGAGAACCAGGCCGGCGGAATCTATCTGGCCGGTAAGGCCACGGTGGTCAACACGTCAATCTTTAACAATGGAAACGGCGGTGTGCGCCTGTCGCCGGAAAGCAAGGTCGTGAACGTAACCATCGCCCGCAACACGGGTGCGGGTGTGGACATGACGGCCGGCGGTTCGGGTGACGCCCATGTGTATAACTCCATTATCTGGGGCAACACGCAGCTGTATTTGCAGAATGACCCTGGATTCCGAAATTCGGCATACCATGAGGTGGTCAGCCGTGACCCTGCAACACCGGACGAAAACGGCAACATTTACGTGGCCAAGGAAAATCGCGGCGACAAATTCGGCCCCATGTTCGACGCGCCGTCTGTCAAGACGAGTTACGACCGCGACTTCAACTGGCGCGAGTCGGCCTATCCGCTCTGGTCGTGGAACGTGCTTGAAGGTTCGGTCATGATTGACAAGGGTCATAATGACTATTATGACCAGAATGTTTACGGCAGTGAAGACATGGCCGGCAACCCCCGTATCAGCGGCGACCGTATCAGTGTGGGGGCCTATGAGTATCAGTATCTGCCCGCCACGCGCATCCGCTACGTGAAGCCCACAGCTACCGGCACGGGCGACGGCTCGTCGTGGGACAACGCCTCGGGCGACCTTCAGAAGATGATTGACGACCTGGCTGACAACAATGTCTCACAGCAGGCCGGCGAGGTGTGGGTGGCTGCCGGAACCTACAAGCCGCAGTCGCAGCTCATCAGCGGTATGAACTATTCGGCATCCTTCCGTATGCGCGACGGAATCAGCGTGTACGGCGGTTTTGAAGGCGACGAAACTTCCAAGCAGGAGCGTGCCAAAGGCACCATGCCCTGGGACTTTACAAACGTAACCGTACTCGAGGCGGCCTATTATGAGAGTAAGCTGGCATGGACCAATTCAAAATGGACCGTGGGCAGCGATTCGCGCCACGTGGTGTGGTTCGCTCCCATGTCGGGCGAGTCGGACTTTACGCGCATCACCACGCTTGACGGCGTTACCGTTCAGGGCGGATATGCGCAGGGCAATACGGGGCTTGACGACTTCAAGACCGATTGCGGCGGAGGTGTATATATGGACGGCGCCAATGCCTACCTGTCCAACTGTATTGTCCGGGAAAATTATGCCACCGGCAATGGCGGCGGTGTGTACCTGAAAAATGGCCGTGTGCAGACGTCGCTGATTTACAATAACAATGCCGACGCCGACGGTGGTGCCGTGTACGTGGAAAACCGCGGCCTGGTTTACCGCTCGATGCTGACCAACAACTCGGCGCTCAATGGGGCCGGTGTGTACCTGTATAACGGTGCGGAGGCCAGTTCGGACGACCCCGACCATCCGGAATACCTGATTCTGTCCACCTGCGTCGTGTCCAACAACACCGTAAGGGGCAACGGCGCTGTGTACTGCGACAAGGGCGGCGTGCTGATGCAGAACACCATCACCAACAACGAGTGTGTGACGGCTACCGACGCCACCGATGTGAATGCTTCGCAAACGGGTGGCATCTATGTCGATGAGTACGCGCTGGTGCTGAACTCCGTGCTGTGGAACAACCAGATGCAGGGCAGCGGAATCAACATTCCGATGTATGCCCGTAATCCGTCGGCTGCGAAGGTGCGGTTCCTTTACAACGCCATTTCGGGCGTGAACAATGCCGTGTGGAACAATACGCTGCAGGAGCAGACGCTCTCGCTGGTGGATGAGAATGCCGGAAAGCAGGACGACGGCACCAGCATCGGACCGCGATTTACGGAGCCTGCTGCCGATATGAATTTTTCCCTTAATACGGATTATGGCGTACAGGACGAATGGAAAGACGGCCTCATCAGCTATTACTGGAAACCCATAAGCGGCTCAAACCTTTGGGCACGTGGTATGGCGCTCGGTCAGCTGCCGAGTGAAGTGGTGCTCTCTCCCGAGCTGGACATCGAAGGCAAGGTCTACGCGCAGAAACCGGCTGTGGGTGCCTTCAGTGTAGGTGCGCCCGGCATAAAGCATGCTACCGTGGGCGACTCGCTGGTGGTGTATGTCGACGTGAACTGTACGGAACCCGACCACGACGGAAGTTCATGGGCTACGGGTTTCCGCTCGCTCAACAATGCCATCAGCTGCCTGGCCGGGCTGGACGCAGAT
>QRFC01002434.1_pt1 | contig 13624 bp, 9 predicted proteins | sample 1861061 | NCBI WGS metagenome assembly QRFC01 (sample SAMN09711282, study PRJNA482702) | Human gut metagenome, whole genome shotgun sequencing project.
CATTATTAATAAAAAAATAAATGTGGAATGTTTTGATAATAAAAAAATCATTAAGCTTCAAAATGTGTATTCAAAACATATCAGTACAGATACCTTATTGAGTAGGAATTCATACGTTATTACTCATACGGGCGGTACAACAGGAATACCAAAGGGGGTTTTGATTTCAAATAATGCAATTAACGGCATTACAGTTGAATATAAATACAGTCTTAAATATAAAAGACAAGATAAATATATGGATTTAATAGTTCCGTTTGTAATTTATGGATGGTGTGTAAATATTCATATGCCGTTATGTTTGGGCTTAAAAACAATATTAATACCGACAGCCGATTTAGAAAAGATCACTAAACAAATTTATAAATACAAACCAAATCATATAGTGAGTATTCCTTCATATTGGCAACCTGTTTTAAATAGTAAAAAGAAAGATTTTTCTTTTATAATCACTGCGGGTGCCGGCGGGGACGGAATGAATATTGACCTTGAAAAACAGCTTAATCAATTCCTTGTAAATCATAAATCAAAAGCTGCTTTTTTAAATGGATATGGTATGTCTGAATTATGTTCAACAATTTGTACTTGTCAATATGACGCCGTTAAGTCAGGAAGTGTAGGAATACCATTGTCTCATAATACAGTGAGTGTGTTTGATATTGATACGGGAGAAGAGCTTACTTATGGACAGCAAGGTGAAATCTGTGTTAAAAGTCCATATGCAATGGTTGAATATGTAAACGATAAAAAAGAAACCGAAAATATCACAATGAACTATAAAGGCGAAATTTGGATTAAAACAGGGGATCTTGGACATATTGATACAGATGGTTTTGTATTTTTAGACGGTCGTATTAAACGAATTATTTTAACTTATTTAGATAATTTGGGCCATAAAGTGTTTCCGAGTCAGGTTGAAAATGTTATAGGTAAAGTTGATTTTGTTCAAAGCGTATGCGTGGTGCCTAAAAAACATAAAGAAAGAAAAATCGTACCTGTTGCATATATAACTTTAACTGACGATTCATTTTCATCGGAAAAAGCAAAAGATATATTGTTTGATTATTGTAAGAAACATATTTCCGAATATGCTCAGCCTTACGAGTTTATTATAAAAAAAGATTTGCCTTTAACTTCGGTTGGTAAAATTGATTTTAAAAAGTTAGAAATTGAAGCCAATAAAGGGTAAGAAATCTATTTTAGTATAAATTTAAAACTGTATGTTGAGGAGAAAAAATGAGTAAAAATTTATTGGATATTAACAAAACAAAGTACAGATACCTTATGGATAACATTGAATTAAAAGGAACAGCTATTACATATACAATTCCGGTTGATAAAGAACCAAAAGAGATAAATGGAGAATTGAATCGTAAATATCCTTATGTGAAAATTTCATATAAAAAATTAGTTGAGATGATAAATAAAACAGCAAAGGCTTTAGTTGCATTGGGTATAAAAAAAGGAGATTTTGTGATTATTTGTTCATCTAATACTCCTGAAACCATTTATATGGATTATGCTCTTAACAAACTCGGTGCTGTACCAAGTTATATTTATCCTAATATAACAAAAGAAGAAATATATTTTTTTATAAATGAAGTTGATGCAAAATATATTTTTACAATAGATGAACAGGATATATTAAAAAATGTTTTGACAGCCATTGAGAATACTAAAATAGAAAAAATTATTGTTTCACCAGTTCTACAATCATTTTCTAAATTATTTAAGTTAATTGCTAAAGTTCCTAAAAATTTGGATAATGAAAAAATAATAATGTGGGATGATTTTTTAAGATTAAATATTGAAAATATTTCAGAAAATAAATATATAGCTAATGATTTATGCTGTTTAATGCATACGAGCGGCACTACTTCTGTACCTAAAGCGGTTATGCAATCTAACGAAAATATAAATGCGACATCAAAGAACTATTATAAAGATGGTTTAATATGGGAAAAAGGAGATGTGTATTTACAAGTATTGCCATTGTTTGTTGCTTTCGGAAATGCGGTGTTTCATATTATGTTTTCATCGAATATTGATGTAGTCATGATACCTGAAATGAATCCTAAAACTTTTGCAGGGTTAATTAAAAAGTTTAAGCCAAATTATGTAACTGCTACACCATCGCATTGGTCATCGTTAATTGATAGTTATTTATTTGATAATAAAACCTTTAGTCATTTTAAGGTTATCGGATCTGGTGGAGATGGATTTGGTGCAATACAAGATAGAGCTGAAAAATATTTAAATGAACATCAGTGCTATCTTCATATTAATGACGGTTATGGTTCAACGGAAGTGTCGGCAATTGCTGTATCAAATTCAAATTTCAACTATAAGCCCGAATCGCTTGGGAAACCCGTTGGAGATGTAAAAGTTGAAATATTTGAAGAAGGTACGTTTAATAATAGTGGTGACGGAATTGGTGAAATAGCGATTACAGGAGACACCGTATCTCTCGGATATTATAATGATAAAGAATCAACACAATCTGTTTTTGTAAAACATCCTGACGGCAAAATATGGGTGCATATGGGCGATTTAGGTAAATTTGATAAAGAGGGATTTTTATATTATGAAGGCAGAATAAAAAATGTAATTGCTCGCAAGTCGTTTAAGTTTGCACCTAAAGAAATTGAAGATGCTATCATGCTTTGTCCTAATGTTAAGCAATGTATTGTATTTGGTAAATATGATAAGGAAGAGGGACAGGTTCCGAGCGCACATATAGTGTTAAAAGATAGTTCAGATGCAAAAGCATCGGTTGATGAAATTGTTGAGATTGTAAATGCAAATGTTCAAGAATTTCACAGACCTGTTGTATATAAGATTAAAGACTCAATTGTAACCACAAGGAATAATAAAATAAATATCAATGCTTTGAAAATTGAAGATATTGCAACAATTATTGACGGTGTTAATGATGCAAAAATATCTTTGTCGGCAGATAATGAGTACGATTATGAATTAAAGATTTATACCGATTTTGCTGTTGACAAACAAAAGACAATTGAGTTTATAGAGCAAACTTCTAAAAACGAAAAAGTACTTAACGGAAAAATAAAATATATTTTTATTCAAGAAAAAGGGAAAAGCTATTACAGATATGAAAAATGAATTTTTAAAATATCTTCTTAAAAACGAACCGTCAAGTGTAATATCAAAGCGAGGTATAGCTGTAAGAAAGACAATAAGCCCGCTTATTCGCAATGTTATTGCACCGATGTCGTCTAAAAATAAATACATAATTGAAAGAAATAAAAATTTGCCAAAGGACAAGCCTTTGATTTTTGCCGCCACTCACGGATTAAAGGATGATATTGCTTGTGGAATAAGTGCTGTAGGCAGACATGCCTATCTTTTGTTCGGCTCACTTCCTGATTTCTTTGGCACAATAGACGGTCCGTCATTGTGGCTTAACGGTGTTATTTTGGTTGACAGAAAAAATAAGCAAAGCAGACAGGCGGCAAAGCCTAAAATGAATTATGCCTTAAGCCTTGGCACAAATATTCTTATGTACCCGGAAGGGACGCTCAACAAAACGGAAAATCTTATTGTGCAAAAGCTTTTTCCGGGCGTATATGATGTCGCCAAGCAAAGCGGTGCTTTGGTAGTGCCTGTTGCCATTATTCAAGAGGGTGATAAGGTTTATGCCAAGGTTTGCGATGCCTTTGACATAGCTCAATATGAACGGCAGGAGGGCTTGGATACTTTGCGTGATCTGATGGCAACTGCTAAGTATGAGCTAATGGAAAAGTATTCTCGTTGCAGTCGTGCCGATATCGGCAATGCTAGAGAGTATTGGCAAAATCTTCTGGATGATTTGGTTAATCAAATGCTTCCGTTTTATGATTACGAAATAGAGAATTCATCACAATATTTAGACAAAACGGATTTAAAGCATATTGCTGTCAGAAAGCAATATAAAAAACTGAAATTGAACAAAGGCAATGCTTTTTTATTTAATAAAAGGAATAAATTATGAATGAAATTATATTAATCAAAAGTAGATTTAATGAGATTATTCATCCTTTGATGTTTAAAGCTTTTTCCATAGTGCAAAAGTATAATTTAAAAATAGATGGGTCTGTTCCTAATGAAGGTAATTATATTTATATAGCAAATCATTTTTGTGTAAATGATATACCTACGGCAGCACAGGTTATACAAAAACACGTATTTGCACTTGTAAGCGATGAGGACAGGCATAAATTAGATGGATTGTTTCTTGAACTAAACGGGGTTATTTGGACAAGCAGAACAGATAAAAGATTAAGAAAAAAATCAAGAGATGAAATTATTGGGTATTTAAAACAAGGAAAAAATGTTTTAATATATCCCGAAGCAACATGGAATAATTCTCCAAATTTATTGATGCTCCCTATGAATTATGGATGCATTGCCATATCCCAAGAAACCGCTGTTCCAATCATTCCGTTATATTTATTCTTCCATAAAGAATCAAATACATGTTATGTTAAAATCCATAAACCGTTTGCCCCGTTTGATGACAGGGTGGAGTCCATTAATAAATTAAGAGACATAATGGCAACTACAGCGTTTAATTGTATGGAAAAATATAATGCTTCAACAAGAGCGAAAATAGTTGCTGAAAATTTTGATTGGGATAATGAAGTGAAACTGAAACTATTAGAATATAGAAGGGCAAGAAAAGATCCGGATGCTGTAAGAAAAACAGAGGAACAATATATTTTCAAGCCTAAAAATATCATTGAAAATAAGGAAGCTTTTTCTCATTTGAACACCATAGATATAAACGCCAAAACAGCGTTTCTGTTTAACAAGCGACTATTTTAGAGGAGGCTATAAATGAATACTAATCAAACAACAGGCTATCCGTCAATAGACAAGCCTTGGTTGAAATATTACAGTGAAGAAGCAATAAATACTCCGCTGCCCGAATGTACAATATATGAATACCTTTGGAAAAACAATAAGGATCATCTTGATGATATAGCTTTAAACTATTTTGGCAAAAAGATTACATACAGTGAATTATTTGAAAATGTTGAAAAAGCCGCCAAAGGTTTTTCAGCAATCGGAGTAAAAGAGGGCGATATTGTCGTTATAGCAACTGTTACAACTCCTGAAACTGTCTATGCTGTTTATGCCTTAAACCGTATAGGTGCTGTTGCAAATATGGTAGATCCAAGAACAAGCACAGAAGGTATCAAAGAATACCTTGTAGAAGTTGATGCAAATTATGCTTTATGTATTGATGTTGTATACCATAAAATTGAAAAAGCTATTAGTGAAACTGCTGTTAAGAAAATTATAATTACATCTCTTATTGACTCCCTGTCGCAATCTAAAAAGTTGATTTTTAATGTTGTGAACAAAATCAAAGGTACTGTACCTAAGTTCGGAAATAATTGTATTACTTGGACTGATATGCTTACCAATGGACAAAGATCAACCTATGAAGTTTCTCTATATCGAGCTGATGTATGTTGTGTAATTCAGCATACCGGAGGAACAACAGGTTTACCTAAAGGGGTTATGCTAACCAACGATAATTTTAATTCTGCAACAGAGCAAATTAAAAATTCACCTTTGCGCTTGAAACGACAAGACAGATTCCTAAACATTATGCCACCATTCATTGCTTATGGTATGGTTTTGGGTATTCATACTGCATTAACACAAGGTTGGGAGTCTATTATTATTCCTAAATTTGAATCGAAAAATTTTGCGTCTCTAATTCTCAAGTATCAACCCGCAGGTATAATGGGAGTGCCTGCATACTTTGAGCAATTGATGGATGAACCAAAGATTAATGGTAAAGACCTTTCTTTCCTTAAACTTGTTCTTGTAGGTGGTGATAAGGCATTGGTTGAGTTTGAAAAGAAAGTTAATGCTTTTTTTCTGAGCATAACACTAACATTCATCTAAGCAAGGGATACAGTATGACAGAGGCAAGTGCAACAGCTACCTTTGCCTTTGAAGAAATTAACAAACCCGGTAGTGCAGGCGTTCCTTTCGCACAAACTATCGTTGCTGCTTTCGATATCGAAAGCGGTAACGAACTGCCGTTCGGTGAATCCGGTGAAATGTGTATTTGCACACCTACTATGATGGCAGGGTACTACGGTAACCAAGAAGAAAATGATAAGATAATCAAGAAGCATTCAGATGGCAGAATGTGGATTCATTCTGGTGACTTGGGTTATGTTGATGAAGATGGTTGTGTTTACATCAATGGTCGTTTGAAAAGAATGATTATTCGCTACGATGGATTTAAGGTGTATCCAACGTTTATTGAAGATGTCGTTTCAATGCACAAAGTGGTAGAAACTTGTTGTGCAGTAGGAATACCGGATAAGGAACATGTACAGGGATATTTGCCGATAATTTTTGCAGTTCTGAAAGATGGATGCGATCCTGATGCAGCAAAGAAAGAATTGTTTGATTTTTGTCAAAAAGAATTGCCGGAATATGCACAACCTGTTGATTTTATCTTTATTGAAAAAATGCCGTTAACACCTATCGGTAAAGTGGATTATCGTACGCTCGAAAAAGAGACCGAGAAATTATAATATAAAAACTACAATGCAAAGCCCTCAATGTATAACCATTTTGGTTATCAAAAAAACACAGCAAGTTGGTGAAAACTACTTGACTTTTTATAGGAGAAGTAATATGGGAACTTATACATATTCAATGGATGTTATTAAGGAGAGACTGAGAACAGGAAATTTTACTTCGGGTGAGGCACAGCATGCAATTAACGATTTAGAAATCCATTATGAAAATGGTTATATTTCTTATAGTGAGAAAATCAGTTATCAAAATCAGTTAATTAGATTTTTATAAAACGGGAGATGAAATGAAATACAACAAGAACAAAATTTGACCGGTTATCCGTCAATAGACAAGCCTTGGCTTAAGTATTACAGTGATGAGGCGATAAACGCAGTATTGCCGAATTGCTCAATGTATGAATATGTATATGAGTGCAATAAAAATCATCTTGAAGATATTGCTGTTAAATATTTTAATAAATCATTTACTTATAAGAGAATATTTGAGTTGATAGATAAAACTGCAAATGCTTTTTATAATTTTGGAGTAAAGCAAGGTGATATAGTAACTATTTGCTCCTTAATGACACCGGAAATACTTATTTGTATATATGCGTTAAATAAGATTGGTGCTACGGTAAATCTTGAATATGTTTCCTTGAGTGAAGAAAACTTTAAATCATCTTTTATTAGCACAAATTCTAAAATTGTTATAGCATTAAATCTATTTTCTGAAAAAATATTTAACGCATCAAAAAACATTAATGTTAAAAAAATAATTATTACTAATTTATTTGATTCAACAAATGGAATTACTAAATATGTTTTGAAAAAGAAAACAAGCAGTAATATAAAAGAATTAAAAAATGTTGCAAGTTTTTACGATTTCATAAATGAATACAATGATAATAAAACGATAACGCCTATTAAAAATAATTTTTCTGTTATTTTACATACCGGCGGAACCACAGGTAAACCAAAAGGAGTTATGCTTACAAATTATAATTTAAATTATTTGGCTATGACTTATGGCAATTTAGGACTTGGATATACAAGAGGTGATAAAATACTTCATTCTATTCCGCCGTTTCATTCGTACGGATTTGGTATAGGAATACATACCCCAATGATACAAGGCTTAACAGTTTTAATGTGTCCGTTACCTAAATTAGAGTCGTTGGTGAAAATTCAGAAAAAAGAAAATCCAGAACTGATGGTTTTAGGAGTAAGTCAATTAAATCAAATGCTTGATATATGGAAAGATAAAAATATTTCAATTTCTAAATTAAAAATTGTTGGGATAGGTGGTGAAAATGTTCCTGAAATAGTTGAAAATAAGGCTGTTAACTATTTGAACAACAACTCAAACGGCAAATTAATTGTTGGATATGGTATGAGTGAACTATCATCTGCAGCAACTTCAAATTTGAGCATAAAAAGAAAATTAGGAAGTGTAGGAATACCGTTTGTAAATTACAATGTTAAGATTGTAGATGAGAAATTGAATGAATTGAAATATGATGAAATCGGAGAAATATGCTTTAATACACCGTCTATGACAAACGAGTATTTTAATGATAAAGAAGAAAGTAAGATTATTTTAAAAACTCATAAAGACGGCTTAAAATGGTTACATACAGGTGATTTAGGATATGTTGATAAAGACGGATATGTATTTATAAAAGGCCGTTTAAAAAGAATATATGGCTATATAGACGATAACGGAAACACCTTTAAGATATTTCCTGATTATATTGAAAACTGTATATTGGGAATAAAGGGTGTTAAAAATTGTGCGGTTGGCTGTATCAAGGATGATAAATCAATAAATAAGATTTATAGCATTATAGTTAAAGATGAAGCTTTAAGTCTTGATGAAATTAAAAGTACAATAAAAACCGTATTGCCCGAATATAATTTTCCGCATATAATTGAGATTGTTGATGAAATACCAATAAATGCAGTTGGAAAAACTGATTATATTAAAATTGAGAAAGGGTTACATGGACTGAAATTGAATGTGAATAAATAAAGCAATTTGGAGAGATAAAACTGAAAAATGACACTACAATATTTATTAAAATCAGGAAAAATATATTGGAGATTTTTACAGTAAAAAGGGCAGCAGGCAGAAAAACTGTTTTGCTGAATACTGACTAGGACGTATTATAGTTGCAAAAACTGGAGAAAAATTGCAATTTGCACCCGATGATATAATTGCGGTATTTTTATGCATGGTGACACTCTAACAAAAATAAGCTTTGATATTATTTAAAAAATTATGAGTTGACAGACTTCAAAATCTGAATCAAAGTGTTCGATTTGAATTCTGCTTTTCTTTTGTACTGTAGGAGTATATTGTGTGCTTGATTATCAATGAAAATGTAATAATATAAACCCTTTAGTTGAGTATACTAATTACAAATTTGCTTAATTTGTTGACCAATCCCTTATTATATGATATATTTTAAGGGAATGATAACGGAGGTGAGGTAATGAGAAACTTTAACTATTCTGCAATAAAGGATCAGAAATGGGATTCGGAAACTCTTGGATTGATTGCAGCGATATATAAAGAAGCAGGCAAGCAAGAACTTTTTTTGAAGCAGCACCCGGAAGAACTTGAAAAGTTAGTTGAGATTGCAAAGGTTCAAAGCACCGAAGCGTCGAATGCCATTGAAGGTATTGTTACAACAAATACTCGAATTCGTCAGCTTGTTGAAGAAAAAACGACTCCGAGAAACCGTGATGAGCAGGAGATAGCGGGATATCGAGATGTGTTGAATGTTATACATGATAGTTTTGACACGATACCGATTACACAAAATTATATTCTCCAGCTTCATAAAATGCTTTACAGTCATATGAACAATCCTCTTGCGGGACAAACGAAAACGGTGCAGAATTATATCAGTGCCACTTATCCCAACGGCCATGTTGAAACATTGTTCACTTCGCTTGCACCGTATGAAACTCCGGAGGCAATGGATAAAATCTGTGAAGAATATAACAGGGTGATCGGAAATATGGAGTTGGAGCCTTTAATTGCAATTCCGATTTTTATTCATGATTTCTTATGTATTCACCCATTCAATGACGGGAACGGAAGAATGAGCCGATTACTTACAACGTTACTTTTGTATAGAAGTGGATTCTATGTCAGTAAATATATTTCTCTTGAAGCAAAGATAGCAAAGAACAAGGATCTATACTACAATGCTCTTGCCGAATCCCAGATCGGTTGGCACGAGGGAACAGAAGATGTTGTACCGTTTATTAAGTATATTCTCGGAACAATTCTTGCCGCATACAAAGATTTTGAAGATCGAATGGAGCTTGTAGAAACAAAACTGCCTGCTCTTGAAATGGTTAAAAGAGCAAGTGAGAATAAGATCGGGCGCTTCAACAAACAGGATATTCGAGAACTTTGTCCGACACTCAGCGACAGTTCAATCGAAGGAGCTTTACGTAAATTGGTTGCCTCGGGTGGGCTCCAACGAGAGGGTAAAGGAAAAAATACTTGCTATTTTAGGTTGAAATAAAGAACTTGAAAGAGAGATATATATGAAAATTTCGTATAAAGAACTTCTTGAGAAGTATAATTTGTTACTTGAGGATAATCGGGATTTAAAAAGAGAAATTGCGATTCTTACCGGTCAATCAAAAATCACAGAAAAAAATGATGAAAAAATAGTTTCCGTGAATAAATTCAGTTCGCCACAAGAAAAAATAAAGCTTTATCGTTCGCTTTTCCGTGGGAGAGAGGATGTTTTTGCACGACGCTGGTACAGCATAAAATCGGAGCAAAGCGGTTATCAGCCTGTTTGTGAAAACGAATGGGATAATGCATTGTGTGACAAGAAAAAATATAAATGCTCAGCTTGTCCTAATCGCAAGCTTGCGGCGCTCACGGACAAGGATATTTATGAGCATTTATCAGGTAAGGATTTATATGGCAGGGACGTTGTTGGCATTTATCCGATGCTGAACGATGAGACCTGCTGTTTTTTATGTGCGGATTTTGATGAAGAAGACTTCAGAAAAGATGTATCGGTATTCAGAAATATTTGTGATGAAAACCGTATCCCTGTCAGCGTGGAAATTTCACGTTCGGGCAACGGCGCTCACGCATGGATTTTCTTTAGTGAGCCTGTTCCTGCTGTCACTGCAAGAAAATTAGGCAGCGGAATATTGACAAAAGCAATGGAGAAAAGTATCATTTCTTTCAGTTCATATGATAGATTTTTTCCAAACCAGGACACGATGCCGAAAGGCGGTTTCGGGAATCTTGTTGCTTTGCCGCTTCAAGGAAATGCAAGAAAAATCGGAAACAGTATTTTTGTTGATGAAAACCTTAGACCGTATGACGATCAGTGGAAATATCTTGCAACTGTGCGAAAGCTTGATAAAAACAGTGTGGATAAGTTCGTTCAGATGTTTTGTAAAAACGGCGATTTGGGTGAGTTAATTTCAGATGCAGGAGTTCCGCCATGGAGCACACAAAAGCAAATTAAGTTTTCAACAGAAAAATTTCCCGAAAGCATAGAAATTGTTCGTTCAAATATGCTCTTTGTACCAAAGAAAAATCTTTCGGCAGATGCAATGAATAAAATTAAACGGTTGGCGGCTTTTAGAAATCCTGATTTTTACAAATCTCAGGCAATGCGGCTTTCAACGTATAATAAGCCGAGGATAATCTGTACGGCAGATATGTATGACGACTACTTAGCCCTGCCAAGGGGCTGTGAAGAAGCTCTTTGTGATTTATTGGACAAGTATCAAACTGAATATAAATTTGTTGATAAAACAAACTATGGAATGAAAATCTCTGTTGAATTTAACGGCGAATTAAGAGATGAGCAAATGCCTGCGGCAGAAGCATTGCTTCAACATAATATCGGCGTCCTTTCTGCAACAACCGCATTTGGTAAAACTGTTATCGCTTCATATTTGATCGGTGAAAGAAAAACAAATACGCTTATACTTGTGCATACGCAAAGTCTTATGACACAGTGGCAAAAGGCTTTATCACAGTTCCTAAAGTTTAACATCAAAACGCCTGAAAAAGCAAAAGGACGGCGAAAGCAAAATTCACCGATTGGAGTTATCGGAGCAGGAAAGAATACGCTGAATGGTGTTGTTGATATAGCTGTTATGCAATCTCTCATCGCGGGCGATGAAATAAAAACACTTGTCAGAGATTACGGAATGATAATCGTTGATGAATGTCATCATGTTTCTGCTGTAAATTTTGAAAAGGTACTTAAATTTGCAAACGCAAAATTTGTTTACGGACTAACAGCTACTCCCAAAAGACAGGACGGACATCAGCCTATAATATTCATGCAATGCGGTCCGATAATGTATAAGGTTGACGCAAAAGCACAGGCGGAAAAACGAAATTTTGAACACTATCTTATTCCGAGATTTACAGCATTCCGTAGCTCAAGTTTGGATAAATCCGTGACAGAGCTTTATAAGGAGCTTGCCGAAAATCAATTCCGTAATCAATATATTACCAGCGATATTCTTGAGACATTAAACAACAAGAGAACACCGATTGTTTTGACAGAACGACGGGAGCATGTGCTAACACTTGAAGAGATGCTTTCTTCACAATGCAAAAATGTCGTTACTCTTGTCGGAACGCCTTCTCAGAAAAAACGCCGTGAAGCATTAGAGAAGTTGCAGGCAAATTCAACCGAAGAACAAATGGTTATTATTGCGACAGGAAAATATGTCGGAGAGGGCTTTGATTTTCCGAGGTTGGATACGCTTTTCTTGGCTTTACCGATTTCATGGGAAGGCAAAGTTGCACAGTATGCAGGACGGCTACACAGAGATTATCCGGGCAAAAAGGATGTTCAGATTTATGATTATGTAGATATACAGGTACCGATTCTCGAAAGAATGTATCAAAAAAGATTAAAAGGATATGCTTCGATAGGTTATAAAACCAGAACCGAAGGTAAAGAGAATTCGGCTCCCGAAATAATTTACAACAATGAAAATTATTTTGACGTTTTCAGCAAAGATATAATGTCGGCGCATGATGAAATTCTTATAGTCAGTCCGGTTTTGAGAAAGAATGCTGTTCGACGAATTATGAAATATTTGTCAAAGGCAATCTCTTTTGGAACAAGCGTGAAGATAATAACAGGCTTAACGACAGAACTAAAAGACTCTGTAAGAAAATCAATGGAGGATAGCATTACTTTACTAAGAAGTTTCGGAGTGAATTTAACTCACAAGTCCAATTTCTATCAAAATTTTGTTATAATTGATAATCGAATTGTTTGGTACGGCAATGTTAATTTCTTAGGCTATGATTCGGCAGAGTCAAATGTATTACGTCTTGTAGACTCTGATGTTGCTATGCAATTAAAAGATACATTGAGAGATCGAAGAAATTAGAGCAAATAAGCGGTTAGCCTTAGCCGCATTTAAAACGAACAGAAAAATCCCTATTCCGATTTCAATTATAGCCACATTTTCATTATACTTAATTTTAATAGACAGGATAACGAGAACATCACCTTTAGACGATTAAGTTATGTATGTAAAATTTTAGAATATAGGCTTAAAATATCTCATATTGGTGTGCCGGTAACTAATGACATTTGAATTGAACGAGATTTATTTGAGCTACTTGCAAAAAGAACTTGTTAAATTGGGACTCTTTGTTGCCGACGTCACGACTGATTTATTTCTCAATATTAGATTATATATAAGCAATATATAAGCACAAAATATAGATCTTAAGTTTTGTTTGTGCATGAAACTAAAACGATTTGTCGAATCCTTTGTTTTACAGGCTGAAATTAAGAGGAAATCAATAACATTTTGCGATTTTGCAGTAAAATAGCATTATAGATTTTGCGATTTCTGTAATCGGATATTATCAGTAAAAACCAAGTTTGATTTTTGCTACGTGAAGACAAACAAAAAGATCGCTCATAGAGCGGTCTTTTTTGTTTGGTGCATTTATGCGCGGAAATAAACCCCCGGTTCTACCGGGGGAAAGAGAAAGAGCTGAGCGACAATAAAAACGGCGAGCAAAAAGCAAGCCGAAA
>QRFC01002440.1_pt1 | contig 13594 bp, 10 predicted proteins | sample 1861061 | NCBI WGS metagenome assembly QRFC01 (sample SAMN09711282, study PRJNA482702) | Human gut metagenome, whole genome shotgun sequencing project.
CCCCTTTTTTATTATTTAATTCATTAGACAGATGCCGGAGAGAACCAATCCCCCTATTCCCAGTCATTCTCGAGTAAGCAGAAGACGTCAGCTTCTGTCCCCAAATCCCCTCCCCTGTTTAATTCACATTCTCCAGCCACAGCACAGAAGCCAGTGCCACAAATATGCCTTATTGGGGGAAATGGCTTCGTCTGTTGTTTCTCCAATGAATTAAATAGCAAAAAACCATTGACTTAACTGGAAAAATCCTGTATACTGATATTTACCGTGCAGCTGGGAAGTTAGCGGCGTCCTGTACCTGAAATCCGCTATAGCAGGAGTGATGGTCAGCCTCGGATGTCTTATTGATGGAGCTGCCCTTTATAAGTGGTGTTGACAATTGGGTCTCGCGCAACAGGAACCTCTGAACCGTGTCAGGTCGGGAACGGAGCAGCACTAAGGAGACTCTCCTGTGTGCCGTGAGGGTGCCTGGTTCGAGCTAACTGTAGAGGTAACGTCTGTTGGTAAGCATACAAAGCTGACCGCACGGTTTTAATAATTCGATTTTTATATTCACATAATAGAAAGCGTCATAATAATGAAGATTGTTATATATCTTTATTGTTATGACGCTTTTTTATTCAAGAATGCCTCCGCATTCTTGCTGAGAGATTTGTGTTATACAATGCATAGCATACTTTTACATGTTACTAGTTATTATCTCTTTAGGAAATCAGGCAGGAATCCTCGTTCACTTAATCGCCGAGTACTTTACTGATTATTCGTTTCAAACTTACAATTTTATAAAAGAAGCACAAAGCCAGTCTCGCAACCAGCTTTGTGCTACATTTTAATTCTAATTATCAGTCTGATTTTCTTCCTGTATCAGCTTTCGCTTTTTCTTTTTTTCTTTTTGAATTTCTCTTAATTTTCTAAAAAATGCTGAGAGCATTTCCGAGCATTCTTCTTGAAGAACGCCTCTTTCTACCTCTGCCTGGTGATTAAATTCCTGCATTTCAAGAAGATTAAGTATTGAGCCGCCACAACCAGCTTTCGCATTCATGCTGCCAATAACGACTCTCGTCACTCTCGCCTGCACAATTGCTCCGGCACACATCTGACAAGGCTCCAAAGTGATGTACATCGTACAGTCTTCCAAGCGCCAGTCTCCAAGCTTTTTACATGCTTTTTTCATCGCAAGAAGTTCTGCATGTGCAAGCACAGTCTTATCCTTATTCCGCTTATTATATCCTCTGGCAATTATTTTTCCATCATGAACAATAACACAGCCAATTGGCACATCACCAATCGCCTCTGCTTTTTTTGCCTGCTTAATTGCCTCTTTCATAAATTTTTCGTCTTCTGTATATTTTCTCATAAAATATTCTCCCATTTATGAAACTCATAGTCCCGTAAAATAGCGACGTACTTATTTCAATATTTTGTGATACCCTCCTGCCTACAGATGGGAGCTTCCCTTCCCCCAATAAAATCACCATAATCACATCAAAAAATACATTTGCAATAATCTGCCAAACTGTCGATTTATATTCCGTCTCTCAGCAGATACAACCAGTATCCAAAACTTCCAGTTTTCATACGATTCTCTGTAAGTGATAAAAATACTGGAAACTGATAAATTTCTGCCATATATTTTTCCCGATTCTCATAAATTCCCGGCACACCGATACAGTAGCGTTCTTCTCCTGCGTACCTTACTTTTCCTGCCAGAATATGATGATATCTCCCATATCCTTTCAAAAGGAACTGATTGCTTTTAAGTACGCTGGCTTCTTCCCCAAACTGTGCCAAATCCGCGGTTGAAATCCTGCATCCTTCATAAAAAGCGGTATTAAAAATATTGTCCACAGAAGGGTTCTTTTTCATTGCATTTATCCACATTTTTTCAAAATTATCAACAATAGAAGTGGCTTCTGGCTTAGTTTCTGCTTCTATTTTTATTTGGGGTTCTATTTCGGAGTCAATCTTCAACTCTGTTTTTGATTCCATTTCAGCATCAGTCTTTAACTCTGTTTTTGATTCTATTTCAGAATCAGTCTTCAACTCTGTTTTTAATTCTATTTCAGAATCTGTCTTCAACTCTGTTTTTGATTCTATTTCAGCATCTGTCTTTAACTCTGATTTTAGTTCTAGTTCAGATTTATTTTTTGATTCAATACCATCTTCTGAAAATTCTTTTATTTTAACACTTTCTTCTATATTTGTATTATTGCTATGTGCTATATCATTTTCTGAATCAGGCAAGTTTTCCTCTGATTTTATGTTCTCTATCTTATTCTCAGCTCTCTTTTGAAAATCCTTTTCCTCAAAACTCTCTGTGTTTATCTGACCTTTTTCTTCTAAAATATTTTCCTCTGATTCTTGTTGCTCCTGTAACATCTCATCAGTAATATTTCTTGTTGATACTTTTTGTTTTTCTGACATCTTATCTGGAATAATCTTTTCTGTCTCTGTCTGTTTTTCTGATATTTTACCAGCAATATCTTTTCCAGATTTATTTTCCTGCATTTGAGATTTATCTTTTGCAGAATTCACAATCTTATGCCACCGAAGAGGCTCCAAAGTTTCTGTCGGAATTTCCTCTCCAATCCATACACTTCCGTAATAAAAAGCATCCTGATAATAAAGTAATACTCCCGACTGTCCCTTTATCCGAAAACCAGCCGGAAGCATAGCTGCAGGGTAGGTCAAATGTATTTCTTCCTTATGTTCTTGCGTAATGAGTGTGTCTAACTGCCAGACTTGCCAGCTCTCTCCCTGCCGCTCATAAAAACATAATTTAAGCTCCATTCCCTGCAACAAACGCTCATCGTCTATCTGAATCGTCAGTTTAAGGCTGCCTGACTTTTGTTCTGCCTTAACAAACCCGAAGCATTCCTTTTTCTCTGCCTTTTCATAACGATACAAATAAGAAAGTATCCTTTGATAATCTGCCATGATGATACTCCTTTTTTCACTAATGTATTCTGCAGAATGACTTTTATGCCACCAAATATCCTGTAAAAATATACCGCAAATTGGGACGTGCAGATTGCAGGAATGATTTTTCAAACACGCTCTTATCTTCCAAGAATATCCGATAACTTTGCAAACTCCTCTAAAGAAAGCTTTTCTCCACGAATTGTCGGAGTAAGTCCCATCTCTTCAAGCGCCGCTACTGTCTTTTCCTTTGGAATACGAAGTTCGCTTGAATTATAAAGTCCGTTCTGCAGCGTTTTTCTTCTCTGATTAAAAGAAGCACGAATAATCTTAAACATAAATGCGGAATCATTTACCTTAACTGGTTTTTCCTGATAACGAGTTAAACGGATAACTGCAGAACCAACCGCAGGTCTTGGAATAAAGCAGTTTGGCGGTACATTTGCCACGATATATGGTTCTGCATAATACTGTACTGCTAAAGAAAGAGCACCATAATCCTTTGTTCCCGGGCCTACCTGCATACGGTCAGCGACTTCTTTCTGCACCATAACTGTAATAGAGTCCAGTGGTACTTCACTCTCAAATAACCCCATAATAATTGGTGTTGTAATATAGTAAGGCAGGTTCGCAACGACTTTAATTGGTTTTCCACCATTCTTTTCTTCTGCAATCTTGCGAATATCTACCTTTAAAATATCTTCGTTCAATACTGTAACATTATCATATTCCTTTAAAGTATCCTCCAGAATTGGAATCAGCTTTGTATCAATCTCTACCGCAACAACTTCCCTTGCCGCCTCCGCAAGATACTGCGTCATCGTTCCAATTCCCGGTCCGATTTCTAAAACAAAATCATCCTTTCCAATCTCTGCTGCACCAATAATTTTATCGAGTACATGCGTATCAATCAAAAAGTTCTGTCCATATTTTTTCTGAAAATTAAATCCATACCGCTGTAAAACTGCAATCGTTTCCTGCGGGTTTCCTAAATTCGCCATAAGACCTCCTTGGGCTGTCATAAGATTTTGAAAGCAATTTTATATTTGGGGAATCAATGTTGAAGTCTTCCCCTTAAATTTTTACTTAGTTTCTCTATAATAAGATAATAATACATGAAATAGATATCTCATTCAAGAGACGAAATCAAGAAAGGGACAATATGTAAAAGAGAAAGAATCCATATCTGTGGCCTGGGAGCAAGTGTTGGATGCGAGTGGCTAAGCGAACATTCAACACGCCGCGACGAAAGTCACAGATATGGATTCTTTCTCTTCCAGAGTTCGTCTGTCCTTCTGTTCTCCTAATGAATTAACCCATACAATCTCTGAGCATTTTCATAGGTTACATTTTCTACTTCTTCCGCTGTAATTTCCTTAAGTCTTGCGATTTCTTCAATCACCAGCGGCAGATATGCAGAGCTATTTCGCTTTCCTCTGTGTGGTGCTGGTGCAAGGTAAGGGCAGTCGGTTTCTACTACAATACACTCTAATGGAATTGCCTTTACAACTTCCTTCAGCACACGGGAATTTTTAAAGGTAACGACACCTCCTACACCAATGTAATAACCCATTTTTACATATTCTTTTGCCATTTCAGCAGAACCGGAAAAGCAATGAATTACACCGCCTGTCGTTCCGGCGTGTTCCTTTTTCATAATGTCAAATGTATCCTGCGATGCGTCTCTGCTATGTATAATTACAGGAAGTTTTTCCTCTGTTGCAAGATGAAGCTGTCTGATAAACCACTCCTGCTGTACTTCTTTTGGCTCTACATTCCAGTGATAATCAAGGCCAATCTCTCCGACTGCCACGATTTTATCCCTGTGACAATATTCCCGAAGCTGCTCCATCCGTTCCTCATTAAGTTCACCAACATGGTCTGGATGAATTCCGGCTGCACCGTACATAAAAGGTACTTTCGAAATAAGTTCTAAGGTATCCATCAGGTCTTTCCAGCTTGCACTGACATTGACAACCTGTGTCACGCCAGCATCTTTTAGCGATTCGAGAACGACCGCTCTATCTGCATCAAACTGTTTATCATTATAATGAGAATGTGTATCAAAAATCATAGTATACCTCTTTAATCCCTGGTTTGCCACAGGGAAAATAGACGCTCCCGAAGAGAGAAGATACCCTATAGCTGTGACCTTAGACCAAGGGTTGGATGCGAGCGTTTAAGCGAACATTCAACCTGCAGCGACGAAAGTCACAAATATAGGGTATTGCCTCTCTTCGGGAGCGTCTCCCCTGCCTGCGGCAACTCAGAATTTAATTAACAAATCTCTGCGCCTGCTGGCATCTTCTTCTCTGGTACCATCAGGGATAATTCCCCATTTTCGTCCTCTGCGCATAAGAGCATACCTTCAGAAAGTACACCGGCTAATTTCGCAGGTTTTAAGTTTACAAGAACCATAACCTTCTTACCAACCATTTCTTCTGCGCTATAATGTTTCTTAATACCGGAAACAATCTGTTTTACCTGGCTGCCAATCTTAACCTGGGAGCAGAGAAGCTTTTTAGACTTCTTTACTTCTTCGCAGGCAATGATTTCACCAACCTGGAACTGCATTTTTTCGAAATCATCAAATGTGATTTCTTCTTTTGGTTCGATGTCGATTACTGGTTCGTCATCTTTTTTCTCTTCTTCAGCTGGAGCCTGTCTTGAAGCATTCATCTCGTCTACTTTTGCCTGTACTTCTTTTGCATCAAGTCTTGCAAAAAGGATTTCTGGCTTGTCTGTTACTTTCTTTCCAGATTCGTAAAGACCGAACATTTCAAGTTCGTCCATAGTTCTTTCGGAAGAATTAAGCTGTGCAAAAATTCTTTCTGCTGTTTCTGGCATAAATGGAGAAAGTAAAGAAGCACCGATTGTAATGCTTTCTACTAAATTGTAAAGAACTGTAGCAAGTCTGTCCTGTTTTGCAGGATCTTTTGCTAAAGCCCATGGCATTGTCTCATCAATGTACTTGTTACAACGTTTAAATAAGTTAAAGATTTCTGTCATCGCATCTGCAACTCTGAGCTTAGACATACATTTTATTACTTTATGCTTTGTATCTAATGCTACGTCCATAAGATTCTTATCAAATCCATCTGTCACTCCACTGTTAGCTACAACTCCGCCAAAGTATTTATTAGACATGGAAATTGTACGGTTTACAAGGTTTCCAAGTGTATTGGCAAGGTCAGAATTCATACGTTCTACTAAGAGATCCCATGTGATTACACCATCGTTCTCAAATGGCATCTCGTGAAGTACAAAGTAACGAACAGCATCTACACCGAATAAATCTACGAGGTCATCTGCGTAAATTACATTACCTTTGGATTTACTCATCTTGCCGTCACCCTGTAATAACCAAGGATGTCCAAATACCTGTTTTGGAAGTGGAAGATCTAATGCCATTAAAAAGATTGGCCAGTAAATTGTATGGAAACGTATAATATCTTTACCAATCAGATGTAAGTCTGCTGGCCAGTATTTCTTAAATAATTCTCCACTTTCACCATCGCAGTCATATCCAAGGCCTGTGATATAGTTTGTTAATGCATCAAGCCATACATAAACAACATGCTTTGGATCAAAGTCTACAGGAATACCCCATGAGAAAGAAGTACGGGATACACATAAGTCCTGAAGTCCTGGTAAAAGGAAGTTGTTCATCATCTCGTTCTTACGTGATTCTGGCTGAATAAAATCAGGGTTATCATTAATATACTGAATCAGACGGTCAGCGTATTTGCTCATACGGAAGAAATAAGCCTCTTCCTTTGCAGGCTGGCATGGACGGCCACAGTCTGGACACTTGCCATCTACTAACTGAGATTCTGTGAAGAAAGATTCACATGGTGTACAGTACATTCCTTCATAATGTCCCTTGTAAATGTCACCCTTATCGTAAAGCTTCTTAAAGATCTTCTGAACCTGTTTTTCGTGATCCTCATCTGTTGTACGGATAAACTTATCGTAAGATGTGTTCATTAAATCCCAGATTCTCTTGATTTCTCCTGCTGTGTTATCAACAAATTCCTTTGGAGAAATTCCAGCTTCTGCTGCCTTTAACTCGATTTTCTGACCATGTTCATCTGTTCCTGTCTGGAAACGTACATCATAGCCTTCTTTTCTCTTAAATCTTGCAATTGCATCTGCTAAAACAATCTCATATGTGTTACCAATATGAGGTTTGCCGGATGTGTAAGCAATTGCAGTTGTAATGTAATATGGTTTCTTACTCATTTATCTATTATACCTCCTATGCAACCTGTGTCATTAGGTCTGTTATCTGTTCGTCAACTTTCCTTAATGTACCCTTAGAATCTTTTATCCCTGATTTATACAGCAATTGTATTTACAGGGTAATTTTGCGCGTACATATTATTATAGAATAAATCCGAATATTCGTCTATGGTTATTTTTCTGAAAAACTAATAGTTTTCCTGTATAATTCATAGTATAATACCAAATACTTTTTATCTTCCGATATAAAAATGCTATCAAAGGAGGCCGACTATGAAGAAAAATCATCGCAGACCATTGTCTAAAGCACTATTTACCCACTTGTTTTTTCTACTTCTTATCCTTATTTGCGGAGTCAGTTTAGCAGGTTGTGGACAATCCAGTGCACATAATTCTTCAAAGCAGAAAAAATTTGACCAGTTTCTTGATTCCTGCTTTAAAGAATTCGCTACCGAAAACACGATTACTTTGCATTTTAAACTCTCTGATCCGTCTTCTTACGGTATTAAAAAGGAACCCTCTCCCACTTATGGAGAGCTTTCTTCGGATACGGCAAAGAAAAACTGCAAACGTTCAAAACAACTTCTTCAAGAACTTTATACTTTTCCAACAAGCAGCCTGACAAAAGAACAGAAACTTACCTGGCAGATTTTTCAGGATTATCTAAATGAAACTATTATGAGTGAAAAATATATTCTTTATTCTTCTCCTTTCGGTGCAGATGGATTACCTTCGGATATTCCTGTAACTCTTTCCGAATATCGTTTTGACAACGAAAAAGATATTAAAGATTATTTATCACTTGTAAATCAAATTCCAGAACTTTTTACGCAGGTTCTTGATTTTGAGGAAGAGCGCCGTAACGCAGATATTGTAAGCCCTGATTTTGTAATCTCTGATACTATCGACCAGATTAACCAATTTTTAAATGCAAGCGAAGAAAATAATCTTCTCGTTGAAAGTTTTGAGGAACGTCTGGATTCCCTTGATACTTTAAGTGAAGATCAGAAAGCAAGCTACACCGCAAATAACCGATTACTCATTACAAATAAAGTATTTCCCGCATATGAGCATTTAAAAACTGCTTTACAGGTCTCTACAGGCAGCAAACATACTACATCTGATAACAGCACAAAAGAGAGACTTTGCGAATATGAAAATGGCCAGGACTACTATCGTTTTCTTCTCCAGTCCGATGTCGGAACAGACATGTCCCCGGAAGAATGTATCACAGCTTTGGAAACACAGTTAAAAGATACGATAAAAGATATTTCTTCCCTGACAACACAAAATAAAGACCTGTATACAGAATATCTCAGTGCGGTTCCGACACTTTCAAAACCAAAGGAAATCATGGAGCAGTTAAAAGACGATTCTCTTGTGGATTTCCCGGAAATAAAGAACATTTCTTATGAATTAAAAAATGTTCCTAACGCTCTTTCCGGCACTTCCGCCTGTGCATTTTATCTTGTACCTCCAATTGACAGTAAAAATGCAAATATTATTTACATCAATAACAACCGTGTGGAGTCCAACGAAATGTTTTCCACACTTGCCCATGAAGGCTATCCGGGGCATTTATACCAGACGAATTATTTTTTAAGTACGAATCCTTCCCCTCTCCGTACATTTCTTCACTGTGACGGATATGACGAAGGATGGGGGACTTATGCCCAGTTATACAGCTATAATTTTACAGAATTTAAAGATGTCGATGAAAAAACACAGGCACAGCTCCGCCAGCTATATCGGGATAATGACCTGCTCTCACTCTCCCTGTCCTCTCTGAGCGATTTATATGTGAATTATAAAAATTATGATGAAAATGCACTGGCCGATTATTTAAAGACTTACGGAATTGATAAATCCGCTACAAAACAACTTTACCAATACGTTATTGAAAATCCGGTCACTTATCTTTCTTACAGTATTGGATATTATGAATTAAACAAATTAGAAAAGGAGATGGCTGCCTCTCTTGGAAAATCATTTAAAATTTCTGATTTTCATGAAGCAGTTCTGAATGTTGGTTCTTGCAATTTTGCAATTTTAAGGCAGGAAATAGAAAAGGAAACAGAAATTCTCAGCAAGGTTCCTTAAAAATATTGCTTGTATACACGCGTTTTTTAAATATTTTTAATATTTTTACTCATAATTGGTCATTTTATTTGTTTTGAATAATTGACATTTCAATCCTGCATTGTTATACTAGAGCGTGTTTGAAAAAATAATGGAATTTCATTATTTGGGATTTTTATTCTTTTTTCATTGGAAAATCGACACAAAAAGTGTACAATAGACAACGTACGATAAAAAGTACAACAGTTTAATTTAAATACAACTTAGGAGGTAATACTATGGAAACATATGGTATCGAAAAACTTGGGATTGTGAATCCTAAAGCAGTTTACCGCAATTTAACACCTGCACAGTTAACAGAGGCAGCTTTAAGAAGAGGCGAGGGCAAGCTTTCTAACACTGGTGCACTCGTTGTAACTACAGGTAAATATACAGGACGTTCTCCTAAAGATAAATTTATCGTTGATACTCCTTCTGTTCATGATGACATTGCATGGGGAAGCGTTAACGTTCCTATCACTCAGGAGAAGTTCAATGCAATTCGTTCTAAAGTAATCGCTTACCTTCAGAACAGAGAAATCTTCATCTTTGATGGTATGGCTGGTGCTGATCCTGTCTGCACAAGAAAGTTCCGTATCATTAACGAATTAGCAAGCCAGAACCTTTTCATTCATGAACTCTTAATTCGTCCTACAGCAGAAGAATTAGAGAACTATGGCGAAGCTGATTTCACTATCTTCGTTGCACCTGGATTCAAATGTATTCCAGAAATCGACGGAACTCATTCTGAAGCAGCTATCATCGTTGACTACGAACAGAAACAGGTAGTTATCTGTGGTTCCCAGTACTCAGGAGAGATTAAGAAGTCTGTATTCTCTGTAATGAACTTCTTAATGCCAAAAGAAGGTGTACTTCCAATGCACTGCTCCGCTAACATGGATCCAGAAACTCATGAGACAGCTGTATTCTTCGGTTTATCTGGAACAGGTAAGACTACTCTTTCTGCGGACCCTAACCGTAAATTAATCGGTGATGACGAACACGGCTGGTCTGACAGAGGTATCTTCAACTTCGAAGGCGGATGCTACGCTAAATGTATTAACTTAAGCGCAGAGAACGAACCGGAAATCTACAACGCTATCAAGTTCGGAAGCCTTGTAGAGAACGTTATCATGGATGACGAAACTCGCGAATTTGACTTTGATGATGGATCTCTTACAGAGAATACTCGTGTAGGATACCCAGTTGATTATATTTCCAACGCACAGATTCCTGGTGTTGGCGGAATCCCTAAAGTAGTTATCTTCTTAACTGCTGATGCATTCGGTGTACTTCCTCCAATCTCCAGATTAGATGAGAACGCAGCTATGTACCACTTCGTAACAGGATTCACATCCAAACTTGCTGGTACAGAACGTGGAATCACAGAACCACAGCCAACATTCTCCACATTATTCGGTGAACCATTCATGCCAATGGATCCATCCGTATACGCTAACATGCTCGGAGAAAGAATTGAAAAATACAACACTAAAGTATATCTTGTTAACACAGGATGGACAGGCGGCCCTTACGGAGTAGGCAGCCGTATGAAGTTAAAATACACTCGTGCAATGGTAACTGCAGCATTAAACGGAACATTTGATGATGTAGAGTACAAACATGATGAAGTATTTAACGTAGACATTCCTCAGACATGTCCTAACGTACCTTCTGAAATCATGAACCCTCGTGACACATGGGAAGATAAAGCTGCTTACGATGCACAGGCTAAGAAGCTTGCTAAGATGTTCCAGGATAACTTTACTAAGAAATATCCTAATATGCCTAAGAATATTGCTGAGGCAGGTCCTAAGGCTGACTAATAAAATAGTAGGTTTAGTCTAAACTGACGAACCCTGTAAAATAAATAGTCCCTATTTGTGGCCTTTGCTCCAAGGCCACAAATAGGGACTATTTATTTTACAGGGTTTTGTCTTTAGCTAAATTCAGAATCACCATTTAATGCCGGGAGATTTGAGGATTCGCCAGAAGGTTGTGATTTTCCGTTTTTAAATAATCCTCTACTACACTTAAAAAAAGCTATTACTCCTGAATGTTTGGAGGAATCAAAACCTTTTATAATATTGGCCGCTCTCATAGCATGAAAAATTGCATAATATGAACGATTTAAAGAAGTTTTATATTGTCCTATTTTTAAATTATCTTCTGCAGCTATTAACATTTCAAAAGCACGTTCCATTCGATACATTGCTAATTCTCTTAAGCTGCTTTCCAAAGAACAATCCCCTCCTTTTTTACATTCCTATAAAAAGGTAAACTATCCCCCCACTTTTGAATATTGGATTCTTTAATATCTATAATAGAAAAAACTCTATCATATCTAATATCCATATCCGCAGACCAATTTATAAATTGTTCTTTTGTTTTGTTATCTATTTCATTTTTCAATATGATAGCTATATCTATATCACTTTCGTCTGTATATTCATTTCGCGCAACTGAACCATATAGAATTATCATTGAAATATTGTTTCCGAAAATTTTTAATAAACCTGCTATAAGTTCTTCTTTCATTACTTTCGTAAACATTTTTAACCTCCATTTCTTTTCTTCTTACTTGGCAACCGTCATACTTTCTTCCTCACATTCTTTCTTTTTAAATACATTTCTATTCATCATCGTATAATTTTTTCTTTGTATCCTTCGTAGCGTTTTTCTAATTCTTTTTTCAAACACGCTCTAAGACTTTAGACTGTAACTTTTTTGTATATACCACTTACGCTACCTCCGATTCTTTTATAAAATTTCCAAGTTGCTTGTATTATTATAAACATATTTTTACATAAAAGTCAAATTATTTTTAGCATAATTCAGTTGTAAGAGGATAAAAAGAACCTCGAATAGTCTCACAATTTCTCAAAGTCTCAAATAAAAAAGAATCATTATATAGCAAGTATTCATCAAAGCAAGTGAAAATGCAATCAAACATCTTCCTTGCAATGATTATTAATCATTTGCTATACAATGGTTCTTTTTTATTTCATCTGATAATATATGATACTGAATAAACCTACCATTTGAAAAATCCGGCAGAGTAGAAACATTCAAGGAGTATAATTGCAAAGAGAATTCTTGTATACATCTCGTTTGCCTTGAACTCATAATCCGGGTGCTGCTTTTTATAGAAAAATGAAATGGCACACAATATAAGCAGTACTACTACAGAAGCGATAAACAGTATTTTAGTGAAAGATATGATATGTAAGTCTGTCAATATGAATTCTAATATAAGAATTGGCGCAATGACGTAGTAAAGTATTTTGTTGATGAGGTTCATTGTTTTTTCGTTCATTTCTTATGTCCTTTTCTTTTCATTAAAATATTTAAGTTATAGTAATTGCGCCTATTTAAAAGCGATTATAACTGTTTAAAAATATTTTGTATAGCCCCGAATAGTCGTAAACAAATAATTATTTCTTCTTAGAAAAGCGAATTACTCCAATTGTTGCATTGACTCCCTTACTTGGCACAATTTTATAGTAATATTTTTTATTGCGTGCAAGTGCCTTGCCTTTGAATTTTGATACCACAATTGACTTTCCGGCTTTTACTGTCTTTAGCTTTTTCCAGGCTCTATCCTTTTTATAGGACATATATACTTTATAACTTTTAACACCTGAAATTTTCGGCATTTTAATGCGTACCTTTCTTCCAGTGCCTACTTGGCTGAGCTGATATTGAGCGATAACAAATGGAACTTTTTTCGTCCATTCACCTGTAAAATCCTCTTCCCATGGATAAGCCGAAGTCTGTGTCTCTCGTATCTGATAATAATATAGACGATTTTTCTTTAAATATGAAAAATAAGTTATACCACCGTTTTGCTCTGATACTTCCACAACATTTCCTTTATTGTTAAGCACCCTCATATCATAATCTGCTCTGTAATCATCGCTTATATTTTTTACTGTAATAAATATATCTCCACTGGAGGATGTCTCAACTTTTGCAGGTATGCTGGCATATTGTACGGTTACTTTGGCCTGTTTTTGGTTTATTGTCTGTGCCTGAACAGGAAAAGATGTTAATATTGACATTAAAGCAAACATTACGATAGCTAAAATACAGTTTTGTTTTCTTATACTTTTCATTATAAACTCCTTTTCTTTGTACCTTATCTACATTTGCAATCCATATAATAAATATATAAAAACAGACATATTTAAAAACTCTTCTAAAACAAATTCACCTATCTGCTTCTTACAAAATCTGAAACATAAGACAAAATACCGCCATACTGAATATCTTTTCAGTATGGCGGAGCAACAAACTCTACAACTTATCTATACAC
>QRFC01002443.1_pt1 | contig 13585 bp, 5 predicted proteins | sample 1861061 | NCBI WGS metagenome assembly QRFC01 (sample SAMN09711282, study PRJNA482702) | Human gut metagenome, whole genome shotgun sequencing project.
TACAGCCTTACAAAACTATAAAATAAAACATTTAATCCAATTTTCGCCCAAAAGTATATCAAAATGTTTGTTTTTGTCTTTTGCTTTTGTTTTTTTTGCAACAAAATTGAGTGGGGTATAAATTTGTACACCCTTTTATAATGTTTAACAGATAACTTGCAGGAATAACGCTGCATCATCACATTTACCAAACTGGACTTAGCTATGTTGACTATTCCAAATGCTGTAGAAGAGGTAATAAAAAAGAAACCCTTTTTGGAGGGTGCATTGGTCGAAGGATTGATCAATCTTTCGGCACTGGCACGACAGCTTAAACCGGAGATTGAGAAACAGGTAGGTAAATCGGTCAATGATAGTGCTGTAATCATGGCATTGAATCGTCTTGTGCCACGCCTTGAATTGATGTCAACCATGAAATTCAAGAAGGTGGTAGAGAATATCGGTGATATCATTGTCCGCTCCAATTTGGCAGATTTTGCATTTACCAATTCGGCGACGCTGTACGAAAAACAGGCGATTCTCCTCGATCGTGTGCGCAATATGAAAGATGTATTTTGTACATTCTCTCAAGGAATCTACGAAACGACTTTGGTCGTAAGCAGTTCGATCGTGCCATTAGTCGATGAGATTTTTGCTGATGAGCATAAAATTTCACAGACTCAGAATCTGTCGTCGATCACTGTGAAATTACCTGCTGAAAATGCCATCTGTCCTGGAGTTTACTATTACATCTTCAAGGAGTTGGCTTGGGATAATATCAATATTGCAGAAGTTATCAGTACGACCAACGAATTTACAGTCGTAATCAGCGATGACGATATCCATCGTGCATTTACCATCTTGATGGAAGCTAAGCGCTCAGCAAGTATTTAATTCATATCACACGTCATGATAGAATAAAGGGAGACCATTGGGCCTCCCTTTATATATTTTGTATGTGGTTCAACCTGGAGTTGTTCCCATCAAACTTTCAGGTATCGCAGCTCGGTAGAGATACAGAATTCGCTATTTGATCAGCCATCGAAAAGCACACTTAGACGACAGATAGATTATCGTCCAGTTTCATACTGTCGGTTTAGCGGGTGTTTAGCAACAGTGGTAGTGTAGATAGAGATCTATAATGGCGCAGACAGCAAAACACACACTGGTTAAGCCATTCAGCAAACCAAATGAGGGCCCGATGCGATCAAAATGTTTAGCTGTAACATAAAGATGTTGAAACAGCAATAAGGCAATAAACAGCGCCGTCCCGATCCAATAAAAAGTTCCTGCATTGTAGGATAAGCCTAACATGATAATTGCATAGACACTGATCAGATGCAATAAGATGCTAATGATTAAGGCACCGCGAACGCCCCAACGAGCCGGGATCGAATGCAATCCATGTTGGCGGTCAAATTCTATATCCTGTAGCGCATAGATCACATCAAATCCGCTTACCCAGGTAATAACCAGGCCGGTCATCAGAATGGGCCAAACCGCAAACAGTTGTCCAGTTACCGCAATATAGGCGCCGACAGGGGCAATACCCAATGCTACTCCCAACACGACATGGCACCACGCGGTAGTTCGTTTGGTAAGACTATATCCTAACAAAACGATTAATGCGATAGGGGAGAGACAGAAGGCGAGAAAGTTAATCCACCCTGCGGTTAGAACGAAAAGCAGAGCATTTATGATTACAAACCACAAGGCATGACGAGCCGAGATGTGTCCGGCCGGAATGTCACGTGTAGCCGTGCGGGGATTGAGCGCGTCGATTTTTCTATCGGCATAGCGATTGAACCCCATTGCCGTGTTGCGGGCAAACACCATAGCTAACAACACCTTGACCAAAAGCCATCCGTTAAATGGAGTATTGGTACTCCATAAAGCATAGCAATATGCCGCCAAAGCAAACGGCATGGCGAATACCGTATGACTAAATTTAACTAAGGAGGCATATCGAGCGACCGTATTCATGCGAACTTCGTTATTTTTAAAACACGCAAATTTACTTAACTTTGTCACACCGAAAAATTATCTATGAAGAATATCCGCAATTTCTGCATCATCGCTCATATCGACCACGGCAAAAGTACACTTGCCGATCGGTTGCTCGAAGTGACCAACACATTGTCTCAACGTGAACTCCAGGCGCAGGTTTTAGACAATATGGATCTTGAACGTGAAAAAGGCATCACGATCAAGAGTCATGCAATTCAGATGGAATATACTTATAAAGGTGAAAAGTATATTTTGAATCTGATTGACACCCCAGGGCACGTCGATTTTTCGTATGAAGTTTCGCGTGCAATCGCATCTTGTGAAGGAGCTTTACTGGTCGTTGATGCCACGCAGGGCATTCAAGCTCAAACCATTTCCAATCTGTATCTTGCCTTAGGACATGATTTGGAGATCATCCCGGTGATCAACAAGATCGACATGGAGGCCGCTATGGTTGACGAGGTAAAGGATCAAATCGTCGATTTGTTGGGTTGCAAACATGAAGAGATTTTGGCTGCATCCGGTAAAACAGGTGCCGGGGTTGAAGAGGTGCTGCAGGCTATTGTGGAGCGTATTCCAGCCCCACAAGGAGACGAAAATCAACCGTTACAAGCACTGATTTTCGATTCAGTATTTAATTCGTTTCGAGGAATCATCGCCTATTTCCGAATTTTCAATGGATCGATTCGTGCAGGAGAACGGGTCAAATTTTTCAATACCGGTAGCGAATACGATGCGGATGAAATCGGTGTTTTAAAACTGAAGATGTGTCCTCGCAACGAACTCAAAACGGGGGATGTGGGGTACATTATTTCAGGTATCAAGAATTCTCGGGATGTCAAAGTGGGTGATACAATTACCCACGTTGAGAATCCTTGCCACGAAGCGATTGCAGGATTTGAGGATGTTAAACCAATGGTCTTTGCAGGTATTTACCCTGTCGAGAGTGACCAATACGAAGATTTGCGTGCTTCTCTCGAAAAATTGCAGCTCAATGATGCTTCACTGACCTATGACCCCGAATCATCGTTAGCGCTTGGTTTCGGTTTCCGATGTGGTTTCCTGGGATTGCTTCATATGGAGATTATTCAAGAGCGCCTGTATCGAGAGTTCAATATGGATGTCATTACGACCGTCCCGAACGTTTCGTATAAAGTATATACCAGCAAAGGTGAGATTGTGGATGTTCACAATCCCTCAGGATTGCCTGAACCCACGATGATCGACCACATTGAAGAACCCCATATCATGGCCCAAGTCATTACACATTCCGATTATTTGGGCAATGTCATGAAGCTGTGTATTGATAAGCGAGGCACCTTGAAAAATCAGGTCTTTATTACACAGGATAGGGTAGAGGTCAATTTTGAGATGCCATTGGCAGAGATCGTCTTTGATTTTTACGACAAGCTCAAAAGTATTTCAAGAGGTTATGCATCCTTTGATTATCACCAGACTGGATACAAACCGAGCAAACTGGCCAAACTCGATATTTTATTGAATGGTGAACCTGTCGATGCACTGTCATCACTTATTTATCATGAGCATGCATACGATTTTGGTCGCAAGATGTGCGAAAAGCTCAAAGAGTTGATCCCGCGTCAGCAATTTGACATTGCCATTCAGGCTGCCATCGGAGCGAAAATCATCGCACGTGAGACCGTCAAGGCTGTGCGTAAAGATGTGACCGCAAAATGTTATGGTGGTGATATCAGCCGTAAACGCAAATTGCTGGAGAAACAGAAAAAAGGAAAGAAACGCATGCGTCAAGTGGGTAATGTCGAAGTGCCACAGGAAGCATTTTTGGCTGTACTCAAAATGGATTAATGTCTATGAAATCCGTGCGTTACTTTACAATATGAGATTTTTCAGAATCCCGTTGCATATTTCGAGTAAAAAACGGATATTTGCATGGCTGTAGGGAGAACCTTTTACAACCATTTGCGGAAATAGCTCAGTTGGTAGAGCATCAGCTTCCCAAGCTTAGGGTCGCGGGTTCGAATCCCGTTTTCCGCTCTAAAACAAGCAATTAAATCCTTGCAACAAGTATATCAAGATGTTGTAAGGATTTTTTATTTTAGTAGGTTAACGATTGGTTAACTGATCTTTTGCTTCGTATTGCGTATATCTACATCTTTGGAAAGAACTCATTTTTTCAAATATAAGAAATCTGAAAAAAATACAATCCCCATTTTTTGTTCTTGAGTGAAATTAAGTGTCGCAGTGACCGATCTAATCCATCCAATATGCCACACCGAAAACACAAATAATAAAAAGAGCTAGAAGGTCTATAGTTTATTTACCATTTGATTTTTTTATATCTGTCCACAATCTTCCCTTTTCACCCGATAGCGACCAGCCTTGGACTTGCCGGTACCGGATGCAAGGCCGTCCCTGTGGGACGCTCCGTACAGCCTTGCAGCTGACGCCGGCAAGTCAGATCTTTGCGGACGGGTGGAAAGGGATGACCGTGTCAGTCTTTGAGACGCTTTCGCATCACAAAATTGGTCAGTCCCAGCCGATTTGCCCGACGTTTCTGGACCTTCATTACCTCATAGCCCTTTTTCTCGAAGAAAGGACGGGCCGTCAGGCTCACCTCGGAGGTAATTTCCGCGACTCCGTATTCCCGGGCCTTCTTTTCCACAGCCGCAACAGACTCCCAACGCCGACCCGCTGATAATTCTTGTGCACGAAGAGTGAATGCAGGTAGCCTTTGGCATTCATCGACGAGAAGCCGATAATCTCGTCCCGTTCGTTCAACGCCGCGACATAGTCATTGCGAGCCAATAGATCTTTCATGTGCTCCGCACTCTCCCCGCACGAAGCCCAGTCTTCCACCTCTTCGCGGGTATAGTCCCGCGCATTTACATGAAGAACTGTCTCCCGAAACAAAGTTTGCAGCACGGGAATATCCACCTCCGATAGTTTCCGCAATCTGTATCGGGTTTTCAGCGACCGGACCACCCGGCAAGGATTCCCTACAGCGAGGCTATTCGCCGGGATGGATTTTGTTACCACGCTCCCGGCTCCAATGACGCTGCCTTCGCCGATCGTTACCCCGGGCAGGATGATACTGCCTCCGCCGATCCAAACCCGGTTCCCGATCGTAATCGGAAGCGCCCTCGTCCGGAAAAAGAGTTCTCCGGAGTCTTCATCCCAGTTCTCAACAAAGCGTTCCTCCCAGTTGATCGGGTGTGTAGCCGTATAGAACTGCACATGGGGAGCGATCAATACCTGATTGCCGATATGAATTCGGTTCTCATCCCTCAACGTACAGTTATCGCCGATAACGGATTTGTCGCCGATGAAGATATGTTTGCCGCACTGGCAGGTAAAGTTGCGGCCGACACTTGAATAGCGGCCAATACCTCCCAGCATCTCCTCCAAAATACGCCACCGCACGGCATCATCCGTCCGAGCGCCGTTGAACAGCGCCAGTAACTTTTGAGTCTTTGCAATCATCTCCAGCACCTCCGCATCCAGCCGGTTGCAGGTTTCGCCATCAAGAAAGCGGCGGTAATTCTCGGATTTCTCTTTCATACACTCGCGGGTTATTGCCCTATAAAGATAGGCTTTAAATTCCAGTTGGCGCACACGGTCATTCGACAAAATTTCGTTACCGACTCGGCCCTCGCAACTTCTTCTTCGGGGAGATGAAACGTCGCGGCCGATCCTGCTGCTTTTGAGTTTGGGCAGGGCGTAGTTCGCGGGGGTCGTCCCAACTCTCCCGATAGGTCGTATCCGATGCATTCTCTTTCCACAAGTAGAGACGTGCCGTCGTGCCTCCCCACCATCTCACCAGTGCCCGCACGACATATCCCGCTTCGATTCGGTCTCGGTCCATGCGTCGCATCGTGTATTTCCCGTACTCCACCCAGTCCCGCGGATCGTCCCGATAAACCCACGCCATCTGCAGCCGGTCGTCCATCACCACATATCCCTCCAACTTCGGTCCCCGCACGAAGATCGGCTCTCCCCCGCGGAGCGTCTCGATCTGCTCCTCCGTCAGGGGAACGCCCGCAATCGACAGGTTCCGACGCGGCTGTTCTGGCTGCTGTTGCTTCTCCGCCTCCAGCTTTTGCAGAATAGCCGCGACCTGCGGACGTTGTTCATCCGTGTAGTTGCGGACCCGCTCGATCATCGCCTGTCGGAAGCGGTTCTGCTCGATCCGTTGCGTCAGGCAACCGTAACTGAACTTCCGATCCACCTGCGAGGCCTTGAACGTATGCCCCTCCAGGGTGAAGGTTACGCCCTGGATCTTCTTCGCAGGATCACTGCCCCGATGGACAAAGGTCGTGGCGACCTGTCGTTTAGCCAGTTCTTCAGCTAATACCGTCCAGGAGGTGCAATCGGGCAGCAGCTCCCGCAGATGGTCGTAAATGCGGTGGCGCAGTTGTTCTGGGCCGTGCAGTCGTTCCGTGGCGACCTGCTCCTTGTCGTGCGAAAAGGTCAGTCCGTACTCCTGTTTGAGCTCCTTGCAAATGCGCATGTTGCGCAGGCGTTCGTTTCGATCCGGGACCAGCGTCGTGTCGTAGCGTACCCGGTTGTAGAGGATATGCAGGTGGGGATGCTTCATATCGGTATGGCGCACAACGAGGTACTGGGTGTCAGTAATCTCCATGCGTCGCATATACTCCCGCGCCAGGTCAATCATCAGTTGGTCCGACATCCGCGGGGCATCATCGGGGTGGAACGAGAGTGAGATGTGTCCGACGACCCGTTCAACATCAGGGCGGGCCCGGCGCTGGAACTCGAAGCTGCCGATCAGCGCCTGCCGGGAGGTGAGCTCCACGCCATCACTCGTCAGGATATAGGCTTTTCCCTGTTCTTTGCCGAGCAGGTAGCGCACCGCGCCGCCGAAGGACCTGCCGGTTACGATTTTGCCGATCATCGTCTTAGAGTTTTTGTTTCAACCGTCCGATCACCTCGTCATAGAAGCGGAGGATCCGCCGCAGCTCCTCTTCGTGGGAGGCGACACCGAAAGCGTGCTGGAGGAAGGCCAGTTGGTTCAGGTTGTTCCGCTCGCGCGTCAGCTCGGAGACCAGGCGCAGTTCCTCGGGGCCGATTCGGCGCAGGATCTGCCCGAGACGACCGCTTGGCGGGCATACTCCGAGAGGGTCAGATTGCAGGCCTTTGCCTTGCGTTGCACCCGGAGGTATTCCGCTTCGCCCACGCGGAAACGTACTGTCCGGGAGCGCAAGGTCGCCGTGCTCTTCCGCGGGCGTCCGCCCTTGGGTTTCGTTACCTCCATGGCGTGGGAGTGTTGGCGGTGGAACAAATGAACGGGAGCTGTTTCGCGCAGCGTGTTTCGTCGGACTGGAGCGACGTCCCGTGCCCCGAATCCGCGGCGAGCCTGGCGAGCGGCGGGTAGTTCGGTATGCGACCCTCGGGAGCAGACCGGGCGGGGCGAGGTAGTTCGAAGTGGCAGCCAAAAACCCGATGCGGGGTTTTTGTGGCACGAGAACACAACCTCGCTCCCTTCGGTTTTCGGACCCGGGAGTCGGCAGCACGTTCAACGTCGGCAGTCGAACGGTGCGGAATCCCGGGGTCGCAAAGGCGTCAGCGCGGAGGCGCTCCCGTACCGGCAAACGGCAGGAGGTTCATGTCGCGGCAAGGATGGGGAGCATGCAGCTTTTGGCCCGAACGGATCGGGGCTTGTCGTCGTTCAGCCGGGGACGGCGTATAGCAGATGAAAGGTGGTCGGCTCTTCATTGGGGAGCCTTGAAAAGGATGAATGGCGTTGTCATGGTCGGTGGTTTTTGCGTTGTTGTGAGGATAACGATACCCGTCGTCGGTTTGTTTCACCGAAGGATGCGATTGCGCTTCCTTGCCCGTAGTTGAATAGGTGGGCATATGTACGAAAAAAGGTCCTCGAATCAACAGATTCGAGGACCTTCCTCTGTATCACCATTCAAAATTTACGACAAAGATTTACTTATATGTTATTAATCTTTATCTTATTTTCATTTTTAAGAGCCCGCCCTGATTTTACAGCATATGCAACGCCCCTAGACATAGAGAATGTTACATTATCTCCCATACGAGTATAGTTGAATTGATGAGCTACTTCACGAAGTAGATCTTCTTCTTGAAGAGCCCCTTGTTCTTCTAAAATATGGCAAACTGCAACAGCCACTTCCTCTGGAGCTATATCTAATGCTTCACGTTCTGAGTTTGGACGATAAGTATTATATAATCTCGGGTCTTGAGTTTCATTCCAATAAAAAGGTATCTCCTCTCTGGTAGTTGTGAGTTGAGAACGTTCCAGAAGAAAATCCATATGAGTTGCAAGTCGAGTTCCCATTCGAGTAATTGCAAATGAATTCAGCACCCTTTTGCAAAGTAATGTTTTACTGATGGGAGCTTCTGTTTTTACAACTATTCGTATTTTTTCCAATATTTGAGAATTATAATATCCTTGGACAAAATCACCTGGTGCCACAGGAGTATATGCCAAATCAGCAATTTGATATGGACATATCCGAGCATCTGTTTCAGAATCCAATTCATCCAAAGGATGCTTCTTTTCATGTATTTCCGATTCTGAAGCATAGGACTCTTTGAATGATGAGTGTTCTTCGGACTCTAATATCTTATGCTGTGAACGCTCATTTCGTGCTTCCTCGATAGCTGCAACCATTGCTTCAATTGTCCGTAGACGATTCTCCCACCAATCCATAGCCCAAACATGATAGAGTTTCCATCCGAGCATTTTCAATACTGATGATTGTGTAACGATTCGATCATGAGCCGTCCGGGTAGCATTATGACTATATCCATCACATAGAATTCCCAATAAATATTTCTTGGGATTTGCTATATCGACAACACCTATATCTATACGATATCCGGAACACCCAACGTTAAGCCGGATCTCATAACCACGATTACGTAATTCTTCTGCAATAGAAAGCAACAAACCGTCATTCAATCTGCTTTCTGTTGAAGTTGTGTAAAATAGAGCGTCTTTCCCTTTTTCTGCATATTCGAGAAAAGCTTTAAGACCTGCAACTCCCTCCGCTGAAGTACGGTTAAGATCTATTTGGTCTGCCCGTAACGTTGAAAAAACCTTCATTTCATAACGGGCTCGTGAAACAGCAACATTTAATCTTCGCCAACCTCCATCACGATTTAATGGCCCAAAATTGAGAGCAATACGACCTGTTTTGTCAGGACCATATCCGACCGAAAAAAGAATTACGTCACGTTCGTCTCCCTGTACATTCTCAAGGTTTTTGATAAAAATAGGCTCTTCACACTCCAATGCCTGGGTCTCCAATGCCGGACTCTCCTTAAATAGATCGTTCAGCAAATCCTCGATCAACGATTGCTGATTCGAGTTGAACGTAACAACACCAATGCTTCGTTTTGCAGTTTCCGGATTCGTCAGTCGGGCCTTAATCTCCTGGACGATGGCTTCGGCCTCGGCTCGGTTCTGACGGGTAGAACCTCGATCGTAGATTCCATCCACATACTGAAAATGAACCTTTGTTGTCAGATCATCCGGCGAAGGGAAGGTCAACAGGCGATTGTCGTAATACTTGACATTGCTGAAGGCAATCAGACTCTCATGCTTACTACGATAATGCCAAAGTAAATGCTTCGACGGGATAGATAATGCTAAACAGTCATCGAGAATACTTTCTAGATCTTCTTTGTCTGCATTTTCCTCATCATAAGTATTCGTCGAGAAAAAATCCGTTGGAGGCATCTGCTTGGGATCGCCAACAACGATAACATTCCGACCACGAGCAATAGCTCCAACAGCTTCGCTAGTCGGCATCTGTGATGCTTCATCGAAAATGACTAGATCGAATGGAGCACGTCCAGCATCGATGTATTGTGCCACGGAGATGGGACTCATCAGCAAACAAGGGCACATGCGTGTCAACAAATCGGGAATCTGGTCGAACAATCGGCGGATTGAGGTTCCTCGACCTCCGTTTCGGATATTCCGCTGAAGGATTCCCACCTCGGAACTTTGTGCCGCCTCTTTTTGCAAAGCAGGGAGTGCTGATGCTAATTTAGCATAAAGCTCTTCGCGCGTAAGTTGCTCAAAGTGTCGAGTCAACGAGCGGAAACGCCTAACTTTTTCATCGAACAACACCCCGTGAAATGTACTCATTCGAGGTTCCTTAGATAGAATCTGTTCAGCATATGCTTTTAAAAGACTCTTTCGATAGCAATCAACAATATTGTCTGTTGCAATTTTTCCCTCTTCAACAACCCGAACGACAGATTCAACCCCCACCGACAACATTTCTTGCCGTTGTCGATTGTACGCGGCCCAATCATGCAATAAGTCCAAGTGCGCTGACCACTTCTCGATAATAGTTTTCAATGTTTCAATCCGATTGTTCTCTACTTTCGTAAGAGAGGGCGCCTGCAACAATTTATCGATCTTTGCCACTTGCTCGTTTATGACCATCTCCAGGGTCAAGAAACGCTTCAAAGTAGCTTCATACAGACTTTTGAATGACTGTAGGCCACATTCTAAATTGACATACAAGGCTCTCTTCGAAGTGGCTGTTTGGGCGATATTGCGAGTCATCTGTAGAATAGAGCGTTCGATCTGTTCCGTTGTTGCGCGAACCTTGGCTATCCGATTCCATTCTGCCTCTCCATTGTTCCACAGTAATCCCAAGCATGGAGAAAGAATTTTCCCAAGTTCCTCTACTCGCTTCTGAGCCATTCGATAAGCTTCAAGTTTTGTGAAAAGTTCAGGAAGAAGGGTAGTATCCAATTTTGTGGATGTCTTCGCATATGGTCGGATTTGCTTCCGAAGGTTATTCTGCCCCAATATTCGTAATAACCACCATTTTGAGCAGCTCTCCTGCCACTGATTTTTCCAAGTTGTTTCATCAACTGACAGAATTCGCTTATCAAATTGCGATAGAATCTGTTGACGTTGGCGATCTCGTTCCTCCCCAATTTGGATTGCCTGATCAATGAGATGATACATCTCCATAGAATTATCAACCCTTAATAGTCCCGGAGATATGACTTCTGTTTCAATTAGTATACGGACTATATCCTTCAATGCCATATCTTGTTGGAGTGTCAGATTACAAAGGTTAAAATCTAACAACGAAGCAATTGACTGACGGAGCTCACAATTTTCCTGTAGATGGTGAATCAAATTGGTCAATTCACTTTGAGCTTCAATTTTTATAGAGGGAGAATAAATAGTTAAGCCTACTCCCATTAAAGGGTGTCTCTGAGGATGCTCACAAATACGACAAACAATTTGATATTCCTTGATGGCTCGATCGCAAACAATCCGACAAGTCGGTTCAAGTTCTTGCAAAAATTTTTCCGAAAAATCGATCAATGGCCCATTGTAATTTACCGAGGCATACCCTGAAAAGCAATCATAGAGAGATAATCCAGCTGAATGTTGTTGATGTAAAATATGCACATAATTATTCAATTCCCGACGCAACTCGTTAATCTGCCCTGCTTCGATACGATATTCTTCATTTGATTTTCGCTTCACAACGTCCGTTGTGCGTTTAAGTTGCTCCAGTACACTAGCTTTCTTTGTTTTATTGGAATGCAACTCCAAACAAAACGGAGCAATACCGATGGCTGCCAAACGTCGTTGCACCACCTGTAGGGCAGCCATTTTTTCAGCAACAAAAAGCACCTTTTTGCCTTTATACAACGCATTGGCAATAATATTGGTGATCGTCTGCGACTTACCTGTTCCCGGAGGACCATGCAGAATAAAACTTTTGTCATTGACCGCCGCGCAAATCGCCTCAAACTGCGAGGAGTCAGCTCCGATAGGTAATGCAATCTCTCCGGCCGGATAGGCCTCGTCCAAATCGATGTTCTCCGGTTCGGTAGCATCTACCTCCCATTCCACCTTGCCGGACATAAGACTGGCTACAATTTTGTTTCGGCGTAATTTATCGGCATTATTGTGGATATCATTCCACATAATAAACTTGCTGAACGAAAAATTCCCGATGATAGCCTGCTCCTCAACGTCCCATCCTTTCTGAGACATAATGGCCCGGCGGATCGTATTGAAAATCAGTGAGACATCCACACCACTGTCGTCTCGTGGCAATGGATCAAGACCTCCAATCTGAATGCCGAAATATTGCCGCAGCATTTCCAATAACGTGATATTCAACATTGTCTCTTCATCTCGACTTCGGATTACATATCCTTTAGCTGCTGACTTTCGGACAATTTCAATCGGTAACAATAGAATTGGAGCAAAACGTGGTCGTGTACTGTTGGGCGTCTCCAGCCATTTCAGCAGGCCCAACGCTAAATAAAGCGTATTGGCCCCATTTTCCTCCAATGAAAGCCGAGAAGATCGATAAAGATGAGTCAAAGAGCGTCGTAATGTTTCATCGGTCAAATAAGCCCGTAAGCGTCGCTGTTTTAGTTCGCTTTTTACTAAATCAATAATAGGATCTGAAGCATGTAATGCTTGATATATTCCTGCACTCATTAATGGATTATCCCAATCTTGCGGCCGTTCTAGTATCTGAAATTCCTGTCCATCAGCCAAAGCATCTTCTATCTCACCGATTCGAACCGAAATAAGTTGCAATGTATTTCGGGTAATGCGTGTATTGAGTAGATTGTTACGCAAACTCAAATCTAACAACTTACGTTCCCATATAGTCTGCTTTTCTACATTCACCTGATCAATATTGGTGATAATATCCGTAGCAGATAATGCTACAGGAGCAACTATATCACGTTCTGTAGGGGCCTCATCTTCTATTTCAAACTTTCCGTCTCGAATCACTCGTAACGGTAATGGCCGAATCTGTGCATTGCGGGCTCGCACCACATCAACAAATAGCAAAAAGTTGTCCGTGTCTTTCAATTTATCGCCAGCCAAAGCAACAGCCGTATCGAATGACTGTGGTGTCCCTGCGTTCATGCAGGTCGCTTCTACCAATAATACTTCGTTAATTCCCTCAGCTGCCCGTTTAGTCAGCAGCGAGACATCGTCGTTCACGCTGTCTGAGAAAGAATCCGGGATCAACCAACCTCCAGCAAATGCATGTCCCTTAACGATTACAATTAGCGGATGAATACCGATAGCTTCCAGACATCCCGCATAGAGCAACGACATATCGAGACAATTAGCTAATTTGTGAGACAAAATGTCATCATACAATCTAACCCGTTGTCCAAATTCCTCGAAACTGGCCGGAACAGAGCAATATGCAATCTGCTGTTCTGCTATAGATTCATATATAGCCGCCATCTGCTTCTTAATGCGATTCGGATCTCTGGTTTGATATTCGTCCAATGCCGGAGAGCCAGTCCAGCCACCCAAAATTTCGGACGCACGCTTGATGATAGAGGCAATGGCCGTATGATTGGGCGTAACAAAGGCTGCCAGCATCTCAGGAAGCACAGTAATACCACCCCATTGATCAAACGCCAACAGAGATATCTCATAAGATCCCGAAAACAAAGATTGTCTTTCGGATGTAATCTCGATATGGATATACCCAAGCAGCCGTTCCGTAAGTTGAGAAAGGAATGAAGTGGATAGTTGTATGGGAATCGTAGATATTTTCTCTTCTGTTCTGGCTGAAATAGATTCAATATGCTGTTGATA
>QRFC01002448.1_pt1 | contig 13565 bp, 11 predicted proteins | sample 1861061 | NCBI WGS metagenome assembly QRFC01 (sample SAMN09711282, study PRJNA482702) | Human gut metagenome, whole genome shotgun sequencing project.
TTTTCTCAGTGTGGGTATCTGCAACAAAACAAGCTTCTCATACCCCCAATCTTTTCTCAGTGTGGGTATCTGCAACAAAACAAGCTTCTCATACCCTCAATCTTTCCACAGCGTGGGTATCTGCAACAAAACAAGCTTCTCATACCCTCAATCTTTCCACAGCGTGGGTATCAGTAACGAAACAAGCTTCTCATACCCTTAAACTATTCACGCTGAGGCGGATGAAGGGTACAGAAAGAGTTCATCTAGTCGTTGGCAACCCTACGTTAGCAAAGCAAGTATAAATACTGCCCGGAAAGTGTTTTTAGAAATCCAAGCAGTATTTTTATGGAAGAATCCATGAAAACGCTCTAAAAATTACTGCTTCGGCATAGGATGCTTCCATTCCGGCAGTAAATATCAGTCACTGTAAAAGAAAATCACTTCAAACTTACTGCTTATACAGCACTAAATAGATTTCAGGCAATAAAGATCGGAACATCAAAACAAAAATACCACCCGGGAAGACAACAAAGTCATCCGGGCGGTATTCAACTAACTCTCAACTCACATCAATAATACATCGCTCCCTGTAAAAATCCCCAAAAATAATATACTCCGCATACGAGGTGCCACAGGTAAGCCATCCACTGTACTGCTACGACAATCCTTCTCTTCCGGGTGTCGGCATTCGCTGTCGCGCGGAGCAGTACCAGCAGTGCTCCCACAAATGCGAAGAAGATTCCGTACATGTAGCCCCAGGAGAAATTGAAGTCCATCTCCCGGAATCCTTTTTCATACAGGAAGAATGCCATGAGGAAGCTCATCACATACACCTGCCAGGAAAAACGGTAGATGCTGTCCTTGTGCAGTTCCTTGTAGTTCAGCAGAAGTACCAGGATCGGGAATCCGATGGCCAGGCCGATAGCCAGGGGCAGATTGCCACAATACTGCGCCCATACATGGCCAAAAGTAAATCCGATGCCGCCTTCCTGTCCCTCCTGCGGTACGAACACTCCCCGGAACTGGTAGAGCAGATCCATAAAAGTCGGAATAAAACATACTCCCAGCCACACCGTGGGGACAAAATTCCGGAATCTGCTGCGGAACATTCTCCACAGCATCAAAATCCCCGCAGCACCGACCAGCACTATGGTAAAACTGGGTTTCGTCATGGTCGCCAGCAGCAGATATATTGCAAACAGAATATAATCTCTCTTATGCTCTCTGACCGCATTTGGCTGCTCATACACCGGCAGCAATTCACCATACTTAAAAAATGCAAGAATTGCGAACGGCCGTGCCGCCATATAGGTAGCATTGTGGAATGGATTCGGTGTAAATACCCCGAGATATTTGTATTTGATACCGGGGAGATAAATCCCTGTCGGCGGATATACCATCGACACAAAAAACAGAGATACCGCTGCCGTTCCAGTGAGGATCCCCGGAAGCCAAGGTTTTCCGGGCATAGCTTCCTGCAGCTTTGCTCCCACATGCTTGTCCAGCATCACCTTCAGAGCGATCATTGCTCCGCTGTTTAACAGCATCGTGGCCAGTGCCATGGCCAACTCCGCTCCGCCGGTAAAGGAGGCGGTCACCAGATGGATCGTCGCCGCCAGCTTGAACAAAACCGGGTAAGGGAAGCTGTAACCGCTGTCCAGTCCCTGCATCTCCAGAATATATGCCTTCATATCGGAATGATACAGTCCCGTTCCCAGCATGCTTTCCACACACTGCCGGTAAAACAGCCAGAACGTAACGGCCGATGCAATGGCTACCAGTGCAGCAAACACCGGAATTTCTATCCAATTTTTCTTATTTTCTTTCAAAATACCATTCCCTGCTACTTTCTGCTTCATTCCGCCATTTCCCATAATCCGGCACTGCTACGGGTATTTCTCGTGTTCCGGCACAGCTACGGGCATTTCCCATGATCCGGCACGGCTCCGCCCATTGCCGGATCTTATTTCAGCTTCGTGTAATAAGCTACCACCTTTTTCACTGCATGGATCACATCTTCCACATCGTCATCCGTCAATCCGTAATACAGAGGAATACTCATCACCTCGTTGTAATACTTCTCCGCGTTGGGGCACAGTCCCTTTTGGTATCCCAGCTTCTCATAATAGGAATGCCAGTAGACCGGCAGGTAATGCACCTGAGGGCAGGTATTCTCCGCATACAGCGCATCGAAAAACTGCCTCCTGTCGCAGTTCAGGTTCTCCAGATTCAGATGCAGCACATACAGATGCCAGGTCGTGTCAGACTCCGGGATCTCCTTCTGCAGGATCAGTTCCGGCATTTTGCCGAACGCTTCATTATAACGCTTACGGATTTCTTTTCTACGCTGTTCAAATGCAGGGAGCTTCTTCAGCTGGCTCAATAACAGTGCCGCCTGGAAATCCGTCATACGATAATTGAAGCCCAGCTCCACCTGCTCGTTGTACCACAGTGCATCGGTGGGATGTACCATTTCTTCCGGGTCCCTCGTAATACCGTGGGTACGCAGCCGCATCAGATGACGATACAGCTTCTCATCATTGGTCGTGATGGCGCCACCTTCTCCGCCGGTCACCGTCTTGACCGGATGGAAGCTGAAGCAGGTCATATCTGCCAGGCTTCCCACAGGCTGGCCCTTATATTTCGTGCCGATGGCATGTGCGGCATCCTCGATCAGGATCAGATCGTGCTCCTTACAGATCTCCCGGATCTCATCCAGCTCCACTGCCTGACCGGTGAAATCTACCGCAACGATCGCTTTCGTCCTGGGTGTGATCAGCTTGCGGATGGACGCCGGATCGATATTGTAGGTCTCCGGATCAATATCTGCGAAAACAGGCTTCGCACCCGCATATAATACACAGTTGGAGGATGCAGCAAAAGTGATCGAGCTTACGATAACCTCATCTCCCTCACCGAAGCCTGCTGCCAGCGCCGCCAGATGCAGTGCAGCGGTTCCGTTACATACCACAACGGCGTATTTTGCATGGGTCAGTTCACACAGATGCTGCTCCAACTCCTTCACCTTAGGTCCGCAGGTAATCACATCCGCAGTCAGCACCTTGGTTACTGCCTCTACATCTGCCTGATCAATATATTGCCGTCCGTAGAAAATCTTCTTTTCACGTACCGGTTTTCCTCCAAAAATGGCTAACTGTTCCATATTTTCTTCCTCCTGTAACATCTTCATTTCTTTTCTATCCGCTGCTATGATGCAAACATCTGCAATTTTTAGTCTTTTTACTCTTTTGCCAAATCTGAATTTTCAAAAGGCTGCCACTCGTCATTCACTGCTTCATCTTATCATATTGCCGGGAGAAAAACAACAATGGTGTTGGCAGCGCCACTCTTGTGAAGTATAATAAAACTATCTGAAATCAGAAGGATCACCGGATTCGCCAGATCTGACAGAAAGGATGCCCTATCCCATGAACAAACAAACCATACGTAAAAAATCTCCCTGGAAATTTCTGCTTTTTGCCCTTGCCGCGCTTCTGTTGGCCGGCATTGTAACCAGCGGAATTCTTTATTTGAAAATATATGAGCCCAGGAAGCGTTCCTCCGACCTTGGCAGATTACAACAGGAATCCTATCAGGGCATATTTTTGTCCATGTCCGCGCCGGAAGCTTTCTCCGAAGACATCTATCCCACCTATATGGGATATGACGCGGTATGCGGTTCCCACCGGATCGCATCCTTCTCCGACCTGTCCGATTATCTGGAAACGGCCTTCTCCTCCGGAAATGAGGTATCTCATGTCTTCCTCGTGCTGGATCCGCTCTCCCTATGGAACAGCAGCCTGCACAGCGATGCCCGCTTCTCTGCCTCCCTGGACGAAGACCTCCTGTCCTATGTGGATACCTACGCCGGCGCCGAATTCACCGTCATTTTCTCTGCGCCTTCCCTAGAATACTGGCAGTCACATGCCAATGGAGATCTGGACACTTACTGCAATGTGTTCCGGGTGCTGGCTTCCCCTCTGTCCGCCAGAGAGAACGTGACACTCTGCTTCCCAGGCCAGGAAGAATGGCTGATCTCAAATCCGGATGCCTATGACACTCCCACGGAATTAACTGCCGAAGCCGCCCGTTCAGTAATGCTGCTGGTGCTGAGCGGCTCCCTGCAATACCGGAGCACAGAAAGCGATAACAGCTTAGATCATTTTTACACACTGGTACAGGATGCTGTAAATTCTCCGGCTGACTATCCCGACCTGTCCGACTACGAGCTTATATTTTTCGGCGACAGTGTCATGGGAAATTATCATGATTTTGCTTCCATCCCCGGAGTCGTCCACGCTCTGACCGGTGCCACCGTGCATAATCTGGCAATCGGCGGTTCCTCCGCTACCCGGAGTAGCGATGACGATAATTCCTTCCCGAATGTCGTACAGGACTTTTTAGACCATAATACGGAAGAACTTTCCGGTGATAAAAAACTCTGTTTCCTCATCAATTACGGCTTAAACGATTATTTTGAGGGATATTCTATCGCCGATTACCAAGACGGGCTCCGCACCGGCATCCGGGCTATGCGGGAATCCTATCCGGATGCACGGATCATGGTCATATCCTCCAATTATATTCTGTCTTTTGAAAAGGGAATGGCACGCATCGGTGACGAAGAAAATGTATTAGAAGACTATATTGCCGCGGCAGAAGAAACCGCCGCGGCTGAGAATGTTGATTTTCTGAATATCAATGATGCTCTGCAGTGGAATGAACATAATGCCGCAGAATATCTGGCAGATTCCATTCATCCCAACGAGGAAGGACGCTTTCTGTTCGGTGTGGAGGTGATCCGTTCTGGGAAATAATCCCTGTCCTTCTCAGAACCTTGCTGTTACCAGTGAATATTCTCCCACAGTATCGATCACTTCATAAGGGAATTGCAGGTACTGCAGGTCTCCCTCATAGAGTACCATCAGTCCATCCCCGACGGCTTCCGCCAGTTCCGCTCCGGATTTTTCCGGATAGATGTAGTGATAACGCTGTGTGTAATCCTCGCTCTGATAATACCGGGCATCTATTCTGCAGGCATACTGGGTCAGGATCTCCGTGGCTGACTGGTTGAACTGCCACCCCAGATTGCCTGTGATGTACAAACTGTCATATCCTTCCATGCCGTCAGCTTCGGCTACGGCATCCAGGAAATCCCTGTTGTAATACTGTCTGCTCTCTTCCGCATACTCTGTAAAATACGTTGTAAAAAACAATACACTGCTGACTACATACACAGCCATGATAACCGGTAAGAGTTTCCTGCATTTGTCCACTGCCAGTGAAATACCATAAGCGCACAACATAATCACCGGGTAGAAGATAATATTCACACGGTTAATGTTCACTTCATAGGTGATCAGGCCAACCCAGATCCCCGTGATCAGGAATCCCCACAATGCCAGCATCTGCATCTGTTTTTCAATCTGTTTTTCCTTAAAAAGGCGAATTGTAAATACAATGATTCCTATAAATACAAACGGTATCGACACATGATATAAGGGTCCGAATGCCGGAATCGAATTAAAGAAAATGTCCGGGAGCTGCAGGAACACCCTGCTGAATAATGCCCACGCATTCCTGCCCAGCTGTGCAAAGGAAAAATTTAAAAGCAGTATATCCGCGCTTCTGAGACTATCCGGAAAATATTGCATGGTAAAAAAGGGCGTTTCGATGGTCCTGCCAAAGTGTATCGCATTGATTCCCAGGACGATCACCTCCGGCAGGGCAACCACAGTTAATAGCACTGCGCACAGCAACCCCTCCCGGAATTTCAGTTGTTTTTTCCACAGACACCATACAAAAAACACAAACAAAAATGCCGTAACGGAATACGCCGCTATTCCATAACAATAAAATGTCAGTCCAAAAAAGATCATGGATAAATACAAATACCGTCTTTTTTCCAGTCCCAACAATAACAAATAAAACGCCAATAAAAATACATGCGGGAACAGGTTGCAGTCCAGTGACCAGCGGCTCTGCATGAACTGCCAGGGATTCACCGCCGTCAAAAGCATCGCTATAAAAGCAATCCTCTCATCAAACAGCTTTTCCGACACTAAATATACCAGTGCAACCGCCCCACAGGATATCAGCAGCATCGGCATCCTCACTGTCACGGTACTAAAACCAAACACCTTGATAAACGGAATCATACAATAAGATAACAGAACACTCATCTGACTGTATTTCCAAGCCTCAAAATGAACCGGCAGAAACGTACCAAAGCGGTCGGTACCGTATTTCGATAATGCCCATGCATCCATGGCTCCCATGGCCTCATCCTGGTTGATCCCATCAGGCACTGCCGCAAAGCGGATGCAGCGCAAGATAAACGCCAGTGCCAGAATGGACCAGAACAGAACTTGCTTTTTTCTCATTTTAAAAAAGGCAACAAATTTTTCCTGTGTAATAAAACTCATGATAGTAGTATCCTCTTCAACCTGATTATTCGTTGTCTTATGCAGCTGTTGTAAAAATGCATAAGTAAACTACTATCTTATCATACCACATTTGAAAAAAATTGTCGCCTATTGTTCTTTGTGCCTAGCATTGCCCAGCATTGAAAGGTAAATCTACTTTTTCCTTATCCTGCACACTGATCTCTTTCCCGATCTGTATTTCAATCAGTTTCAGCTCCGTTTGGGCGATCACGGTGTGGTTGCGTCCGGCAGGCATCGTTACCACATCCCCGGCTTTCACCTGCTTCTCCGTGCCGTCGATCACGGTCATTCCCTCTCCGGAGATGACGACCCAGACCTCATCACGGTGCTTGTGATTATGATAGTTCATGGAATGTCCTTCATTCAGCGTCACTTTGATGGTCATCGAGCCGCTCTCGACGTCCAGCACGCGGAAGCTTCCCCAGCTCTTCTCTGCGAACATGATCTGCTGTTCGAATTTATCCACGAACGGCTTGATGTAGGAGCTTTGCTCTTTGTCAGATACGAGAATGCCTTCCGGCGATGCCGAGATCACGACATCATGCAATCCCATCGCCAGCACCGGCACATCCATCTCATTCACGATATGCACATTGGAGCAGTTGTCATTCAGCACTCCTTTTCCCACGACAGCATCCTGCATGGCTTCCGTCAGAGTATTCCAGGTACCAAGGTCCTTCCACTGACCGGAGAAACGCTGCACCTGGATTTTATCTTCTTTTTCTACTACCGCATAATCAAAAGAAATCTTCGGAAGAGTCTCATACTTTGCAAACAAATCATGATAATCCGTAAAATCGATTAATTTATGGGCAATCTCCATGACATACTTCAGCTTATAAGCAAAGACGCCGCCGTTCCACAGTGCTCCCTGTGCGATATACTCTTTTGCCACATCCGCAGTCGGTTTTTCTTTAAAAGTCGCTACCATTGCGGTCTCATCCGATGACTTCGGAATGATGTAACCGTATTTTTCACTGGGATAGGTGGGTTCGATCCCCATCAGCACCAGATTCGCCTCGCCTTTGTCCGCCTGGGCAGAAAGCCGCTTCAGGGCTTCAAAATAATCCGCTTCCACATAAGGATCTACCGGACAAACGACCACAGATTCCTCCGGGGAGATCTTCTGTACGTCCACCAGATAAGCAGTAGCCAGCGCGATGGCAGGAAATGTATCTCTTCTACAGGGTTCCACGGAGATTCCGACATCCTGCCCCAGCTGATTATGGATCGCGGATACCTGCGTCTTGCTCGTAGCAATCGTCACCGTCGCTTCGGTATCCACCTTCTTGATCTGGTGATAGACACGCTGCACCATGGACTCGTAGGAGCCGTCCTCCTGTTTGAATATTTTGATAAACTGTTTGCTTCTGACATCGTTGGATAGGGGCCATAGGCGTTTGCCGGAGCCACCCGACAGTAATACAATGTTCATATTTATCTCTCCGCTCTCATTGGATTGTTCAGGAAATCTTCATACGCCAACCGGATACCGTCCTCCAGTTCCGTCATGTAATGCCAGCCAAGTTTCTCTGCCTTGCTAACATCCAGAAGCTTTCTGGGGGTGCCGTTCGGTTTCGTCGTATCCCACTTGATTTCTCCGGTGTATCCGACTACCTTTGCCACAAGTTCGGTCAGTTCCTTGATCGTCAGTTCCTTGCCGGTACCGGCGTTCACAGTCTCATTGCCGCTGTAATTGTTCATCAGGAATACGCACAGGTTGGCGAGATCATCCACATACAGAAACTCACGTAGCGGAGAGCCGTCTCCCCAGCAGGTCACCTCTGTCTTACCCTCTACTTTTGCCTCGTGGAAACGACGGATCAGTGCCGGCAATACGTGGGAATGGGTCGGATGATAGTTATCATTGGGTCCGTACAGATTCGTCGGCATGACAGAGATGTAATCTGTACCGTACTGCTTATTCAGGAATTCACAATACTTAAGGCCCGAGATCTTCGCCAGGGCATATGCTTCGTTCGTCTTCTCCAGTTCGGAGGTCAGGAGACAGTCTTCCTTCATCGGTTGCGGTGCCATCCGGGGATAGATACAGGAGCTTCCTAAGAATTCTAGCTTCTTACATCCGTTCTTCCATGCGGAATTGATCACATTCATCTCCAGAGTCATGTTAAACCACATGAAGTCTGCCAGAGCGTTCTGGTTTGCTACAATATCTCCGACCTTGGCTGCTGCGAGGAACACATACTCCGGCTTCTCTGCCGCAAAAAATTCCTCTACCTCTGCCTGACGGGTCAGATCCAGCTCCTGATGCGTCCGTGTGATAATGTTTGTATAGCCCTGCCTGTTCAATTCACGGACAATGGCAGAGCCAACCATTCCTTTGTGTCCTGCGACATATATTTTAGCGTCTTTTTCCATCATTTTCTTTTACCTTCTTATCCTATTTATCTTCCAGCCACTACCGTTACCATGTGCTATCCTCATAGCATCAATGTTGCGTGTCTTGATAGTTCTCACTTTTTGCAATTTACTTTTCAGCGTTCATTCTTATTTTTACTATCTTAGCATAGGCCATTTGATAATCATTACGCTTTTAAATTCTTGGTAGTCTTATTTCACAACACCTTTTTCCAGGTACTCTGCCAGATTGGTACGGATATGTTCTTCCGCTCTTTCCACAGCGACCTTCTCCATGTCGTGTTTCGTCATCAGTTCTACCAGCTGTTCGAAGCTTGTCTTGGTCGGGTTCCAGCCCAGCTCTGTCTTCGCCTTGGTGGGATCTCCCCAGAGATTGACCACATCTGTCGGGCGATAGAAATCAGGACTTACTTCCACGATGACCTGACCGTTCGCCTTGTTGATTCCCTCTTCCTCCAGGCCTTCTCCCTGCCATTCCACTTCGATGCCGGCATAATGGAATGCCAGTGTTGCGAACTCACGTACAGAATGCTGTACGCCTGTCGCAATGACAAAATCTTCCGGCTTCTTGTTCTGCAGGATCAGCCACATGCACTCCACGTAATCCTTCGCATAGCCCCAGTCACGCAGGGAATCCAGATTGCCCAGATACAGCTTGTCCTGCTTGCCCTGTGCGATTCTGGCTGCTGCCAGGGTGATCTTTCTCGTCACGAAGGTCTCGCCGCGTCTCTCGCTCTCGTGGTTGAATAAAATACCGGAGCAGCAGAACATGCCATAAGCTTCTCTGTATTCTTTCACGATCCAGTAGCCGTACTGCTTTGCCACTGCATACGGGCTGTAAGGGTGAAAAGGTGTCGTCTCCTTCTGCGGTACTTCCTCTACCTTTCCGTACAATTCAGAAGTAGATGCCTGATAGATCCGGCAAGTCTTCTCCAGTCCACACACTCTGACAGCTTCCAATACTCTCAATACACCGGTTGCATCGATGTCTGCCGTGAACTCCGGCACATCAAAGCTTACCTGCACATGAGACTGCGCTGCCAGATTATAGATTTCATCCGGTTTCACCTCGCCGATCAATTTTACCAGGCTGATCGAATCTCCCAGATCGCCGAATTTCAGATGAAAATGAGGAGTTCCCTCCAGATGCGCGATGCGTTCTCTATAATCTACGGAAGAACGACGGATCATGCCGTAGACTTCATATCCTTTCTCCAATAACAGTTCTGCCAGATAAGAACCGTCCTGTCCTGTTACTCCTGTGATCAGTGCTCTCTTCACTTCGTTACCTCCTGCGTTTTCCTATGGGGTATCATTTTGCCCATATATTACATATCTCTTGCCTATCTTCCTCATTTAGACCTGCATACGCTTTGCGCCGCGTAATGTACGTCTCAACTATAGCCTCATTATAGTATAACAAAAAAAGAAACCAAAGACACTTTCTTCGGTTTCTCTTGTACTTTCTTCGGATTTATTGTATCTCATTACCACATTCCTCGATATTCCGTAGGCGTAACACCTTCCACACGTTTGAACATTCTGCTGAAATATGCTGCACCATTTATCCCGACCATTGTTGCAATTTCTTCTGTTGTCTTGTCCGTGAAACGCAACAGCCGTTTTGCCTCTGTGATTCTCACGGACACCAGATAATCTTTCAGTGCTATGCCATATTGTTCCTTGAACATTTCCGATAAATACGTTTTATTGATAAAAAACTGTGCCGCCAGTCCTTCCAGGGTGATCTCCGAGGCATAGTTGCTGTCAATATACTCTCGTACCCTGACCACCTGCACCCGTTTTCCCTTCACGGCATTGCTTTCCGGATTCCAGCTATCCTCCATCAAAAGCACCAGCAATTGTGATAAGAGCGCATTGATCTCCATGTCGCGGACATAAGAATCCGAAGCTGCAACCGTTTTCATTTTTTCGAGAATTCCCCGGTATTCCGAAGTCTTTTGTGACCGGAAGACTGTTTTTCCACCACGAACCTTGTATTTTTCATAAATATGTGACATCTGTGGGCCATCGAAATGACACCATACAAGCGTCCAAAGCTCTTCTTCCGTCGTATGTGCATACGGCAGCGTACAGTCGAGGAATACGGAATCTCCGGCACGCAGCTCATAGGTCTCCCCACCGTAAGTCAGTCTGCCGCTACCTGACAGCACCGTAAAATACAAGTAGGACTCCAGATTGGAACGTGAAGAGGTATGCGGTTTTAACGCCGAGAGCGTTCCCGTCTCCTGTAACGACAGCAGAGAAGAACGGGCGAAATCAGATGCTGTGTAAATGACGCGGTCGGAAGTCACCGTGGGGGAATTTGTATCTGTAAAATAGTTCATATTAACACCAAAACTTTCTCAATGCTGCGCTGAATTTTACCTTGCAAATCATCTCTTGATGATTAGAATTTTATTGTACGCCTATCTCTACAAATCGTTGCAATATTTTCTCCTGCACCTTACGAGTATCTTTCACAATGTAAAGTGGTTTAACGTTTCTCTCTGTGTTTCGATATAAATGCGACATACTTCCGGACTATTGCAAGTAACCTGGAAAACAAAAGTCTCCTGAGCATACATATGCGCTCTCCGAAGTCTCTACCACTCATTTAAAAATTATACCCTCTAAATACTTTCATTTGCATCCTTTAAACTCTTAATAAAACTATTAAATTGCCTATGTAATCTCCGATACTCTCTTAATCCGTCTACATTTTCCTCTTTTTCCAGTAAACTATCTATTTCGTTTATCTCTTTTGATATCACTGACAATTTCCACCATACATCTGTTAAACGATTAGAGAAATTAAAAATTTTGTACATATAAATTCCCACTTGGGTTCTAGGCACTATTCTACCATTTTCGTCTCGCATCATATGTTCGTCAAATTCTTCTGTTGCCGGATCAACAAATCCTACCTTGTCATCATGGGTTTTATCAACATTATCAAACGGCCAATTATGCCACTTATTCCGGTTGCAGACACGGCATGAATAAACCAAATTATTATAATCAGTCAACAAATCAAGTCTTCCAACTTTTTTTGCAATATCTTCAGGTATCAAATGATCCTTCTGATATGGGCAGTTAATTATATTAAAATCTTTTCCGCAATATCCGCACATATTTCCAAAGTCTTCTCTAAGTATCTTTGTATATCTCTGAATATCATTTGCTTTACGATAATTTGTCCTTCTCCTTATAATTTTATCGCCATGTACTCTGTACACTGTTTTACTCCTTTCGTAGATGCTGCTTAAACTCTTTTAATGTACTCAACATGTCTTCTAAGGTATCTTGGGTACTGTTTCTAACTAAGATATCTGGCATTTTATCAACATAATCATATGCAGATAAAACTTTATATAAATATATAAACCTATCCTCTTCACTTGCTGAAATTTGCCTTACTTTTTTCTTTTCAACCAGTTTCTCATATTCCGACTTTGTTACTTCTAATCTTTTCCGAAAACATTCGACACTATTTCTTATTTTATTAACAAAATCACGAAACTCTTGTGAATCATCATCTTCCGCAAATATCGCCTTATCTTGTACAAAAATTTTTTGCACAATCTTTTCATTTATACCCTGTTCTGTATAATTAGTTAGCAAAAAGCATGTGAAATCCGGTAAAATCTCATTAATATCTTTAATAATTTGTGTTCCATATACTTTAGATTCTAAATTCATCAAATCATAATCTACCAGCAAACATTCTAATGAATTAGAAATAATCGCATCTGTTAGCATAGTAATATTTGTCACATCATCAATATTCTTCATCGCAATTATTTCCATGTCATATTTCTTTAAGCTGCGCATTGCGCCTTTTAAGACATCATATTCATCATCCAGATAACCAATTCGCATCAATTAGTTCTCCCTTCCTTCAAAAAATAAATCCATAAAAAAGCCCGATTCTTCTTCAATGTTTTTCTTTAAGTCTATATGTCCTTTATAATTCTGAATAATACTATCTACGATCCAAAGTCCCATTCCTGTTCCTATTACTTCACCATTTGCATTTCTTCTATCCGTAACACCATACTTAAGAATTTTTTGCGGTTCTTTTTTAAAAGCAGTACACAACCCCGGACCGTTATCACTATATTTTATATAGAACTTGTCATCATTTCTCCCTATCTCTATTTTTATTGTAGGTTTCTCGACTTTATGATTCTTAAATATTGTACTACTATTTGTTACTAAATTGCTTACAATTGTTTCAAAATCAAAGGGGAAACATCGTATTTCAATTTCCTCTTTCTCGATGTATATATAATCTATTTTATTATTTTGAACACTTTTCCATTTACCAATGCTTTTTTGTATTATATTTCCTATATTTTCCTTCTTTCTTTTTCTTTTGTCCATTTCCACAGCATCTATTGTTACCTTAAACCAGGAATTAAATTTATCTTTTAAAACTCTTAACTTTTTTAATTCTTCTTCGGCAGATATGATATCATTATCCTCTGCAAGACAGGCATATGCCTCTTTAACACCAACATTCAACTGTGTTGTTAATGCCTTTATTTCATGAATATAAGTATTTACCACTATTCCTGTTGTAGCCAATGTTCTCAAAAGTCCCATTTCTTCTTGTAAATCTTGAATACGCTCTTCCTGATAACTTATCGCTTTATGAAAATTTTCATAGCTTTGTTTTTTTTCACTATCACTCTCATTGTACGTATTATTCTGCTTTTTTTCGCCTTCTTCTTTATATTTGTTTAATTCCTCCTT
>QRFC01002465.1_pt1 | contig 13515 bp, 9 predicted proteins | sample 1861061 | NCBI WGS metagenome assembly QRFC01 (sample SAMN09711282, study PRJNA482702) | Human gut metagenome, whole genome shotgun sequencing project.
AATAGAGACTAAGAATTTGAAGTACAATATCCCCATTTCAACCGCTCCGACGATGAAAAAGCTGGGAAAAAGCATCGAATAGGTGCAACTTTTGCTCTCTCAGGCATCAAAAGACATGCAGGAACCCTTATTTCCGATGCTCTTCCCGATACTCGAAGTGGAGATAAATGGGGTTATTTTTCAGTATTCCGCCCTCAATTAGGGGAAATCATGCCGTATGAAGACCTATCTTGTTGCCGATTCGGGCTATAATAAGGAACAACTGTCCAACATCGCTGAAACTATCTGTCCCAACTTCCGTGAACACGAAGAAAAGAGATTGGAGAAAAATGTTCCGCTATCGCATGGCATCGCACGCTATCGCACAACTGATAAATCGGGATTTCGTATCTTTGCATCGTGATTCAGAAAGCGCGCAAAATCACTTGCCCAGTTGGAGAAAAAAATCTCCCAAATTGGGAAAATAAAAAAGCCTGATTTAATCCGATAAAAAAAGAGCCCCCAATGCGGGAAAAACATCAGGGGCTTTTATTTTGATATCAAAAATCCTTAGTAAGGAAACAGAAGCGGAAGAACGAAGGTCATCACAACGCCGATGATAATCTGCAACGGCAAACCTACCTTCACGTAATCCATAAACGTATAGCCACCCGCCTTCATCACCAGCGCATTAGGAGGCGTGGAGAACGGAGAGGCAAAGCACATGCTGGCGCCCAACGTAACCGCAAAGAGGAAGGAATAAGGACTCACACCTACCTGCTGGGCCGCAACCAGGGCAATAGGAGCCATCAGCACAGCCGTGGCAGTATTGCTGATAAACATCGTCATCAGAGAAGTGGTGAAGTAGATGCCTGCCAAGAGAGCTGTAGGTCCCATCGAACCCAAACTCTCTACCAGCCCCTGAGAAACCAAGGCAGAAGCACCCGTCTTCTCTAGAGCCGTAGACATCGGCATCATGGCGGCTATCAGCACGATGCTCTCCCAGTTGATGGTCTTGTAAGCCGCCTCTACATTCCGGAAACAACCGGCAAAGACGGTCAGCAGTCCGGCGATGATGACCGCCGTGACCGGAGCCACAGGAATGAAATCGAACACCATCATCGCAATCATCAGCAGCATGATGGCAGCCGCCACAGGCGCCTTATAATCCAAGAGCACCTTGTCGGCAGTCTTCTCTGGCTGGTCGATAACCACCCAGTTGCCCGTATCGGTAGCCAGATGAGCCAGATTGGTCCATTCGCCCTGCACCAGGAGCATATCGCCCACATGCAGCTTGGTGGCTATCAGATTGTCGGTAATATATTCATCGCCCCGCTTTACGCCCAGCACGTTGATGCCGAATCGCTTGCGCAGATTAGCCTCGCCTATGCGCAGACCGGCAAAATTAGACGTAGGCATCACCACGATTTCGGTCAGTCCCAGGTCGTAGAAATCAATCTTCACATCCTTCATCTTCCTGAGGCCGTAATCGCTGGCAAAGCGTTTCATCTTCTCCTCCTCACCTATTATATATAAGGTATCGTGAACCTGAATGGTGCTGCTGCTCTTCGCCATGTTCTGGCTCACATCCTTCACTAGTCCCAGTCGTGATTTTTTCTCGTTTCTTATCTCGATGATACTCACGCCATATTTCTTCTGGATGCTCAGATCCTTCAGGGTTTTGCCCACGATATCCATCTGCTCGCCATTCTCGTCGAGGGCGGCAGAAGGGCGGCTAGGCACGATGTAGCGATGCAGATTATCGAGCAGCTGATATTCGTCTACCAGGTCATCAAGCGATTTGCTCTGCTTCTTTTTCTTACCGCTCTGCTTTTTGCTGAGGAAGATTTTGCTGAGCGGCATGAGCACGATGATGCCGATGGCGATGACGATGATGCCCACAGGGAAGAAGCTGAAGAAGGCAAGCGGCTGATAACCGCTCTCGGTCAATACTTCATCGATAACCAGGTTGGGCGGCGTACCGATGAGGGTGAGCATTCCGCCCAGACTTCCGGCAAAGGCGAGCGGCATGAGAAAACGCGACGACTGCATGCCCGAGCCTGCAGCTATGCTCATGATGATAGGCATCATGAGGGCCACCGTTCCGGTATTGCTCACGAAGGCGCCGATAAAGGAGGTTACGAGCATTACGAGCAGGAAGGTGATGGTTTCGTTGCCGCGCGAGAGCGCCATGAGCTTATTGCCCGTAAGCTTGGCAAGTCCGGTCTGCATGATAGCTCCACCCACCACGAAGAGTCCTATCATCATGATGACGATAGGCGAAGAGAAGCCCGCCAGCGCCTCGGCAGGTGTCAGAATACCCAGAACCAGGAGTACAGCCAGGGCGGTAAGCGCCACGATGTCGGCCCTCACCCTGCCCCAGATGAATAGGGCTACCGTAATAACCAATATGATAAGTGTTGTTGTCATGTGCTTTTTTTGGCTGCAAATATACGGAAATAAAGTGAGAATTAAGAATTTGTGGGAAGAAAAATGAAGAAAAATCTTGCATAATACAGAGATTTATGCTAACTTTGCAAACAAAAAAGTTAGCAACATGACAAAGAAAGGTAAACATACCGTATTATTTATCTGCCTGGGCAACATCTGCCGCTCTCCGGCAGCCGAGGGAATCATGAAGAGTCTTGTAGAAAAAGCAGGGCTTCAGGATGAGTTTGAAATCGATTCTGCGGGCATCGGGGGCTGGCACGTAGGTCAGTTGCCCGACAGCCGCATGCGCAAATGTGGCGCCGAGCATGGCTACAATTTCAACAGCCATGCCCGCCAGTTCCAGAAGTCAGACTTCGCCCGTTTCGAAACCATCGTGGTAATGGACAACGAAAACTACCGTGCCATTACCTCCATGGCTTCTTCAGAGTCTGATAGGAAGAAAGTAGTGCGCATGGCCGATTTCCTGACCCACCATCGTGAATACACCACCGTTCCCGATCCGTATTATGGCGACTATAGCGACTTCGAGCTCGTCATCACGCTTCTCGAAGATGCCTGCCAGGAATTACTGGACAGCATTATCGGGGAAGGGTAAAAACAGATAAAACAAAAAGGGATGAATCATCAAAATATCAGATTGATGACTCATCCCTTTTTTCAATTTAAAATATTTATACCGTAATCTCGCCCGAGCCATAGCAACGATGATGATGCTCATCATAAACTACACAAAACTGGCCGGGAGCCACACCATGAATCGCCTCTTCTGAATGAATCATCCAGCGGCCGTCTTCCAGCTTTTCTATCGTAGCAGGATGATACTCCGGCGTATGACGAATCTTGAAAGTTACCTTCTGCATCGCAACCTCGCGTGTGAGGAAATGGAAATCATGGAGAGGAAAATCCTTCTTGTATGCCGACTGCGGATCATAACCATGACTCACATACAGGATGTTGTTCTCTACATCCTTCTTAATCACGAACCAGGGACCGCCGCCAAAGCCCAAGCCCTTGCGCTGGCCGATGGTATGAAACCACAAACCCTTGTGCTCGCCTATGCGCTTGCCCGTCTCCATCTCTATGACATCGCCCGGCTTCTCGCCCAGATAACGGCGGATATAATCATTATAATTTATCTGTCCCAGGAAGCAGATTCCCTGACTGTCCTTGCGCTTGGCATTTATCAGATGCTCCTCTTCGGCTATCTCGCGAACCTCATTCTTGATATGATGGCCGATAGGGAAAATCGCTTTTTTCAATTGCCAGCTCTCTATTTGAGCCAGAAAATCGGTCTGGTCTTTCACAGGATCAGGACTCGTGACAAGCCATTTATCGCCATTTTCATCCGTTTCGGTCTGCGCATAATGCCCCGTGGCGATGAGGTCGTAGTTGTGACCCATCTTCTCATCGAAGGCACCAAACTTAATCAGGCGGTTGCACATCACGTCCGGATTAGGCGTAAAACCAGCCTTCACCTTCTCCATCGTATAACGGGTTACCTCGTTCCAATATTCATGATGGCAGTCAACCACTTGCAGCTTGCACCCATACTTTCTAGCCACAGCCGTAGCCATCTCCAGGTCCTCCTCCGAAGAGCAGTCCCACTCCTCTTTCTCCTCAGGACCAATCTTGATGTAGAAGCAATCAGGATGCAGGCCCAGCTGGGCAAACTCCCAAACCACAACCGAACTGTCGACGCCCCCCGAAAGGAGCACGGCAATTCTCTTATCTTTTATTTCATCAATATTCAGCATATTCTTTCCTGTTTATAATAATCCGGTTGCAAAATTACGAAAAAAAACTGATATAATGAGCAAAGAAAGGGCTAGAAATGCATGAGAAAGAGAAAAGAAAAGCCCGCAAAGCCTATTTTTGCTATAGAAAACACTTATAGCTGTATTCGTAGCTTTTAAACATAAAACGAGTTTTGCTTTCGTTTTTATCCATACCTTTGCAATCGATTTCAGAAATCGATAAGAAAGAATGTTTTTGAAAATTCAGTATTTACATTAATAGATAAAGAAAAATGGAGATTTTAAAAAATCTATTTTATGGCTTCCCAGACCTTTGGGGAGGCGGAGTAGCCCACTCTGTGATGATTCTTTCGCTGGTCATCGCCTTGGGTTTGTGTTTAGGTAAGCTCAGAGTAAAAGGTGTTTCCCTGGGCTTGGCTTGGATTCTGTTCATCGGTCTTATCTTTGGACATTTCTCTCTCAACCTTGACGAGCATCTGCTCCACTTTCTCAAGGAATTTGGCTTGATCCTCTTTGTCTACTCTATCGGTCTGGAGGTAGGTCCGGGCTTCTTCGCTTCGTTCAAGAACGGCGGCAAGAGTCTCAACCTGCTCAGCATGATTGTTGTGGCCCTGAGTATCATTACTACCTTGGTCATCTTCTCATTTTCGGGAACATCCATCACCTCTATGGCCGGTATCCTTTCGGGTGCCGTAACCAACACTCCTGGACTGGGTGCAGCCCAGCAGGCATTCAGCGACCTGCGCCACATCGACGCCCCATCCATCGCAGCCGGCTATGCCATCGCCTATCCTATGGGTGTGCTCGGCGTTATCCTCAGCTTCATTATATTAAGGTTCGCGCTACGCGTAGACAAGCAGAAGGAAGAGGATGAAGCTAAGCGAGGCAAGGGACATCTTGAAGCGATGACCCTGAACACCTTCGCCGTAAAGGTTTCTAACCAGATGGTTTTCAAAGATACCGTCAAGCAGATTCGCTATCTGCTGAAGCGCGACTTCATGGTTTCCAAGATTATCCGTAATAACGGCGAACGCCAGAACGAGGTAGTTAACGGACAGACCGTGATAGAAGAGGGCGACATTCTGCAGATTGTGGCTCATCCTACCGTAGAAGAACCTATCATCGCCCTGCTCGGCGAGAAAGTTGACGTAAAGGACGAGGAATTCAGCAGCGAACTCATCAACCGCCGAATCCTGATTACCAAACCGGGCATCAACGGCAAGAGCATCAGCCAGTTGCAGATTAGAAGCAACCTTGGCGCCAACATTACCCGCGTGAACAGAAATGGTGTAGACCTCATCGCGACCCCAGACCTGAAACTCCAGTTGGGCGACCGCGTAACCGTAGTGGGCAAGGAGCTCGCCATCGCTCATACCGAGAAGGTGCTGGGTAACCAGATGAAGCGTCTGAACTACCCTAACCTCATCCCTATCTTCCTGGGCATCATGCTGGGTTGTATCGTAGCCAACATTCCGTTCTTCATCCCAGGCATCAATGAGAATCTGCGTCTCGGACTTACCGGCGGTCCATTGGTAGTAGCCATTCTGATAGGTTATTTCGGACCGAAATACAACCTCGTTACCTACAATACCATTTCAGCCAACCTGATGCTTCGCGAAATCGGAATCTGCATCTTCCTGGCTTGCGTGGGTCTCGGCACAGGCGAACAGTTTATCCAGACCGTAGCATCAGAAAGCGGACTGACCTGGATACTCTACGGCATCGCCATCACCATGATACCAATCATTCTGGGCGGCATCATCGGCAAGCTCGTGTTCCGCATCAATTATTATACATTACTCGGCGTATTGGCAGGTGCCAACACCAACCCTTCTGCCCTGGCTTACGTACGTGAGCAGACTTCGGCAGATGCGCCAACTGTAGGCTATGCGAATGTATATCCATTCGCCATGTTCCTCAGAATTGTAACCATTCAGATTATTATTTTTGTATTCGGATAAACATATATGACAGAAAAAGAATTGAAAACCTGCGCTTGCGTAGAGGACAACTGCAACTGCAAGGAAATAGCAGAATCAGAACTCAGAAGAAAACTCGACTTATTGTTACGTACCGGTAGCATTCTCATGGAGAGTGCTGCCGACACATCCCGCATCATGCGAACCATGAAGCGTGCAGCAGCTTTCCTCGGTCTTGACGAGCGATACATGCACCTTTACATCAACTGGAACGTGCTGATGGTAAACTATAGCGACGAGGAGCATTCCTTCTCCAAGTTCCAGAGATGCGAGAAGCATGGTATCAACCTCACCTCTATTTCCCAGGTAAGTAAGCTCACCTGGAAGGCCATCAAGGATAACTATTCACTCGAACAGTATGAGCAGGCTCTGAACGACATCAAGGCCACCCCACGCAGTTTCACCCCTTGGCAGGTAGCCATCGGCGGCGGTTTTGCCTGCGGCGGATTCTGCATCCAGTTCGGTTGCGACTGGCCAGCCTTCTTCTTCTGTTCGCTTGCAGCCATATTGGGTTTCCGCCTGAGAATGTTCTTGCCAACCAAAGGCTGCAACAACTATGTAGCCATCGGCATTTCGGCTTTCGTAGCCACCCTGATAGCCTGGTTGACCTCATTCCTTTCGCTCAACCCATCTATTGCCGAAGCGCTTCCAGCCTTCATGCATTCAGATACCCCTTGGCATCCGCTGATGGCGTGTGCCCTCTTCATCGTGCCGGGAGTTCCACTCATCAACTTTGTGTGCGATATGCTCGACGGATATATTGAGGTGGGAATGGTTCGTGCCCTGAACACCCTGCTGATGATCTTCGCGATGGCTTTCGGTATCGCCTTCGCTATCCAGGTTTGCCATATCAACAACTTTGTGAAGGATCTTACGATGACTCCTCATCACGAATACTGGGAGTTTGCCATAGCAGCTGCCGTATCGGCCATGGGTTTCTCTACCATCTTCAGCATACCTCGCCGTCTGTTGCCGGTTGTAGCCGTGGGCGGTATCATCGCCGTATGCTTCCGCAATTTCGTCAATCTGGGTCCATCTAACGGCAACATCGGTCTCGACATGGGTCTGAGCATCGGTTCGCTTGCCGGTTCTGCGCTCATCAGCATCATTGTGATCAAGGCGCGCCATTGGTTCCATACCCCTCACCAATGCATCACCATTCCTAGCGTTATCCCAATGGTACCGGGAGTTCTGATGTATCGCGCCCTCTTTGCCTTCATCGACATTCATGGCGTGATAGGCGAAGTAACCGTGGGTATGAACAACCTCATCAAGGCTTCGCTCGCCATCATCTGCATCGCCCTGGGTGTGGCAATTCCAAACGTATTCTTCCGCCGTTTCATCGCCGACAACCGCAAGCGCAAGCTGCTTGCCATGCTGGTAGAAAGAAAGAAGAAGAATGGCGAATTCGTAGATTTGCACGAAGTAGAAATCAAATAATCATCTGGTTGGAAATCTGATTTTCATCGGATGATAACCGGATAAAAAGAAGTAGAGATGCGATAAAACATCATTTTATTCTTCCCCAAAAGAGGATATTAAAATAAATGTTTTATCTTTGCACCCAAATTTAGCTATCGGTTATTTCTATAGCCGATAGCTTCAATAAAGGAACAATATGGAAATACGACAACTGAAATATTTCTTGAAGGTAGCCGAGACGCTCAACTTCTCAGAAGCTTCGCGCAAGTTATACATCACCCAGAGTACCCTCTCACAACAGATTTCGCATCTGGAACAGGAGATTGGTCTGCCCCTCTTCGAGCGCAATTCTCATGAGGTTTACCTCACAGAGGCGGGCAAGGAATTGAGACCTTACGCCCAAAACGCGGTCAATTCTGCCGAAGCCTGTGTAGACCACATGAACGATCTGAAGGAAATGCTTACAGGCGAACTGAACATCGGCGTAACGTTCTCCTTCAGCAACATCATGTCCGAGACGCTCATCGCCTTTCTCCACGCCTATCCTCATGTAAAGCTCAACATCCAATACCGCACCATGCAGGAACTGATGGACGGACTGAAGAAGCGCGAACTCGACCTCGTTCTGGCTTTCAAGCCTCTGAAGAACGAAAAGGCGGTAGACAGCCGAGCTATTTTCAGCAACCGTCTTGCCGCCATCGTGAACGTGAATCATCCGCTGGCGCGCCTTTCATCGGTCAAGCTTTCCGATCTGGAGCGTTACGACCTCATCCTTCCTTGCAAGGGTCTGCAGGCACGCAACGCCTTTGATCACATGGTAGAGGGCAAAGATTTGAACTACAAGATTATGGTAGAGGTGAATAATGTAAACATCATCTTCGACCTTCTGAGCCGCAGCAATCTGGTGACCATTCTCTCCGAATCGACCACCATTCTGCAGAACGGCATGAAGGCGATTCCTATCGATGCTGCCGACAACGAAATGGATGGCTGCATCCACATTCTGAAAGATGCTTACATGAAAAACTCAGCCCAGGAGTTCATCCGCATGCTGAGCCAGAGCACCAGCATCCTCGCCAACTTTGCGCTGAAGGATATCCTGAGATAATCATCTTAACGCCTGGCGGCTCGCGAGCCTATTTGCTTGCGGCTAGAACAGATAAAAAAATCCTCGTTCGAGTTCTTTTTCGAGCGAGGATTTTTTCTTCTTTTTACCTTTATGGGGACCAGCGATGGAATCGCTGGGAACGGGGGACGCAAGGGGGCTTTTTACCCTTTTACTTTTTTACCTTTTTACCCTTTCTTTCTTGCGATGATAATCGTTACACCTGCCAGGATGGCGAGGATGCCGAAGGCAAGCTGAAGGGAGAAACTCTCGCCGAAAATGCAGACGCCGATGATTACCGCCGTTACAGGCTCCAGGGCTCCCATGATGGCGGCTGGCGTGCTGCCGATGAGATTGATGGAGATGGTCATGAAGAAAAGCGACAATACCGTTGGCAACAAAGCCAGCTGGGCAGCACAGAGCCATTGTTTAGGTGTTTGAAGCATCTGTATCGGCTCGCCTGCAATAAACGAATAGACAAACATCGTAAGCAGTCCGAAGACTAATATATAAAAGGTAAACTTGATGTTCGACATGCCCGGATTCTTCCATTGGTTGATGGAGATGATGTAAAGGGCATAGAGCAGGGATGAACACATGACGAGGGCAAAACCCGCCGTGCTCAACTTATCGTTTCCATCGCCCTGATAGAGCAATCCTACTCCCGATACCGCCAGAAGAATGGCAAGCGAGGTAGACCACGTTACCTTCTCGTGGAAGAAGACCGTCATCAGGATGGCCGTCATAATAGGATAAACGAAGAGGATGGTGCTGGCAATACCTGCCGCCATATAATGGAAACTGACATAAAGCGTAGCTGATGAGAGCGAAAACATGCAGCCCAGCACGCCAAGACGAATCAGATGTCCCCACTTCACCTTGAAACTCTCCTTGCGAAACAGCATCACCACGGCAAACATCAGTACCGCCAAGAGATAACGATAGATGAGTACAGAACTGGAATTGAATCCGTCGCCATAGAGTTCGAGCGTGCCCAAAGGATTGGTACCATAACATACTGCGGCAACAATGCCCGCCGCAAAGCCTTTAACTTTATTACTGCTTCTCATTAGATTAAATACTATTTTTTTCTTATACTTCTTGTTATCTATCTATTTCGGGCTACAAAGTTACAGCAAATATTCGAGATAAGCTAACAAAATCGTATAAATATATTGTAATATCTGAGAAAAAACGCTCTTTTCTTGTGCTTTACGAAAATAAATTGTACCTTTGCAATATCTTTGAAAAAAGATAATCAGATGAAACATTAAAAACTAAACAAAAGAATTAATAACAATGGAACAGATTAAGAATGATCAGCTCACACTTGAGATTTCATCTCTCGGAGCAGAACTTCAGAGCATCAAGGATGCTAATGGTAATGAATATCTCTGGGATGGCGACGAGAAATACTGGAACCGCCACTCTCCTATCCTCTTCCCTATCGTATGCGGATTGTGGAAAGACACTTATCGCACAGAGGGTAAGGAGTATCACCTTCCTCGCCATGGTTTCGCACGCGATACAGAGTTCAAACTCGTTGGCAAGACTTCCGACCGCCTCACCTTCGCGCTCATCGACAACGAAGAGACTCAGAAGAACTATCCTTACCACTTCAACCTTGCCATTTCTTACCGCCTGCAGGGCAACGAGATTCATGTCATCTGGCACGTAGAGAATACCGACGACAAGGAAATCTTCTTCCAGATTGGCGGTCACCCAGCATTCATGGTTCCTGGCTGCAAGAAGGGCGAAGAAATGAAGGTTACCCTGAAACTCGACAACGAGGCTCCTGTTCGTCTCTATGGTAACGTAGGCGGATGCATCGACCGTCAGGCTAAGGAAACCGTAGAAACCGACAAGGGTATCTGGGAAGTAAACGAGGAGACTTTCGCAGAAGATGCTGTTATCTTCGACAAGAGTCAGGTTAAGCAGGTGAGCATTCTCAACGAGCAGGGCGAACCTCATGTAACCCTCGAGTTCAAGACTCCAGCCGTAGGTATCTGGAACCCAACAGGCAAGCACGCTCCATTCCTCTGCATCGAGCCATGGTATGGTTTGAGCGACTGGGCTGAATATGATGGCGAGTTTAAGGACAAGTATCTGATGAACCGTCTGCAGCCAGGTGCAAGTTTCATGAGTGAGTATATCATCAGAATTGAGAAATAATGGAAGAAAAAGACAATTTGCAACTCCCCGAGAACGCATTCCGCGAACTGAAAGACGGGGAGGAATATAAGCCGCTGATGTCGCCTGACAAGGTTTATCCTGAGGTGAACGGATGGTCAGTTACATGGGGAATCGTGATGGCAGTCATCTTCTCTGCCGCCGCAGCTTATCTGGGCTTGAAGGTGGGTCAGGTGTTCGAAGCAGCCATCCCAATCGCCATCATCGCCGTGGGCGTAAGTACCGCTACCAAGCGTAGCAAGGCGCTGGGCGAGAATGTCATCATCCAGAGCATCGGAGCCTGTTCGGGTGCTGTGGTGGCAGGAGCCATCTTTACCCTGCCAGCCATCTACATCCTGCAGGCTAAATATCCGGAGATGACGACTTCGTTTATGAAGATCTTCATGGCTTCAGCCCTGGGAGGAGTCTTGGGAATCCTTTTCCTTATTCCTTTCCGCAAGTACTTCGTAAGCGATATGCACGGCAAGTATCCGTTCCCTGAGGCTACGGCTACCACGCAGGTACTGGTGAGCGGAGCCAAGGGAGGCGACCAGGCTAAGCCGCTGCTCATAGCCGGACTGGTGGGTGGTCTTTACGACTTTATCGTAGCCAGCCTGGGATGGTGGAACGAGAATTTCACATCGCGTGTGGTAAGTCTGGGATGCGACCTGGCTGACAAGGCTAAACTCGTATTCAAGGTAAACACAGGTGCTGCCGTATTAGGTCTGGGTTACATCATCGGTCTGAAGTATGCCTTCTTCACCTGCCTGGGTTCGCTCGTAGTATGGTGGCTGATTGTTCCGGGCATGAGCGTTATCTTCCATGATAGCGTGCTGAGCGCCTGGGATCCTAGCATCGTGAAGACCGTGGGTGCGATGAGTCCGGAAGAAATCTTCCGTGCCTACGCCCGCAGCATCGGTATCGGCGGTATCGCCATGGCAGGTATCATCGGCATCATCAAGAGCTGGGGCATCATCAAGAGTGCCGTAGGTCTGGCTGCCAAGGAGCTGAAGGGCAAGAGCGATGTGGATGAGAACGTGAAGCGTACCCAGCGCGACATCTCTTTCAAGATTATCGCTATCGGTTCGCTTGTTACCATCCTCGTAACCTTCCTCTTCTTCTGGTTTGGCGTGATGGAGGGCAACCTTCTCTTCGCCATTATCGCCATTCTGCTCGTGGCTGCCATCGCCTTCCTCTTTACTACCGTAGCGGCTAATGCCATCGCTATCGTGGGTTCAAACCCTGTTTCGGGAATGACCCTGATGACGCTCATCTTCGCCTCTGTGGTGATGGTGGCTGTAGGTCTGAAAGGTCCTGGCGGCATGCTGGCTGCCCTGATTATGGGCGGTGTGGTTTGTACAGCCCTCTCGGTAGCAGGTTCGTTTATTACCGACCTGAAGATTGGTTACTGGCTGGGAACAACTCCTAAGAAACAGGAGGGATGGAAATTCCTCGGTACCCTGGTGAGTGCGGCTACCGTGGGCGGCGTGATGATGCTGCTGAACGAGACTTACGGTTTCGCATCGGGTTCGCTTGCAGCTCCTCAGGCTAATGCGATGGCTGCGGTTATCGACCCTTTGATGAATGGCGTGGGAGCTCCTTGGGTGCTCTATGGCATCGGAGCCGTGATAGCCATCGTGCTGACTTATTTCAAGATTCCTGCCCTGGCTTTCGCTCTGGGTATGTTTATTCCGCTGGAACTGAACGTTCCTCTGCTCGTGGGTGGAGCCATCAACTGGTATGTTACTTCGCGCAGCAAGGATGCCAAGGTGAACAGCGAACGTGGTGAGAAGGGAACGCTCATCGCCAGCGGCTTCATCGCCGGTGGAGCCCTGATGGGTGTGGTTAGCGCCCTTCTGAAGTTTGGCGGCATCGAGGTAAGTATCGCCGACAGCTGGTGGGTTAATCCGATGTCTGAGGTTTGTTCGCTCCTGGCTTACATCTGCCTCATCGGTTTCTTTATCAGAGCCACAAAGAAATAAAGAATAGGCTTTTTACAAATAAGACAATCGCCTGGATGCATCTGAGCACCCAGGCGATTTTTTATTCTATCCGAATAGTTTTTCTATCCTACGATTCCGCAGCTACGAAATCCATCGGCTTGACGCCAAACTGCTTCTGGAAGCACTTGGCAAAATAGCTAGGACTGCTGAAACCTACCATATAGCTGATTTCGCTGATGCGGTAGTTTCCTTCTTTCAGGAGTTGTGCGCCCTTCTTCAGTTTCACGAGCTGGATCATCTCGTTTGGCGTAACATCGGCAAGACCGCGAATCTTATTAAAGAGCGAAGAGCGGCTCATGCCCATCTTCTCTGCAAGGAACGCCACGTTGAGCTCCGGATTCGCCACATTCTCTTCGATGATGCGAGACATTCGTTCCAGGAACGCATTATCAACCTGAGTTGAAGCAATCTCTGCTATCGGCTCAAGCGGAGTATGAGAGAACTTACTCCTCAACAGACGGCGCATCTCAAGAAGCTGTCTTACGCTTGCCTCAAGATATTTCATCGAGAACGGCTTTTCTATGTAGACATCGGCTCCACAGTTCATACTCTCCGTCTTCGCCGCATCATCGGTCTTTGCCGTGAGCATCACAAACGGAAGATGAGAGTATTCGGAATTCTCACGCACCCTACGGCAGAACTCCGGACCGTCC
>QRFC01002470.1_pt1 | contig 13485 bp, 8 predicted proteins | sample 1861061 | NCBI WGS metagenome assembly QRFC01 (sample SAMN09711282, study PRJNA482702) | Human gut metagenome, whole genome shotgun sequencing project.
ATTCGCACTCGCTTTCGCTCGTTTGGTCGCTTACGCGGTATTTCAAAACAATATATTATCAATTTTTTAGTTAAATATCAATGAACTGTAAATTGTAACAACCACTACTTTAACTAACGTCCTTTTTTAAAAAAAACTCTTGACTTTTGGATATTATAAAAATATAATAAAATAAATTGTTGTTTAAAGTAATTTTAAGTCAAAAAATATACTTGTTTAAAATTATTATCATTAGACAAACTATATTAAAACTTTAAATTGAAAGGATTGTGATTAAAAATGACTAAAAATGATTTAGCCTTATTAGTACTTGACAATTTTAAAGAATTTGGACAAAAAGTAGAACAAAATCTACTAAAAATACGCAAAGAAAGTGATAAGCATTATATAACACGCTTAAATGCTGTTAGATTTGCAAATGGAGAAGGAAAAATTGTAATAAACGATTCTATTAGAGATAAAGACATTTACATTTTTTGCGATGTTGGAAACTATGGTATTACTTACAACTGCCATGGAAAAGAACACGAAATGATGCCAGATGAACATTTTCAAGATATAAAAAGAATAATTTCAGCAACATGTGGACATAGCTCAAAACTTACAGTAATAATGCCATTACTATATGAAGGTCGCCAACACCGTAGAAAAGGAAGAGAATCTTTAGATTGTGCAATTGCACTTCAAGAACTAGAAAGGCTTGGTGTTACAAATATTTTAACATTTGACGCACATGATCCAAATGTTATTAATGCCACTCCTAACCTTTCCTTTGATAACATTTACCCAACAAACACAATAATACAACAAATGGTAAAAGATGATTCTTCCATCTTTGAAAATGCTTTAGTTGTTAGCCCAGATTTTGGGGCTATGGAAAGAGCAAGATATTATGCAGAAATAATAGGCTGTGATGTTGGTGTATTTTATAAAAGACGTGATTTAAGCAAAGTTGTAAATGGAAAAAACCCAATTGTAGCACATACTTATATGGGGAGTGATGTAAAAGACAAAAATGTTCTTATTGTTGATGATATGATAGCTTCTGGCGGTTCAGTAATTGAAGTTGCCCAAAAACTTCGTGAAATGGGAGCAAAAAAAATTAGCATTACATGTACATTTGCTTTATTTACAGAAGGTTTTTCAAAATTTGAAGAAGCCAAAAATCAAGGCTTATTTGATACAGTTTACACAACAAATTTATCTTACATTCCAAAAGAAATACTACAACATAATTGGTTAAAATCTGTTGATATGTCATTTTTAGTTGCACAAATTATAGATAGCATGGATAAAAAAGAACCTTTAACTAATTATTTTAATAGAACACGCGAAACTTTTAAAACAGTACGTAAATCTATTAATAGTTAAAGATTCTAAACAAATTACCTTGGCATAGGTCTAGGTGGTCTAGGACCTCCTGGGCCTCCCATTGGTGGTCTTGGATTTGGTCCCATTGGTGGTCTAGGTGGTCTTGGCGGTGGAAATGGCGGTCTACAATTTGGGCCTATACAACCAGGTCTTCCTAAAAGTTCTCTTAAAATTAAAATTCGTATAAGATCATTTAAATTTCTTCTAGTTGCTCTGTTTTCTAGTTTTTCTGAACTTTTTTCTACTTTAGTTCCCCTTACATCATTTTCTAAATTAATATTAAGTACAATTGAATTATCGGTTTCAACATTAGAATAAACTTCTTCAACCATTCTATCTATTGTATCGCCTGTTAATTCTCCCCTATTTTGACTACATACCTTTCTTACCATGGGATAAACAATATTATAAATTTCTGGATAATAGCTTTCAATTTCTTCTCTAGACAAAGTATTTCTATTTTGATAAAACCCCATATTGTCGTAAAAATCACCTCTATACATAGAACTATATGGGTAATTTTCTAATGTATTTTGATACATATTTGGGTACTGTCTAGATTGGTCGAAAAAAGTTCCAATATAATCTTCGTACATAAAAACCTCCTATAATAATTTGTATATATTATTATCTAGGAGGTTTTTTTGTTACATTCTATTTACCAATTCTTTAAAAATATTTCCTCTTTCATACATATTTTTAAACATATCAAAACTTGTGCTTGCAGGCGAAAATAAAACAACCTGACCTGGCTTACTATATCTTTTGGCTAAAATAACAGCTTGTTTTAAAGAATCAACCATATATATGTTTAATTCTTTATTTTCCCTTTCTTGCTCTTGCTTTACCGCTTCAAAAATTTTTCCTGCTGTTTCGCCCATAAGTATAAGAGTTTTTACTTTTTCAAGTACTGGCTTTGCAAGTGGTGTATAATCTAAATTTTTATCGGCTCCACCCGCAATTAAAATAATTTCTTCCTTATCAAAAGCATTTAACCCTGAAATAGTTCTTGTTGGAGTTGAGCTAGCAGAATCATTATACCATTTTGCTCCATTAATTTCTCTTACAAACTCTATTCTATGTTCCACCCCTGGAAACTTCTTAATTATTTCTATTGCAACAGATTCATCTACCAACTCTTTAGTTGCAGCAAGACTCGCACATATATTTTCATAATTATGCTTACCCTTTATTGTAAGCTCTTCAGTGTCAACAATATGTTTTCTTAATCTGTCATCACATTCTTTTATAACATTTCCATCTACAATATATCCATTATCCAATTTTTGCTTGCTACTAAAGAAAATAACCTTTCCCGGTGCTTCTTTTTCGCAATTTCTTGTTATTTCATTATCATAATTTAAAATTAAAATTCCATCTTTGTTTTGATATTTGAAAATATTTTTTTTAGCTTCAATATATTCATTATAATCTTTATGTATATTCAAATGATTTGGAGTAATATTTGTTATAACCGCAACATCAGGGCTTATTTCCATGCCCATAAGCTGAAAACTGCTTAATTCAAGAACAACCTTGTCTTCTGGCGAAATCTCACATAATTTTGTAAACAAAGGTGTTCCAATATTTCCACCCACAAAGCATTTATATCCCGCTTTTTTAATGATTTCAGATATTAAAGTAGTAGTTGTAGTTTTACCATCACTTCCTGTAATTCCAATAATTTGACATGGGCACATTTTCATAAGAAGTTCTACTTCTGTTGTCACAATTGCTCCTCTTTTTGCTTCTTCCTCTAATTCATTAACGGTTGGTAAACAACTTGGGCTACGAAGAATTAAATCATATCCCTTTAGTTTAGATAAATAATTTTTTCCAAATGAAAACTCTATTGAATAATTTGTTATTTTGTCCATCAAATCTTTTGGAATTTCTCCAATCTCTCTAGAATCAAAAACAGTAACACAAGCCTTTTTCTCATGAAAATAATCTATTAATGGAAGGTTACTTACCCCCAACCCAATAATTGCAACTTTTCTATTAACAATGTACTCCTCAAACTCTTTTAACTTTTCATTTTCATATTTCACTTTGAACTCACCTTCTCTTTTTATTGTATATATTTTTTTATACATGAAAGTCATCCAACTTTCTTATTACAACAGTACATTTTTTATCTTAACATAATTTTGCTAATTTGGCAAGACTATATTTTAACCCATACCGAACAACTTCTGCCTTTAGTTTTAAACACACCACAACCACTATCATCAATAGTTATAACATCCGCACAATTATCTAAACAATCTATAAATTTTTCTCCTGCAAAACTAGTTCCAACATACATTCTTTTTTCAGCATCAAAAGAATTAGACATAAGAACAGCAAGACCTGAATTCAAGTGCATATTATCTCCTTCTCTCGTCCAACCAACAACATTTTTATGGTCAAAATAATCATGTTGCCTACCATAAGCTTTAATTTTTCTCAATTTAAGCAAAGTCTTAATTCTTTCAACAGGTGGAATATTAGCATATGGCATTCCATATAAATCTCCATAAAAAACACAAGGGTAACCATCTTTTCTAAGTAAAATAACACTATATGCAAATTGCTTGAACCATGGTTCTATAAAGCTTTGTAAAGCTTGATTTGGTTGCGTGTCGTGATTATCTACAAAAGTAACAGCCTTCATTGGGTTTGAAGTAATAAGAGTGTTTGCTAAAATTTGAGACATATCATAATTAGTGTCAATTGAAGCATCATAAAAATTAGCATGTAATGGAACATCAAATAAAGACATCACATAATCTACATCTGCCAAGTACTTATTTAATTTATTTACATCATAGCTCCAATATTCTCCAACAGTAAATAATTCTTTTTGAGTTTTAGCTCTTAAATATTGAACCCATTCTTTGTAAAACCCAGAATCAATATGTTTTACCGCATCTAATCTAAAACCATCTACTCTTGTGAATTCTTGATACCACAATCCCCATCTTTTGCATTCTTCTATAACTTCTCTATTAGAAAAATCTAAATCTGCTCCCATTAAATAATCAAAATTTGCAAATTCATTATCAACAGCCTGTCTCCAAGTTTTATCTTTAAACTTAAAAATTGCATGTTCTCCTGTTTTGCTATTTACATCTATTCCTGTAAAATGAGTCCAATTCCACTCAAAACTAGAATATTTATGACCTCTTCCAGGAAAAGTATATTTAGTTGCCGCTTTTATTCTCTCTACCTCTCCTTGTTTGTTATGGTCTCCCCATTCACATTTATTTGCTAAAATATCTTGTTCTTTATCTGCTCCCATCTTATGGTTTAAAACCACATCTGCATAAGCATTTATTCCATTTCTTTTTAAACTTTCTATTGCTCTTAAATATTCATCTTTTGTTCCATACTTTGTAGGAATAGAACCCTTTTGGTCAAATTCGCCTAAATCATACATATCGTACACACCATAACCAACTTCATTTCTTCCCTGAATTCCTTTGTAAGCCGGTGGTAACCAACAAGATGTTATTCCTAAATCTGCAATTTCTTCTGCATCTTCTTTAATTTTGTTCCATAATCCTTCTGGCACATTTAAATACCATTCAAAATATTGTAACATTGTTCCATTCATTTGTTTCATTTTTTATTTCAATCCTTCCGATTTTTTCTATTCTTTTTGTTTTTTTCAGTCCTTTTTCTCCGTTTCAATTAACTTGGCAAGGAAAATTTTATTTAAAAGGCAAGGCGCATATAAAGGTATATGTAACCCAAGCTTTAAATGAAATTTGCCTTTGTAGCTTCCAAACTCGCTGTTGGAAAAGAATTAAATTTTGGCAAGGAAAATTTTATTTAAAAAGCAAGAGCACATATAAAGGTATATGTAACCCAAGTTTTAAATGAAATTTGCCTTTGTAGCTTCCAAACTCGCTGTTGGAAAAGAATTAAATTTTGGCAAGGAAAATTTTATTTAAAAGGCAAGGGCGCATATAAAGGTATATGTAACCCAAGTTTTAAATGAAATTTGACGCCGCCAAAATTGTAATTATTTTTCAACAATATATTAAATTTTGGCGGGCTTTAGCTCCCAATAAATCGGCCTCTCATTTCCAATAACCGTAGGCTTTCCATGTCCCGGATACACAATTGTATCCTCAGGTAAATTCATTAATTTATTTGTAATAGAATCCATAATTTCATCAAAATCTGAAGTTGGAAGGTCGGTTCTTCCCCACGCACCACAAAATAGTGTATCTCCAGAAAAAAGCAATTTTTCACTTTCTAAATATAAAGAACAACCACCCTTGGTATGGCCTGGTGTATGAATTGCCTTAAACTCTAAATTTCCTAAATGAATTAAATCTCCATCATTTAACCTAGAATCTGCGTCAATTTCAATTTCTGGAAGACCATCCATAAATGCTGTTAAATTAACATTTTTATCATTCAATCCTTCTGCATCATAGCGGTTAATTAAAACCTTTCCACCTAGTTTTTGCTTTAATTCTGTAACACCTTTTATATGGTCGCCATGACAATGCGTTAGAAAAATGTATTTTAATTTTCCTTGTAAAATATTTACCATCTCAACAATTTTGTCTACATCTCCTGCTGGGTCTATAACCATAGTTTCTTTAGAATCTTGGTCAAATACTATATAGCAATTTGTATCATCTCCAACCCAAGTTGAAATTCTTAATTTCTTTAGTATCATTTTATATCCTCCTTCTTTTTACTTCATAAACACTATCCACTTTACGAATTGATTTTAAAATATTATTTAATTCGTCTAAATTTTTAATTTCTATTGTTATATCTATTAATGCAATTCTATCTTTACCCGTCTTTCCATTTATTTCTACCAAATTTGCTTTAGTATTTGATAAAACATTCATAATATCTGCTAAAAGTCCTAATCTGTCATTTGCCAAAACCGTCAAATTTACATCGTAAGAAGCTTGTTGCTCTTTCTCCCACGCAACATCTATAATTCTATTTTCTTCTTTAAATAAATCCTTTATATTTACACAATCTTTTCTGTGCACAGAAACTCCTCTTCCTCTTGTAATATAACCAATAATTTCATCTCCAGGAAGTGGATTGCAACATTTAGAAAGCTTTACAAGGCAATTATCTATTCCTTTAACTATAACTCCATTATTAGATGGCTTTGTTTTCTTTTGGGTTCTTGTGATTTCAAGTTCTTTTAACTTTTCTTCAATGTCCTCTTCCTTATGGTCTTTTCTATATTCTATAAGCATACGTGCAATTACTTTAGTTGCAGTATTTGCACCAAACCCAACAGCTGCATACATTTCTTCTAGATCTTTATATTTATACCTATTTAACATGGCATTAATATAATCTACTTTAAACAATTTTTCATGAGAAATTCCTAGTCTTTTTAGTTCTTTTTCAATTTGCTCTTTTCCCTTTTCAATATTTTCTGCCTTTTTTTCTTTTTTAAACCAACTATTAATTTTAGTTTTAGCAGATGTACTTTTTACAAATTTTAGCCAATCTAAACTTGGACCTTTAGAATTTTCTGAAGTTATAATTTCAACAATATCTCCATTTTTTATTTCAGTAATTATTGGAACCATTTTACTGTTTATTTTACACCCCGTCATATGGTTTCCAATTTCCGCATGAATAGAATATGCAAAATCTATTGGTGTTGAGCCTTTTGGTAAAACTTTTATAGCACCTTTTGGTGTAAACACATAAACCTCATCTTCAAAAAGCTCTGTTTTTAAATTCTCTAAAAATTGTGTTGGGTCTTGAAGTTCTTGTTGCCATTCTAAAGTTTCTCTAAGCCATGCAAGTTTATCTTCTGTAACCACCACATTTTTCTTGCCTCTACCTAAAAAATTAGCTTCCTTATATGCCCAATGTGCTGCTATACCATATTCTGCAACTCTATGCATATCCCAAGTACGTATTTGCACTTCAAAAGGTGTACCCTTTTCCCCAAGTAGAGTTGTATGTATAGATTGGTACATATTTGGCTTTGGAACTGCAATATAATCTTTAAACCTTCCTGGCATTGGGCTATACATTTCGTGTACAACACCTAAAGCCGCATAACAATCTTTAACAGAATTTACAATAATTCTCATAGCAAATAAATCATATATTTGGTCTAAAGTACAATTATCTCTTTTCATTTTTCTATATATAGAATAAAGGTGTTTTGCTCTACCCGTCACTTCTGCGTCAATTCTTTGTTTTTTTAATTGCACATGTATATCGTCCATTATTTTTTCAATAAATTTTAGGCGTTCATCTTTTTTCTTGTTTATGCCTTCAACAAGTTCATGATATTCTTCCGGTTTTAAATATTTAAACCCTAAATCTTCTAGTTCTGCTTTTATAGAATATAAACCCAACCTATTTGCCAAAGGAGCATATAAATCTAAAGTTTCTTTTGCATTTGCTATTTGCCTTTCTCTTGTAAGATATTTTAAAGTCCTCATATTATGAAGCCTATCTGCAAGCTTAATTAAAATAACTCTAATATCTTTACCCATTGCCAAAAACATTCTTCTATAATTTTCAACTTGTTTTTCTTCAACTGTTGCAAATTGAATAGTGCTTAATTTTGTAACACCTTCTACCATTTGTGCAATTTCTTCTCCAAACATTTCTGATAAGTCTTTATTTGTTAAATCTGTATCTTCAACAACATCATGAAGAAGAGCAGCACACAAAGTTGATTCATCAAGCCCAATTCCTGCTAAAATATATGCTACATTAAGTGGATGAATTATATATGGCTCTCCTGAACTTCTTTTTTGATTTTTATGTTTCTCGTTTGCTAAATTATACGCTTTCATTATAAGTTTTGTATCTACTCTTTTAGTTATTTCTTTTTTCTTAGCAATTACATCATAAATAGTTATTTCCTTTTGTTCCCCCATTTACTTTCCTCCTTTATTTTTTAGGTTTGATGTAACTAAACAGATTTCATTACATCTTTTAAATTAATTTGTATGGAATCAACTCCATTATAAGAATTTATCCCTAAATTTCCAGCAATATCTACTCTATCTCCTATTTTAAAATCATTTACCAAATAACCCAAATTAAAACCAACTGCACTAATATAACTATTATTGTTACTTTTTACTATTAATTTTAAGTGTTTTCCATCTGATAAACTTCTTATAGAATCTATTTTTAAATTTTTAAAAGCAAAAATCGGCATTTTATTTGCCTCACCAAATGGTTCTAGTAAAGCTAAACTTTGCACCATTTGCTTGTTTATTTCATCTATATTTATAATTTCATCTATATTAATTGTTGGAAACAATTCAGAAAGTTCTGCTTTATCTGTAATTTGAAGGAACTCTTTTTTAAACTCTTCAAACGCACTTTTTTTCACACTTAAACCTACTGCCATACTGTGGCCACCAAACCCGTTTAAAGTGTTTTTACATTTCATTAAAGCACTATGCAAGTCAAAACCAGGAATACTTCTTCCAGAGCCCTTTCCTATTTCACTTTCTTCCTCAAAACAAATCAAAACACAAGGTTTGTAATACATGTCTGTTATTTTAGAAGCTACAATTCCAATCACGCCACTGTGCCAATCAAGCCCACCAACTATAATTGCACTTTTTTCATCTAAATTTTCTTTTTTAATTGTTAATTTTGTTTCCTCATAAATCTTCTTTTCTCTTTCTTGTCTTTGGTTATTATATTTAGCAATATCTATAGCTATATTTCTTGCCTCATTTTCATCTTTTGTTAATAATAAATTTAAAGCTATTTCCGCAAACCCCATTCTTCCACATGCATTAATTCTAGGTGCCACACCAAATGAAATTGCAGTTGAATCTATTTTAGAATAATTTATCTCATTTAAAATTGCCTTTAACCCCATATTTTTTGTGCATTTAACCAACATCAGACCAAGTTTTGTAATAACCCTGTTTTCGTCTACAAGTGGCACTATGTCTGAAATTGTACCTATTGCTACAATATCTAAATATTTTAGATATTCTCTTTCATCTAAATTTAATTTTATACTTAATGCTTGTATAAATTTAAAAACAACTCCACAGCCAGCAAGTTCTCTAAATGGATATTTATTATCTTTTCTCTTACAATCTACAACCGCTACTGCTTTTGGCAAGGTTTCTACCGTTTCATGATGGTCTGTAACAATAGTATCTATTCCATTTTCTTTTGCAATCTCTATTTCTTCAATTGATGTAATTCCACAATCTACTGTAATCATTAAAGTAAATTTTTCATTTGCAATTTTCTCAATCGCTTGTTTATTTAGCCCATAACCTTCTGTCAACCTATTTGGTATATAGCTTTGAACTTCCACATCTCTATCTTTCAAAAAGCTTTTCAATACAGTAATACTTGTTATTCCATCTACATCATAATCTCCATATATAATAATTTTTTCTTTATTTTCAATTGCTTTTAAAAGCCTATTTACTGCCTTTTCCATATCTGGCATTAAAAATGGGTCATAAAAGTCATGCCTATTTGGATTTAAAAATTTCTGTGCATTTTTAGTTGTTATTCCTCTATTTACCAAAATTGTTGCCAACATTTTGTTTATATTAAATTCTTTTTCTAATTTTTCAATTTCTTCTTTATTTTCATTAAAATTATACTGCCATTTTTTATTCATCATATATCCTTTCTATAAATTACATCCTTTGCTTCACATTTTACTACTTTGAAAAAAAAATATCAATAGAAAAATAAGATTTTTAGAAATTAATGTGGTTTTGTGATTTTTGTTAATAGTATTATATTTAACTAAAAAAGTAAAAACCTTCTTCAGTTTAGCTAAAGAAGGTTTTTATTTTATATTGTTGTTATATTTTTTGACCAATCGGCAAAATTTGTTTCTAACCATGTTTTCATTGTAGAATTTGTTGTAATTTGTATTGTTGTTGGAACACTTGAAAACATTGCACCCATACGTGTAACATTGCTTGTGCTAAAATTACTTAAGTTTAGGTTTGTTAAAGCTTTACAATTCATAAACATCCCATCCATATTTGTTACTTTACTTGTATCAAAGTTGCTTAAATCTAAACTTGTTAAACCTTGGCACCCTAAAAACAATCCTCTCATATTTACTACATTACTTGTATCCCATGTACTTAAATCTAGTTCAGTTAAACTACTGCAATTTGAAAATATTCCTCTATTCTGAACATAAGTGTCTCCCATATATGTTACATTACTTGTATCAAATTTACTTACATCTAAGCTTGTTAATCTACTGCAAAATGAAAACATACCACCCATATTTGTTACATTACTTGTATCAAATTTGCTTACATCTAAACTTGTTAAGCCTCTACAATCAAAAAACATCTCACCCATACTTGTTACATTACTTGTATCAAATTTACTTAGATCTAAACTTGTTAAGCCACTACAACTATCAAACATACCACTCATATTTGTTACATTACCTGTATTAAAGTTACTTACATCTAAACTTGTTAAGCCTGTGCAACCTGAAAACATAGAACTCATGCCTGTTACGTTAGTTGTATTAAAGTTACTTACATCTAAACTTGTTAAGTTATTACAATACGAAAACATATTACTCATACTTGTTGCATTACCTGTATTAAAGTTACTTACATCTAGACTTGTTAATTTTCTGCAACTGCAGAACATATATTCCATATTTGCTACCTTACTTGTATCAAATTTATCTAGTTCTAAAATACTTAGACTGCTTAATCCCCAAAACATCCTATCCATCTTTGTTACTTTACTTGTATCAAATTTACTTACATCTAAACTTGTTAAGCCTGTGCAACTTGAAAACATACTATACATATTAGTTACTTTACTTGTATCAAATTTACTTACATCTAAACTTGTTAAGCCTGTGCAACTATCAAACATACTATACATATTAGTTACTTTACTTGTATCAAATTTACTTACATCTAAACTTGTTAAGCCCCTACACCAATCAAACATTTTTCCCATATCAGTTACTTTACTTGTATCAAATTTACTTACATCTAAACTTGTTAAGCCTGTGCAATTATCAAACATACTATACATATTAGTTACTTTACTTGTATCAAATCTACTTACATCTAGACTTGTTAATTTTTGACAGCAATAAAACATTTTTCCCATATCAGTTACTTTACTTGTATCAAATTTACTTACATCTAAACTTATTAAGCTACTGCACCAATTAAATATATTACTCATATTAGTTACATTACTTGTATCAAATTTACTTACATCTAAACTTGTTAATCCTGTGCAACTATCAAACATACTACTCATATTTGTTACATTACTTGTGCTAAAATTACTTACATCTAGACTTGTTAATTTTTGACAGCAATAAAACATGTAACTCATATTTGTTACATTACTTGTATCTAAATTTTCTAATCCTTCTATTTTTACTTCTGTACTATCTGAAACATTATATCCTATATTATTAAATAAATATCTTGAATCTACATTTGCTGTTACTCCTCCATCTTGCCCTATTGTTACACTATAATATCCATTTTCATCTACTTCATACCATGCTAAAATTTTGCCTTTTTGCTCTTGAGATGCATCCCAGCAATTTGCTTCATCTAAACTATGTCCTTGCAAAGAATCTACTAGTGTTACATTTTTTACTTTGTTTCTTGTTACAGTACTACTATTTAAAAATTTTGCTGATGAATAATATTCGTTTCCACAATACCTTAATGTACTATGATCTTTTATTCTGTATGGTCCAAATGGTTTTTTTAGGTTTATTTCTGTTTCCATGTTCTCACCTAAATAAGCTTTTGCCCATAGGTAATAATCCCCTTCTTCTGTGTCAACTGTTGTAACAGAAGCTCTTTTTGTTCTTCCGGTACCTATCAGCTCTACTGTTGTAAATTCTTCTGGTTCTTGAGTAGCACTTTTACTCCATCCGTATTTTAGCCTTAAATTCTCTTCATTCATGGCAATTCCGGTTTTTACCGTTAGAGTTACGGTGTGTGCTAATTTAGGTGTGGGGTCACTTGCCGGGTCGGCCGTAATTTCTGCTGTTTTTGAAAGCCTTTCTTCATCTCCAATATAGGTTAACTTTCCATCTCTTGTTACAATATAATACCTTTTTGATGGCACAAATTTAACATACAAATCTGTTGATTCTTCATCTTCTGTAACTTCAGTTTCATTTTCTCCAAGATTGTTGTTTAGCACTTTTTGTAGTATTTCTTTTCTAACTTCTCCAAATTTATTTTTTTCCATGGCTTGTGCAGTTGCAATCTCTAATTGCTCTCTTTCACTTGAAATTTCTGCTTTTTCTCTAGCATCTAATGCCATATTTATTATAGAGTTATCTCCTGTTAATGTTGAAATTGTAATTGAAGCTAATATTATTAATACTATAATTGTAACTATTAAGGCAATTAATGTTATTCCTCTACCTGTCTTTAAAGTATGGCTTTTTACAGTTGCAACGGTTTCGCGTTTCACTTTCTTTTGCATATTCTCCACCTTTTCCTTTCTTATATTCATTTTTATTTTATTATGCCCTTTTTGAAGCATAATTTCTGCTAATCTTTTTTGTATTTTTATTCTACTATAAAGACCTAAAAAAAGCAAGAAAATTTTTTCTATTTCTTGCTTTTAATTTATTTTTCATTTCTTATTTTTTTAAGTTCCAATTTAATGGCTAGATTCACCATTTGGACAAGACTAATCACATATCTTTATTATACATAAAAAATCATTTGTCTTCTGACATTTTTTCAATTTCTTCTTTACTTAAGCCTGTTGCTTTTATTATATCGTCAACATTTATTCCAAGCTTTATAAGATTTTTTGCAATTTCAATTTTTCCTTCTGCTAATCCGTTCTAATTTTCCGTTTTGCCTCTCCTTCTGCAAGTCCGCTCTGCTCTTCCGTTTAGCCATTCCTTCTTTCAATCCAGCTTCTCTTCCACATTCTAAAGTAGCCTTTTCATCCAAAATAGCTTTTAGCCTCAATTCGCTTAATCTTCTTAACTTTTCGTCTCCACTTATATTTTCCAATTTTTTGTAAGCTTCGTCTAATTCCTTATCATTACTCATTTTCACAGCCTCACTTTCTGGATTTTGCAAAAACTTAATCCAATTCTTTAGACCTCTTTCTGTTGCTTTTGGA